>Ga0316204_10006471_pt1 | contig 17987 bp, 18 predicted proteins | sample 6monrhotite_MG_2_FD_205661 | JGI IMG/M metagenome (GOLD analysis project Ga0316204, IMG submission 205661) | Microbial mat bacterial communities from mineral coupon in-situ incubated in ocean water Damariscotta River, Maine, United States -... | ecosystem: Environmental > Aquatic > Marine >... | reverse complement strand
CGATTTATTGTACTGGAATTCGGACTCGACCCGTATGCCCGCTGCCGTGCACAGCTATTACCTGCGAAACATGTACCTGGATAACAAGCTGGCGACACCGGGCGGCATCACTCTTGCCGGCGTCCCTATCGACCTTGGAAAAATTAAAGTCCCTGTTTATCTGCTGTCGAGTCGTGAAGATCATATCGCGCCCTGGAAATCCACCTACGCGGCCACGGGACTGTATTCAGGATCCATCCGTTTTGTGCTTGCTGCATCCGGGCATATTGCCGGCGTGGTAAACCCACCAGCCAAGAAAAAATACTGCTTTTGGACCAACGACAAGTTGCTCAAGGATCCCGAAGACTGGCTCGCCAAGGCGGACTGCCATGAAGGTTCCTGGTGGCCAGACTGGGACAAGTGGATCAAAAAGCAGGCAGGCAAGAAAAACACCCCTGCCCGCACCCCCGGCAAAGGTAAGCTGAAGGCCCTGGAGGATGCGCCGGGATCCTATGTGAAAGTACGATCCGACGCATAAAACGGTGCCGTTTGAATAGCGGCTTTAAACCTGATCATCCTTGATCCCGTCAAGCAATTGCATGGCAGCGGCGTGGGGGGACAGTGCACGATCAGTTGTCTTGTCGATAAGATCTGCCAGTTTTCCCTGTCGTTGACGGAGCAAGCGCGCCCGCACTTCATCTTCTGCCGCTTTTAATATTCGCATCTCGGCTATACGGCGCTTGCGGGCCTTCATTTCGCCGCTTTCAACCAGATGATCAAGATGGCCGTCGATGGCATTCAATAACCGGTCGATATTCGAGCTTTTTTCAGCACTCGTGGGCACAACCGTTGGCGTCCATCCGCGAGATCGCCTATCCCCTCGTCCCAAGGTCAACATGGCCTCTAGATCGGCGACCGTTCTGGCCGCATCATCTCGGTCGCATTTCGACACGGCATGTATATCGGCAATTTCGAGGACACCCGCCTTAATCGCCTGAATGTCATCGCCCAGGCCGGGTGCCGAAACGACCACGACCGTATGGGCAGCGCTGACGATATCGACTTCGTCCTGGCCAACACCAACTGTTTCAATCAACACAACGTCGAACCCAGCGGCATCAAGAACATCGACCGTGTCGAGCGCCGGACGGGCCAAACCGCCAAGGGCTCCACCGGTCGCCATGGAACGAATAAAAACACCATCATCGCCACTCAGGTCGTTCATACGGACGCGGTCCCCCAGAATAGAACCGCCAGAAAATGGACTGGACGGATCAATTGCGACGATCCCCACGGTGCGATTACTTTTCCTGATTTCCAACGCCAGGGAACGCACCAGTGTCGATTTACCACTGCCTGGAACCCCCGTAATACCAACCACGTGTGCCTTGCCGGCGCGCCGAAAAATTTGGGCCAGGGCCATGCGGTCGGCAGGCGTTGCGGCTTCGGCGCGCGACATCATTCTGGCGATGGCGCGCGGTCGCCCCTCCGACACCTGGGCGATCAGATCATGATCAGCAGCGGAAAGTTCTGGGTCAGGTGTCGTCACGATGTCTCCTTTAACCTTGCAACCAATATCGTAACGCGGCACTGACAGCGTATGGTCTTTCCAACGGCGCCAGGTGCCCGCAATCTTCAACAATAACCAACACCGCCCCTGGTGTCGCAGCCGCCATGGCCCGGTGTTGATCCAGCGTTGTCAGCGTATCCTGACGTCCACACAAGACAAGCACCGGACATGATAGCCGCGCCAAGTCGTCGACGCCGTTTTTCCGATTCATGATAGCGGTTTGCTGCCTGAGAAAAGCTTCTTTCCCCACGTGTTCGGCCATTGCCATGATCCGTGTGGTCAGGACGTCATCGGTCAACCGGTCCTCATGAATTAACAACGGCAGCAATCGGGATGTTACACCTTTGAATGCGCCCAGATTGACCTGGTTTATGAACCCCAGTCGGCGCTCTTTTTGTTCGGGTGAATCGGCATCAGCCGATGTATCGATCAAAGCCAGTCGCTCGACCCTTTCGGGGGCTTGACGCATGACCTCCTGGGCGACGTAACCGCCCATGGATAACCCCGCCAAAGAAAACCTCGCCGGCGCATCCGCCAACACCCGCGCCGCCATAGCCTCGATGCTGTCATCCCGGGTTAAATCGGCGACCGAAATATCGGCAAGGTCGGTTAATGTATCAACCTGGTGTGTCCACAACATTTGATCCAGAAGCAGGCCCGGCAACAAAACAAGGTGTGTCGATTTGTTCATGATCTCATTTCTTCTAAAACCCACTTAACTATCTGATTAATTTACTAAGTTCTTTAAATTCATCTGTCCCTGCTCGTTCAAGCCATTCGAACACGACCATTTCTGTCGAAACGATTACAGCCCCGGCGGCGGCCAGCCGTTGCAGGGCGAGGTCATGATTTTTATCCGTTCTGGACGTCGTCGCGTCGGCGACGACGAACACTCGAACGCCTCGGCTCAACAGCTGCATGGATGTTTGCAAGACACAGACATGAGCCTCGATGCCGACCATCACGACCTGTCGCCGTCCCAGGTTATGGAACCTTGTCGCAAAACCAGCCTCGGCCAGGCCTGAAAAACTGATTTTTTCGCAGGGCACATCCTCTGCAAGTGAAGAGAGTTCGGCGATGGTGTGCCCCAATCCTTTGGGGTACTGTTCGGACACCAGAACCGGCACCGAAAGCTTTGCCGCAGCCAACATCAGGATACGGATGTTTTCGATCACCGGATCCATACCGCACATTGCCGGAACCAGTTTTTCCTGAACGTCGATGACCATCAGGCAGGATTCTTCGGCGCTGATCAGCATTTGGAAAACTCCTTACTCACGGTCAAGAATCAAAGATCATCGATCTTACCCAGATGAGATTAAAATCGCCAGACATGCAACCGGGTGCCCCGTCGGTCATCAAGTTGAATGATTTCGTCGGCCTGCTGCCCCGGAACCTCGAATGAATTACTGACGAGCACCGCCCCCGGGGCCATTTCGGCCCTGGCCTTGACGAATAAATCCGGCATGGGTCGTGGCGACAAGAACGCATAGACCACGTCGAAGGAAGTCAAAGGGTGATTCCAGATGCTACCAAAAACAACATGCACGTTCGAGCGCCCCGAGATCATCTTCCGTAGGCACGAGATGGCATACGGTATGGGGGCTGATTCCACAGAAACGAATTCACAGTCCGGGCGACGAGCGGCAAGATGAAGGACCGTTCCGCCAATCCCTCCCCCCAGATCCACAAACTTCAATCCCGGTTTAGGGGGCAACAGGTCAGCCAACGCCGCCCAGGTTGTTTTATTGCTAAGGTATAAGGGCACGCCGCCCCGAAAACTGTTCCAGAACACCAGCAACGTCAGCACAAAAAGAGCGAGCCAGACATAGGGCGAAAGCTTAAGCGAAATCGCCCCGACCACCGCCAAAGGGAAAGTGAACTGAACGAAGGCCCACCATTTTTGCACCCCGATGCGCCACCCCACGGCAGTGGACAATCCACCGATCACTGGTAACCATGCAAAGGCGGGAACATAGATGCCCAGTTCCCCCGCCAATGGCATCAAGCCTATAAAAACCAGCCCGACGGCCACGAGCTGGCACATGAGGAGTTTAAGAACGGTCATGTCCCTGCGGGACGGGGGCTGGCAACGTCTGTCATTGCACCCCTATTCGGCGTCACCCAGGCGGGCATAACGACCTTGAAAGTAAATAAGCGGATGACCCGCATTGGAGTTCGCGAGTTTTTCAACTCGGCCAACAATAATTTTATGATCGCCGCCGTCATACACGGCCTCCCGGCGACATTCCAGATTAGCCAGGCACCCCTTCAGGATAGGGCTGCCGGTCTCCCATGTATCAAATTCCACATCCAGGAATTTATCTTCCAGGGGGGATGCAAAATTATTCGACAGGGCCTCTTGGTCTTGCGAAAGAACATTCAGCGCAAAAGAGGGTCCTGTGGCAAAGGTTGCACAACTTGGCGCCGACACATCGATACAGAACAGAACAAGAGGTGGATCCAGCGACAGCGATGTAAAAGAGTTTACGGTAATTCCCACGGCATTGCCGTTCTCGGCGACGCCTGTAACAACGGTTACACCTGTCGCGAATCGGCCCAGGGCTTTGCGAAAACTTGTCGTATCAATTTTCACCTGCCGTTTTCTCCCGCGAAAGATATTGAATTCATTTTATTTTGCTCCATTTATCGGTTATCCGATAAGATGATCTATCGTTTTCAAGACAGGAAACACACAAATCGCGAACGACGTGCCGAAAGAAGTCTTTTATTAACCTTGGATTGGCAAACTATAACGATCGTGCGGCAAATGCGAGGATATCTGCACGCCATGGATAAAGAAAAAATGGCTTCTGAGGGGATTGCATAAATGTTCGCCATTATCGGCTATGTCGTTGTTACCGCCACCGTGCTGGGGGGCTATGCCGCCGCTGGCGGGCATCTGGACGTGTTATGGCAACCGCTCGAATTCTTGATTATTTTTGGCGGAGCAATCGGAGCCTTTGTTGCGGGCAATGCGTCACTTCTGGGTCGAATTGGCGGGGCACTTGGGACGTTCATCAAGGGCCCGTCGCGAAAACCTGACGATTACATGGAACTTCTTGGTGTCCTTTATTCCATATTCAAACTTGCCAAAAGCAAGGGCGATCTGGCGCTGGAAGCCCATGTGGAAAACCCTGAAGAAAGTTCCCTGTTCCAGAATTTTCCAATTTTCAGCGGCGACCACCATTCGGTTGAATTCCTGTGCGATTATCTGCGCATGCTTACACTGGGCACCAGCAACGCTCATGAAGTCGCGGAAATAATTGATACCGAACTGGAATTACATCACGACGAAGACCATCAAGTCTGCGCGGCCCTGCAGGGCATGGCCGACGCGACGCCCGCTCTCGGCATTGTCGCGGCCGTTCTGGGTGTTATTCATACCATGGGCTCGATTACCGAACCGCCGGAAGTTCTTGGTCATTTGATCGCCGCCGCCCTTGTTGGCACTTTCAGTGGCATCCTGATCGCCTATGGCTATCTTGCCCCGATCGCCCAAGCTGTCACGTTGAGTTACGCCACGGACGCCCAGTACTTTAATTGCATCCGGGCCGGCTTGCTGGCCCATATGCAGGGGTATGCGCCGCAAATATCCATCGAGTTCGCCCGCAAGAACCTGCATGGGAAGTATCGACCGTCCTTCGCGGCCGTTGAAGAAATGATCAACGAGTTGCCTAGCGCGGCATAGATAAATGGCCGATCAACTCCAACCCATTATCATCAAGAAGATCACCAAAGGTGGCGGTGGCCATGGCGGTGGTGCCTGGAAAATCGCCTATGCCGACTTTGTGACGGCGATGATGGCGTTTTTCCTACTGTTATGGTTGCTCAGTTCCGTCACCCAGGAACAACTTGAAGGCATTTCAAATTACTTTGCCCCCGTCTCGACATCCAAAAGCACCAGCGGTGCCGGTGATATTCTAAGCGGCAAGACGCTTGGTGAAGAAGGTGTTATGGAACAGTCGGCATCCCGCCCCAGCGTCACAGTAGACCTACCCCCACCGAAATCTGGCGCGACCGACTTGGAAACCAATGAAGATGCAGGTGCAACGGAACAAGCACTGGAGGAACTGCAGGCGAAGCAGGAAGAAGACCAGTTTGAAGAGGCCGAAGACGCCTTGAACAAAGCCATTCAGGGCATCCCGCAGCTTAAGCAACTGGCTGACAGCCTGTTGATCGACAACACCCCGGAAGGTTTGCGGATACAATTGGTCGACCAGGAAGGATTGGCAATGTTTCCCAGTGGCGGATCCGAAATGTATCTGCATACGCAAAAAGTGCTGGAACTTGTCGCCAAGGTTATTCACGAGATGCCGCAACAAATCTCCATATCGGGACATACGGATTCGACCAAATTTGTAAATGAAAGCGGCTACAGCAACTGGGAACTGTCGGCCGACCGGGCCAACAATGCCCGACGGGTTCTAAAGGACCTGGATATTCCAGAAGATCGTGTCGCGCGGGTCGTCAGCCTCGCTGCGACCGAACCGCTGATGCCTGAAGATCCAGGAAATGCCCGAAACAGAAGGCTTTCCATTGTATTGTTACGTGGAACGGGTGTGCAACCACCGTTGGCACCATCCGATACCGAGCCCGGCGCACCGGCTCAGGAAGTAACGGCACCTGAAACTGAACCTGCTCAATCCGGAATCGGTAATAAGGTCCAGCAATAAAGCTTGGGCTCAGGAACCTTGATTTTCCCCAAATGAGACATTCCCCTCCGTCCAGCGCCCGGTTTTTCTTCACCACGACACCCCTGCCGTGCCCGTATTTCCCGGATCGAATAGAGCGTCGCGTTGTCACTGAATTACTTGGCCAGGATGCTGATTCCCTGCATGACATATTGACCCATGCCGGTTTCAGACGCTCTCACGGCATAGCCTATGCGCCGTCATGCCAGGACTGTAATTCCTGTGTTTCTGTTCGCATTCCCGTCGATGAATTCCAGCCATCAAAATCACAGCGACGCATTATCAATCGAAACCAGGGGCTACATGCCACTCCCCTTATGGCAAAAGCTACAGAAGAGCAATTCATCCTGTTTTCAGAATATCAGTCCCTGCGGCATTCCGGGGGAGATATGGAGAAAATGAATAGCGACGATTATCGGGCCCTGGTAGAGGAATCCAACGTCAATACTCAGATCGTCGAATTTCGGGACGACGATGAAAACCTGGTTTCCTGCTGTCTGATTGATGTGCTTTCCGACGGGGTGTCTGCTCTTTATAGTTACTTTGACCCACAAATTGATCCCCGAAGAAGCCTTGGAAGCTACATGATTTTGTGGCTGGTAAATCACGCAAAAGAACTGAACCTTGATTATGTCTATCTGGGATTCTGGATAGAGGGCTGCGGCAAGATGTCCTACAAGGCGTCATTCAAACCACTTGAAGGTTTCACTGAAACGGGTTGGGTTAACATATTGGGTTAACATACAAGAACATGTTGCCCTTGGTGCGCAGGGTCGATAGATTATTGTTACCGTTGGGTTGAAATAGGTATTATTTCGAAGCAGTGAGTTAATTTCACTGACATTTTAATGATATTGTCATGCTCAATAAATAAAATACTAAACAGGGAGAAAACTTCAATGAAACGTCGTCAATTTATTAAAGGTGCAGCCGCTGCCAGTGTCGCCGGTGCAGCCGCATCAGCGCTATCGACTCCTGCCATTGCACAGGGGATGCGCGAGCTGAAAATGGTCACCACGTGGCCTAAGAATTTCCCCGGACTGGGAACTGGCGCCCAAAGGCTTGCTGATTCAATTACCGCTGCTTCTGATGGCAAATTGACCGTCAAATTGTTTGCCGCGGGTGAACTCGTTCCGGCTTTCGAAAGTTTTGATGCCGTATCCAGTGGCACAGCCGACATGTATCACGGTGCTGAATACTACTGGCAGGGCAAACACAAGGCTTTCAACTTCTTCACCGCTGTTCCTTATGGCTTTACCGCCAACGAAATCGACGCGTGGCTGAACTTTGGTGGAGGCCAGCAAGTGTGGGATGAACTCGCAGCTGGTTTCAACCTGAAGTCATTTGCCGCTGGCAACACGGGCGTTCAAATGGGTGGCTGGTTCAACAAGGAGGTCAACAGCCTCGAAGATTACAAGGGACTGAAAATTCGGATGCCCGGACTGGGGGGCGAAGTGCTGCGCCGGATCGGCGCTGCCGCAGTAACCCTGCCCGGCGGTGAAATTTTCCCGGCTCTGCAATCTGGTGCCATTGACGCGACCGAATGGGTTGGCCCGTGGAACGATCTGGCCTTCGGGTTCTACAAGATCACCAAGTTTTACTACTGGCCTGGCTTCCATGAACCCGGTTCGACCCTGGCTTGTGGCATAAACAAAAGCGTCTGGGACAGTTTCTCGCCCGCCGACCAAGCCTTGATTCAGGCGTGCTGCCAAGCTGAAAACAACCGTTCGTATTCAGAATTCAACGCCAAAAACGGCGATGCTCTGGACACACTGGTCAACAAGCATGGCGTGCAGTTGCGTAAAATGCCTGACGCGGTCATGAACGAAATTGGCAAACAGTCCGGTATTGTTGTCCGTGAGGTCGGCGAGGTCGATGCCATTGGTAAAAAGATCCTGGGCAGCTATCTCGACTTCCGTGGCAAGGCGATCGCCTGGGGTAAATTGTCTGAACAGGCCTATACCAACTCTCGCCTGCTTCCGTTCAAATATTAATCGATACGGTAAGGCAATCGCAAACGGTCCGCATCCAATTGGATGCGGACCTGTTTGTTTCTGAAAGACTGTTACGCAGGTAAAATAAAGTGGGATTTCTTGAAAAAACCGTTCAGGTTCTAGACCGACTTAACAACAACGTCGGAAAGTTTGTTGCATGGGCCGCAATCGTCATGGTGCTTGTGCAGTTTGCCGTCGTGGTGATGCGATATATTTTCGGCCTCGGTTCCATCGTGATGCAAGAATCCGTCATTTATTTGCATGCCTTTTTGTTTATGGTCGGGGCCGGATATACCCTGCTTCATGAAGGTCATGTACGCGTTGATATTTTTTACCGCGAAGCAACACCGCGTACAAAAGCGAAAGTTGACCTTGCCGGTTCACTTATCCTGCTGTTGCCCGTATGTGTGCTCATCGCCTGGTCATCCTATCCCTACATCATAACGACCTGGTCGGTATTCGAAGGATCCCGGGAAACCAGCGGCATACATGGTGTTTTCCTGCTCAAGTCAATCATCTGGGTGTTCGCCGGGTTACTGATGTTGCAGGGAATTTCGATCGCGGCAAAATCGTACCTGTTTTTGGCCGGAAAAACAGAAGTGTTGAACACAAATTCTGACGCCGAGGGGCATATCTAAATTATGGGCATTCATGAAACCCTCTGCCTCTTGATGTTCGTCGTTGTTTGCGGCGTCCTCATGATTGGCTATCCCGTCGCATTCACTCTGGCTGGAACAGGCTTGATCTTTGCCGGTATCGGCTGGCTCTTTGGTATATTCGACTTTTCATTGTTTGGTGCCTTGCCATCGCGCATTTTCGGCAACGCCATGACCAATGACATCCTTGTTGCCGTGCCGCTTTTCGTCTTCATGGGCGTAATGTTGGAGCGCTCCCGGGTTGCCGAAGAACTGCTTGAAAGTATGGGAATGCTGTTTGGCACCATGCGAGGCGGTCTTGGCATTTCAGTAACCGTTGTGGGGGCCCTGCTTGCGGCGTCTACAGGAATTGTCGGGGCTACAGTTGTAACCATGGGCTTGCTTAGCTTGCCGACCATGCTCAAACGGGGATATTCGCCTTCTTTGTCTTGCGGCACCATTTGTGCCTCTGGGACATTGGGGCAAATCATACCACCGTCGATTGTCCTGGTGCTGTTGGGCGATCAGATATCCAACGCTTATATTGACGCGCAGCGCGAGATAGGGAATTGGTCGCCCGACCCTGTTTCGGTTGGCGACTTGTTTGCCGGCGCCCTGTTCCCCGGCATGTTGCTGGTCGGGATGTACATTGCCTACCAGATTTTAAGCGCAGTAATTAATCCAGAGTCCTCGCCCGCCATTCCTGCAGAGGAAATCAATGTAGAAGGCATCGGTAAGCGTATCGCCCATGCGCTGATCCCTCCCATTGTGTTGATTATATCCGTTTTGGGCTCAATTCTGGCTGGTGTTGCGACGCCCACTGAGGCCGCTGCCGTCGGTGCTGTCGGATCACTCATGTTGGCGGGGCTAAGGCTAAACGAACAACGCGGAAGAGCCATTCAATTTGGTGGGTTGGCACTTGTGATCATGTTGATCCTGGCCAACACCATGGATTTGAGGGTCTCGCGGAATGACATCCCGGCAGCCGACCTGGCGGGTATGGTTGCTGCAGGAATTTGCACCCTCATTTTGATCTATGCCTTATGGGTCAGCCTGCACAGGGTCTACACGACCTTGATCGAAGAATCCGGCGTTCCGGTATTGGTCGAAGTCATTCGTTCGACCATGAACATTTCAGCCATGGTCTTTGTTATCCTGATTGGCGCATCGGTGTTCTCGCTCGTATTCCGAGGGTTCGGCGGTGACGATATCGTACACGAAATTCTGAACAATATTCCCGGCGGAAAATGGGGCGCGATTGTCGTGGTCATGCTGGTGATGTTTGTTCTGGGATTCTTCCTCGATTTTATCGAGATCACCTTTGTCGTCGTGCCGATCGTAGCGCCTGTTCTGCTGAAAATGGATATTAACCCGGTTTGGCTGGGTGTCATGATGGCCATGAACCTGCAAACGTCTTTCCTGACCCCGCCATTCGGCTTTGCGTTGTTCTATTTGCGCGGGGTTGCTCCGAAGGAAGTCACGACCATGCAAATTTATCGTGGTGTCGCGCCCTTCATCGTTATCCAACTGCTTGGATTGCTGACGTTGGCCATGTTCCCGGCTATTGCAACATGGTTGCCGACGGTCATATTCAGAGGCTAAGCACGGCTTAGACGTTTCCGAATTTACCCGACGTCGGGAACCCGCGCGGCACGACCATACCAGACTGCGCGCGTTTACCGACCCAGGACTTGATCTCGGTTTCGGTTCGCGTGCGATCACCGCTTTTCCAAGTTAACCCGCTGGCCAGATTGATGGTCTTAGCATCAGCCAGGCCGCCCTTGGCATAGCGTTGCAATATGTTGCCACGGCCGCGCGCCATGGCTGGCAGATCAGACAACGGAAAGATCAAGAGCTTCCGGTTTTGCCCAACAACGGCTACATGGTCGTCATTTTCCTCGATATGGGCAGCAATACACGCTTCCTCACCGCCACTTAAGTTAAGGATTTGTTTGCCATTCTTGGTTTGGGCAATGACATCGTTCTCGTCGACGACAAAACCACGGCCGGCATCTGATGCGACCAGCATTCGACGCCCTGGTTGATGCACAAACATGCTCACCGGCTCATGCTCATTGCCCAGGTCAATCATCAGTCGCAGGGGTTCGCCATGCCCCCTGCCTCCGGGCAACTTATCGCAGCCGATCGTGTAAAACCGGCCATTGGTCGCAAAGATCACCAGCTTGTCTGTTGTCTGGGCATGGAGCGTAAACTTGCCCCGGTCGCCTTCTTTGTATTTAAGGTCACCTTCACCTGAAACATGGCCCTTGATGGCCCGAATCCAACCTTTGTCCGAACAAACCAGGGTCAGGGGTTCGCGTTCGATCATGGCTTCCAGGGGCACGATTACGGCGCTGGGGGGTTCACCTATTTCCGTCCGTCGTTTGCCAACCTTGGTCTTTTCACCAAATTCCTTCTTGATCAAGGCCAGTTCGTCGGCGATTGCCTTCCAGCGCAGATCATCGTTTGCCAGCAGCGCAGCAAGCCCATCCTTTTCTGCGTTGAGAAGTTGGTCTTCTTTTCTGATTTCCATTTCCTCGAGCTTGCGAAGTTGCCGCAATCGCATATTGAGGATTGCTTCGGCCTGAACTTCGCTTAGCTTGAAAAACCGAATCAATTCGCCCTTGGCATCATCTTCTTCGCGGATGATGCGAATAACATCATCAAGGTTCAAGAAGGCAATCAGAAAGCCACCCAGAATTTCCAACCGATGTTCAATCTTATCCAGGCGATATTGCGAACGACGCACCAGAACCTCGTGACGATGATCGAGAAAAGCTTGTAGGACTTCTCGCAAGTTCATCACGCGGGGAATGTTATTGGCATCCAGCACATTCATGTTCAGGCCAAACCTGATTTCCATATCCGTCTGCTTGAACAAGTGCTCCATGAGCATTTCAGGTTCAACGGTTCGGTTTTTAGGCTCAAGAACAATGCGTATATCGTCAGCCGATTCGTCGCGTATATCAGCTAACATGGGGAGCTTTTTCAGGTTCATCAATTCCGCGATTTTTTCGATCAGTCGGGATTTTGGGACCTGGTAGGGAATTTCATAAATGTCGATCTGGTATTGCCCATGGCTGAGCTTTTCGACCCGCCAACGGGCCCGCAGACGAAAGCCCCCGCGCCCAGTTTTGTAGGCCTCGACGATGCTGTTCGCTGATTCGACCAATAATCCGCCGGTCGGAAAATCGGGTCCGGGAATCATCTCGGCCAGTTTGGGGAAAGTAACATTCGGATGTTTTATCAGATGGATCAGCGCCGTCGTCAATTCCCCAATATTGTGCGGCGGGATGCTTGTCGCCATGCCAACGGCAATTCCTGCCGATCCGTTGGCAAGCAGGTTGGGAATCCGGGATGGCAAGACCACGGGTTCGGAATCCTCGCCGTCATATGTCTCGCGAAAATCAACCGCATCTTCGTTGATGCCATCAAGCAGCGCCATGGCCGCAGCCGTCAGTTTGGATTCTGTATACCGCATGGCGGCGGCATTATCGCCGTCGATATTTCCAAAATTCCCCTGCCCGTCCACCAATGGGTAACGCACGGCAAATTCCTGGGCCAGACGCACCATGGTATCGTATACGGCGACATCGCCGTGGGGGTGGTACTTGCCAATAACGTCGCCGACCACGCGGGCACATTTTTTGTATCCGGTGGCGGGGTCCAGTTTCAGTTGCTGCATGGCGTACAGCAGGCGCCGGTGCACGGGCTTCAGGCCATCGCGCACGTCTGGCAAGGACCTCGACATGATGGTCGACAGTGCATAGCTCAGATATCGATCACCAAGGGCGTCAGCGAGGCGGGCATCACGAATTTCTCCGTTTTCTTCGGAAGGGGCATTTTTACTCATTTGATAATCCAAAAACAGGTCCAGCTACCAGATATAGTATCTGATAGCAGACGTTGTTCAAATAGCGGTGTGAAAAGTTTCTCGAAAAATACGGTTCAGGGCGTCCTGACGATAACAACGGGATTAATGTCGCCATTTTTTGGAACAACCATCCCCGGATACCCTGGAACGCTCGCGACGGTCCCGGCAAAGGCCGCGCGCAAGGTAGCATGTTCATAACGCCAGGAAATTATAGCGGCGTACGCCTTGGCACTTTCCAGATCCGATTTTGCCATTGCCGCAGTGGTCGTGGCATTTTCGACATCTTCAGTCGAGGCGGAAAGCGAATCAAAAAGCTGTTTCGTCTGCTCCAGTCGTCGGGCCATCAATTCATACTTGATCGATGCCGCTTGGACTTTGGCCTCGCTGGACTTCATACGGGCACTTAACGGGCGCCGATCCAGGATCGCCAGAATGTCCCCCTTTTCGACCTGTGTGCCCGCTTTTACCATAATTTTGGCAACTACGCCGGGAACCGCAAAAGCCAACACACGGTCAGCAGCGCGTGCCGAAGCCGATAACGCCAAGACAACCCCGAACATCATCAGCAGGTACGGCAGGGTTTTGACAGAAGGTGTCATCCTATTCATGGTTATTCCTGTTATTCTACTTTGCGGTTTGTTTTGTTTTGGTCGTCCTGTCCAAAACCGCTACCGGCCTTGGGGACATATTGCTCGACCGGGTCACCGGAATGAGCGAGCAGCGAAATCAGGAAATCGGGCTCAAGAGCCTTGCCGGGGTGTTCCCCCAGCAATACCGAAACATGAGCCAAATCGAGATAATAAATGCCTGTAGCCCGCACGACACCAGCTTCAGCGCCAGTGTTTTCAATCATCGCGCGGCCCAAATCTGCGACCCGGTCCTGTTGATACAACTGCTGGCGCAGCAGCAGGTTCCGACGGGCATAATCCAGCTTTGCCCGGGCCGCGACGACCTGTTGATAGGAGTTTTGAATCTCCAGTAGAGCCTCATGCGCCTGTATTCGAAGTTGTGAGCGTTTTTGTCCGATCGCCGCATTCAGTCTTTTTTCCTCGCCGGCAAGCTGAGACCGCCTGGATTGATTGATGCCACCATCGAAAATGGGCCAGGATAGCCTGGCACCCACTTCGTAATCTTTCCGGCCGCGCAAATCTATGCTGGATTTCCCAATGTTCCCATAAGCTTCCAGGCTAGGCATGCTGCTGGTGCCAGACCGTAAAATTCCCTTGGCATCTGCTTGTTTAAGCAACGACCCAAGTTCAGGATTATGAAGGAAAACGGTTTTTGAAAATTCATGCCGGTCCAGGTTCGGCGGCTCCGTCAGGGGCGGTTCCGGCGGAGAAAACAGTTCCGCTTCGATAAATTTTCCTGTCAATTCTTCAAGGCGCAAGCGCAAGGCGATGTTATGATTGCGTTCGCGATAATAGACCAGTCGCGTCTGTTCAACCAAAGTCAGCGCCTTGGCAACATCGACAGGACTGGATTGCCCCAGGTCGAGGCGTTCCTTGGACCGTTCCCACCGGACGTAGGCTGAAGCGTGCGATTCGAACATGGCGCGCATATCCAGTTCGGATGCATGCAAGTCAAAAAACAACGCCATACCTTCGATCAGGACCGTGTTGCGGGCGGCAATCAAAAGGTCCGCAGCGGCGGCTGTGTCCTTGGTTGCCGCATCAATCGCCGACGACGTCTTGCCGAAGTCATAAATCGGCTGAACGACTTCCAGGTCCCCATAAAGATCATGACGCTCGTTTCTGTACACGTCGGGTGCTGTGCGAAATATCCGTCCTGTCGCCGATAAGGTGACACGAGGATATAGCGCCGCGACCGCCTGATCTCGGCGGGCCGTCGCGATATCGATATCGGCCACGGCCGAATTTATCGAAAAACTGCCATTTTTTTCAATAAGTTGTAAGATTTCATGGATAGTCGGCTGCGAATTTTCCGAGGCATCCTGAGCGACCGCCGGGAATACCGCGACGTTCCCGCCCGCGAAAACCGCAGCCACCCCGATGGCAAGAACGCTAAAAAAACCAGCCCTTAGTGTCATTGCTGGTCCTGAACAAATCGGAAGAATGATTTTTTCGATTTATAGACCCCGTCGGTCACATACTTTCCGGCTAGGTAAAATTGTTCGACATCAAGAAATCCGGTCGTCCTGAGGGCGACCTCTCCGTGTTCATCAAAGAACACAAATACAGGTGTTGCACGGACCCTCAGTTTCTTCGCCAGATCACGTTCCGTTCCTTGAGTTCCGTCATGCATGACAACGTCCAGATTGCCGCGAATGTTACTTTCGATCATAACAAAATGCTGGTTGAAATAGTCGTAAATTTTCTTTGAGGGCAGCACTCTGGCGCGCATTTTATCGCAGTAAGGGCAGCCTGCCTGATGAAAAAACAGGACCAAATTCTTGCCTTCCTCTGCGGCAGACTGAATTTCACCGGGATAATCATTGTCCAGGCTTTCAACCCGAAATTCTGCATGTGCCGACGGCATAACCAGGCCAAGCAGCAGAACAAGAGCCACATATGCGGAAAAACGAAATTTCATCACGACACCTTCAATAAAAGAACGGGCTGATTATATGAAAATTCAAGCATCCTCACCATAGATATATTGGTGTCTTTCAGATGTCATCGTTGTCAGCCTTTGCTTGCCGCCAAATTCTCTCGGCAAAGCGTTGCCTGGACGCAGGCATCCTGCCGCCGGACAAATGTCCAAAAATGTGACGTTTAAGAAAGTATCCGGTCAATGTGAGCCCCGCAGAGACATCCCCGATGCTTCCCCCCCTTCCCTCTGAAAGCAGGAATGGCGGCAAAGGCAACATCGATGCGATATAGGGTTTCCCTGCTGCTGCCGAGACGGCGCGCCCCGATTTTGGCGAAACATAAATCAGGTTTTCAACCTCTCCCGTCGCAGCGCAACACGAAAGATCAAGTCCAAATCCCAGTTCGCCGAGCAATCCCAGTTCCCATTTTACGTAGGCGGAACGCCAGTCTTCGCTTCCGCCGATGGCGCGTAGCAATATGCCTAAACCTTCAAATATCTGTTCGTGGGATTCGTGTTCGGGTAAGGATGTTTCAACGACACCAAGGGCAGCACTAAGTGCGGCAAGGGCGTCCGGGGAATCCAGCACCAAAGCGGCGTGAGCCTGGTTTAACTCGACCGTATAAGCCCCAAGGTGTTCGGCCAACCGTCCACGCCATTGGGCGGCAACGGCATTGCCCGGTTGCAGGTCGCCGCGCTTACGTTTCCCGGACCCGCCCCTGACCAATCCGGCATGAACGCCGTGATTGCGTGTCAGCAGCGTAACAATGGCCGAAGATTCACCATGCTTGCGCGCCGACAGGACTATTCCTTCATCTGACCATTCCATAGGCTCGATTTTACACAACGTTCAACAATTCGTACCCTACAATGATCGTATAAGTCTTTTATTCGGGATTCGCTCGGTGGAGAATCAGGTTGCACAAAAAAATCATTGAAAAAACGATGAATGGCTTGTCCAAGGAACGTCAGGATTATTTTCAGAACATCATTCGCCACCTTGAAAAAGATTCACGCATCGCATCCCAGGAAAACGTGATTTACACGATTCTAAAGGACGTCATGCCCGACACGCCGACCTATCTTGAGGCGGACGAATTCATCGACCTGTTATTTGATTTCATTCGGTACAACAAACCTGGCATTCGCAACCTTATGTACAGCCATAGCTACATCCATGATCATCATGTTATGCGAACGATTACCGGGAATTTTATCCAGCAAGTCGTCGTCCGATCCTTTGACAAGCACGAAGATGGTGATATCGACACCGGCGACTTGAGCGTTCACAAACTAACCTGGCCCTACAGGGACACCGATGTGCTGGACCCTGATGACGACCCTGATGAATGGTTGGCCGCAATAAAACGCAGTGAAACCTGGAAAAAAGAGCAAAAAATCGACCGGCGTAAATCCGGGTTATCGCGAATAGACGACAAGGCCATGGCCCTGGCCAAGGAGATAAAAGAAAAAGAAGAAAATACCTGACGGGAATGCGTTCAGGCGTTGAAATCCAGTCCCCAGTCCCGAAAACGCTCGGGATCATCCGCCCATTTCTCCCGTACTTTCACGAACAGCTTCACGTGCACGCGTCGGTCGAACAGTCCTTCAAGTTCCCGGCGCGATGATTCGCCGATAGATTTGATTTTGCTGCCCCCCTTGCCCAGAACAATCCCCTTCTGTCCTGCCCGGGCAACATATATCACCTGACTTATGGTGACGGACCCATCGCCACGTTCTTCCCACCCTTCGGTTTCGACCGTGGTCTCGTAAGGTAATTCCTGATGCAGTTGAAGAAACAGCTTTTCACGGGTGATTTCAGCGGCCAGCAAACGGGACGGCATATCGGAAATCTGATCTTCCGGGAACATCCAGGGACCGGATGGTGCGCGCTCGACCAACCTGTCGAGCAGATCGCTAACGCCGTCTCCGGTTTCAGCCGAAATCATGTAAATCTCGCTGAACAAATCGGTTTCATTCAATGTTTCGGCCAAAGCCAGTAATTTTTGCTTGTTGACCAAGTCGATTTTATTGATGACCAGCAGTGCCGTTTTTTTCTGATCGCGTAGTTTATCAATAATTATTCTGGTATCGGCATCAATGCCACGGGTCGCATCGACCATCATCATTATGCTGTCGGCATCTGCGGCACCGCCCCATGCTGATGCCACCATGGCCCTGTCGAGTCGCCGTTTTGGCGCAAACACGCCCGGTGTATCGATAAAAATCAATTGCGCATCGTTTGCCAGGCATATCCCCAGAACCCGAGTTCTCGTGGTCTGCACTTTCGGCGATACGATGGATACTTTCGCACCGACCATTCTGTTGACCAGGGTCGATTTACCAACGTTCGGTGCCCCCAGGATGGCTATAAACCCACATTTTGACTCTATTTGTTCGCTCATTTTTTGTCCTGAAGTGTTTGTAGTAAAAGGGCGGCGGCAGCTTGTTCAGCGACGCGCTTTGAATTGCCCGTAGCAATTACCGGAACCCCACCCTTGATTGAGACCTCGATTGTGAAGACCGGGTCATGCGGCGGCCCCGAACGGGATACTTCACGGTAGACAGGAAGCGCGCCCCCCTGCCCCTGGACATGTTCCTGAAGTGCCGTCTTGGCATCTTGAGGTGGCACAGTATTTTCAGCCATCAACGGAAGCCAAAATCGCCTGACAAATTCCCCGGCGGGTTCAAAAC
>Ga0316204_10006469_pt1 | contig 17989 bp, 22 predicted proteins | sample 6monrhotite_MG_2_FD_205661 | JGI IMG/M metagenome (GOLD analysis project Ga0316204, IMG submission 205661) | Microbial mat bacterial communities from mineral coupon in-situ incubated in ocean water Damariscotta River, Maine, United States -... | ecosystem: Environmental > Aquatic > Marine >... | reverse complement strand
GTGCAAGTCAGTATTTAGTCCTGCTTTTTCAGAATATACCCCAGTTTTACGCCGCTTTAGCTCAGTTGGTAGAGCAACCGCCTTGTAAGCGGTAGGTCGACAGTTCGAGTCCGTCAAGCGGCACCAATAAGAATAAGGCTTCCAGAGATGGGAGCCTTTTTCATTACCCTGTTTCATTTTCATCATGTAACCAGTTTGTAACCACACTTTCTCAACATTAGTAGCGATGTTGCAACTCAATATCATCGATACCCTCATCGCATTTCCGCAAGCAACTCGTTCAAAATGTTCCCCGTGTCCGCCTGTGTGAAGGTGGCAACATCGCGCAAAATGAAAAGTCCGGGCTTGGCTTTTTGAATCCAGCCGGTGGATGACTCACTCATTGTGCGCAGCGTGAGGTATTGGCTTTTCTTGTCCTCGATTGGCATTCGCACCATTCCGGCATAAGGATCTGTCTTGTGGTGTGGTTGCAATCTCGGCACGAGGCCGGATTTAAGCCTTGCCATCGGGTCGCTGTTTCCATTCCCCCATCGATACTGGTTGCGCGGTACCAGCCGTCCGTTGGCATTGGCCCCCATGAAAGAGCCTGTGATTTGGCTCATGTTCAATTTCTGCGCATGGGCATAGATCGCCGACGGCATGGCGGGCGCGTTTACACCGCTGCCGGGTGTGTTGTGTCTAATGGGGATGGTGAGGTACCGTTTCCCTTCCTTGGTCAGTTTCGTGCGCACACTGGTTTGAAGCATTTGCTTCATGTCATAAGCTGGGCGGCCTTCCTCGATCTGGCGGGCGTTCTTGAAAGTTGATTGCACCACCGCGCTCGCATCGCCGTCAAAGTTCCAGTCGATTGAGTCGACATACTCGCTGCGTTCATCCGGCCTGATACCAGGCGCGCGCTTCACTGAGTCTCGCCAGCGTTGTGCCAGCTGCTCAGACACACGCCCAACGGCGGCATTGGCGAACTCGTTGGTTTTGATGCCAGCCTCTTCAAGCGCGGCGGCGAGTGGCGAAAGGTCAATAATGAGGTTCATGCGATGGCTTCCAATCCGGTTCGGAAAATAATGGCGTCTGCATGAGGCTGTGTGGTTTGCGTAGTCTGGCCGCTTCCACCACGGCCTGAATGCTCCCATCTCGAAACATCGTCGCCAAGGTTTGGGTCGGCATCCTTGTGTAGGTGTGCTCGTCGCGCTCTTCGTAACTCATGAATGGATGCGCAACGATCTCAACGCCCGGGAAATTCCGCACCAGCTTTGCTACACGCTGTTGGTACCCTTCTCGGGATTCGCTCTCCCAAGAGTTGACGTGTAGCCGAAGACCGGATGGCTCAGTAGGTGCTTTGAAGGGTTTCACTGCGACTCTCCTTGGGTTGTGTGGCCATGTGAATTTTGTTGCTGTAATTTCTTGAGGCGTCCTCGTCTGCCATAACAACGACGTTGTGCGGACTCTGTGGGGATAGCTCAGGGTTTTGAACGCACTTGAGGAACGATCTCTTGCCGGATGGGAATGTGTGCCCGCAAAAACACATTTTCAGGTGATCGTCGGCGAATAGCTCACAGCTCGGGCACCAAATAACAGTGTCGCCTTCGTCATTGGCGACCTTCAGCAATCGTCCGCTGCCGCAATGCCGACACAAGTGGTGAAGCGGTTTTATGATCTCCATCAATTATCTTTCTGGTGTATTCAGCAAGTCGCTATAACCGCGCAATGTGTGGGTAATATCCGCGCACGCCGCCAAGCTTCAATCCTTGATAAGCCTAGATTGTTGGGCGAGTTGTGCAGTGATAACCGCGCATATCCAAACAATATCCGCGCAGTTTCATTTGCTCGCTGCAACTTTGAAGCCCGCTGGTGTCGCTGGGTCAACGATCAAGCTGAAAGGCTCTGCCACTTGCTTGCCTTTGGAATCGAAGAGCGTGATCCGATGCTCAACTACTGAGTTGCCAGAGCCGCCATTGCCAGCGCCAGCATTACGCCGTGCGCCTATGTGCATCGGGTCGTTTGGAATATCCCCAGTAAAACCTTCACTGACTGCGAACTTGTTGAAGGCAATAACGTCATCCCTGCGACCGCTCTTTGAGCGCACGTCAGCCGCATTGCCAGTGAAGTGATCTGAGTGTTCGGCCACCGGTATATTGATGCCACGGCGTTTGTAATCCGCACGGATTGCATCTTGTTCCTCTTTCGTCCTAGCCCCACTTTCAAGCTCAATTTGCCTATTCGGGTTCGCCAGGTTCCATTTATCCAACAAGGGTGAAAATTCGCCCCTGAATGCCGATGAGAGGCTTGCCATCATTTGCTGCTGTGTTTTTTTCAGCGGGGCAGGACTTGAGGTTGCTTGTGCTTGTTGGGCGGCGCGTCGTTCGGCTTCTTCCTTTTTGCCTTGCTCGATTAACCGCTTTCCTTCTTTGAAGTCACTAGGATCGCCTGTTTTTAGAAGTTCAAAGCCTCTCGCTAGCGATTGATTGATTACCTCGGGCGCGATGGTTGAACCGCCTGCCAGCGGCTGCCGCGCCGCTGCTTGCTGCCGCTCATCTTCGGCGCGCGCGGCTTCCTCCAATGCTTCCCGTCTGGCCTCTTCCTTGGCGTCGTTATAAAACCCACCCTTGCCAAACTTTCCGGCAGCTCTCTCATTTTTTACTTGTTCATCGATCTCTTTGAATTTTTCAGCAAGGCGAACATCTTGCTCGTACTTCGCCCACTCTTTCTCTTTGCCGAACCCCATCAGCATCACATCGCGTAGCGCATCAACCTTGGGCAGCAACATGGTCGCCAGCTTCGTGACTTCGTTTTTTAGGTCGGCAGTGTTCTGACGCACGGCCTTGCCGTCATCGATCAGACTTCTATCCTCGTTCAGCTTAATGATCGCCTGCCGAAGTTGCTCTTCGCTTCCCGATTTCATCAATCCGCCAAGGCTATCTTTCTCCTTATCTGAAAGCGCTTTGTCGTAGCCGTCGCCACTGATTAACTTTGTGGCCTCGGCTTTGAGTTCATTTTTGCTGCTACCAAGCAACGCGCCCATGTGCATGAACTTGCCAGCATCAAGCTTGCCGACATTGACCCCCATCCCGTTTAGTCGATCTTGCAGCGCAGGTGCGCCGCCTTCGCCATTGGCGTAATAGGCCTTGTCGAACTTTCTGAATTCAGTCTGTTCCATGCCGAAAACGCGCGCACCAGACAACTCATATTCACTTGTCCCGCGCTTGAAGCGGCCAAGCTGCTGCATCATTATGTCTTGGTTCGGGCGGTCTGCATTGCCGCTTGCCAACACTCGCCTGGCACTGGCTTTGCGTTCTTCCGTTGCGTTTTGATCGTTAAGAATTTCCTGAGCGGTTTTGCGAGATGTGCCCATTGCCCCGCCAGCAGTGTAGAGCTGCATATCGGCAGCGGTAAATTCATTACCGAAGGCGGACATGTACGCGCCCAGCTTGAATGTGTCCGTACCTGCATCGCCGTGTGATCTGATACTCGAATCTGCCTTGCCCATCAGAGATGCCGATCCTTGCACGTCCAAGCCCGGCACCCTCATGCTCGCAAGGTTCGAGAGGAAATCGGTATAGCCGCCAACGTTTGGCGCTTGCAGTGAGGCGCGCGCCGTGGTTTGGGCAAAATTGGCAATCGCGCTCAATACTTCATCGCCCTTGCTGCTCATCCCGCCCTTGTTGATCCCGTCGGCAATCGTCATCGCCATCTTGCGCGAATCCGCTTCATTCATGGTGGCTTGAGTATTGCGCAGGGTGCTCATCGCCTGCACGCTCTGTGCTGGGTCTATGCCAAGCGAACGAGAGAACCCGGACGCAAGCCGGACTTCAGCGGCAAGAGAGCCGGCGTCCTTGCCTAGCGTGTTGGCATTGTGCGAAAACTGCTTGGCGAGATTTATGGATTCTTTGTACGTGATTCCCATTCCCGCCGCTGCGGCACGGGTCGATTCTCGTAACATGTTGAAGTCAGTTGTCGTAGCCCCGAGGCTATGCCGCAAGTCGGTTACACCTACCGCTTCATCCTTTGCATCGCCCAACCCACCACCGACAACGCCGCCGACCAAGCCACCCAGCGCGCCGCCGATCATCGCACCCGGCAAACCAAACACACCGCCGACCATGCCGCCCAATGCGCTGCCCGCTGTTGCCATGCCATCGCCGCCGGCACCGCCAGTCACCAAGCCGCCGGCCATACCAGCGGCAGCACTGGCGAGATTGCCGCTATATTTTGTTTTTGCCAGAAACGATGCTTCACGGTGTTGTTTCTTGAGCGTCTGTGTGGTCTCTTCAATCGCTTTCTGATTGATTTCCTCTGTTTTCTGGATATGAGTTTTTCCACTACTGCTCAGCAGCAACTTCGATGCGTCTGACCTTTTCTGCGTTAACTCTTTGAGCGTCGCTTCGGCCTCTTCAGTCCCAATCCCGAGCTGTTTCTTCTCTTGGATTTTCTTGTGCAATACATTCAGCGCGGCAGTAGTTTGATTGATCTGCTGATTGAACTTGTCGGTATCTACCTTGAGCACGCCGCCGCTCATGCTTTGGGTCAGTACTTCGGCGCTCTTCGCGGCATCAGCCAGAGCGGCATTCAGTCCGCCTAGGTCGGCATCGGCCTTGACGTTGATTTTGATATTTTCAGTCATTGATGATCTCCCCCCAGTCGCTTTCGTGAATTACTTGACCGGTTGGAGGCGGAATGAGGATTCCTTTGCCGATAGCAGGCTTGCCAGTTCTTGCACCTTGCCAGCGCTGATCTTGTTCAAATCCAGTTGAGCGGCATCCTCCCAACCTTCTGGGCAAGAAACGGCCAATATTTTGTAGGTGGCCGTAAAGCCACAGAAGAATTCAATCTCAGCATCGCCTTCGTTCTCGCCGATGAGCTTGAGGTAAGCGGAACGGATTTTTATCATGTCGCCTAGCGTGCGGCGGGCGAAGGTGAAATCCCCAATTTCTGGGAGGGTGATGGTGAAATCTGTTTCCGATGCTGTTCTCATGTTGTTCTTCCTTTCGATTAAAAAATGATATTTCCAGTCACTTTCAGGCACTGGCTTTTACTGTTGCTGAAACATGCCCATGCGGCATTCCGGTGAAGGCGCAAACACAGTCGCCATTCACAATGCCTTTCAACGGCCCGCCGCCATTCAAGTCAATCGCTGGAGCGTTCACCGTTGCCTTGCCTGTTGCATTGACCTCGACATTTCCGCCCGAGGTTACGGTCGCATTGCCAGTGGCATTGACTGACACGGTGGTGGCCGTGGTGATGGTGATCGCGCCGTCCGGTGCAATGTCCAAGGTAGCTTTGCCCCCAGCCTGCTCAATGTGCAGGTGAACTTGCTTGTCAGTGTTGCGCTTGATCTTCCACTTTTCGCCGTAGCTCTTTGGTGCCAAGTCTTCGTGTGCCGGAGTTGTGCCGATTCGGATGTATGCACCCGACGGGTGAGCAAATTCAAAGTTCCCGTCTTTGTCGATGGTTTGATAAACGTCCGAGGCGTGCCGGTTCATCATGCGTTCGTCGTCATTCAGGCGAAGCTGCGATGCTTGCGGGTGAATGAATCCGATGACAACGGGGAGGTCGGTATAAAACGCCACGACAGCAATAACGCTCCGGTCACTATTTGTTTTGGGCAGCCCGGTAATATCGTCCATCGCACCAGGCTTTGGCAGATCGCTCAAGCCGCTATCGGAAGATGCAGAGGGCGACATGACACGCACATCATGCAATAAACGCCCATCCCCTGACATCTTCAAACTAACTGTGTGACTCTTCCAGTCAACAGCAACAACGCGCCCAAAATCAATCATCGAATACCCCTAACATCCCACTCTTTCAAATACGGGCTGGTGCTGTTGCTTGCACGGTCAATAAATCCGGTGCCGCGCTCGTAATTGATCGTGGTGAAAAAGCCTTGGAAAGGAACAAAGTCATGGTCAACGCTGACCGCATAGAAGCGGCTTTCATTAACGCCGCCGCGCGCGGATGTAATAAACCGACCAGCCTTGATCTTCTCGTTGCCGCGCACGCGCATCGTTCCCGACTCGAACACCACGTTATCTTTATTGAAGTCGGCAAGAAGATTGCGCCGCTTTCTTGCCCACTCAATCGGGTTCATTTGATTTTTTGCGATAACTTCCTGCGTCCCAGTATTTGAATCGGGCACCTCAGATTCAGACCCAAGCTTGTATTCAATGTGCATCTTGCGGAAGCCGTATCGATCCATTGCGCTATTGGGGTACAGGCGTTTGTCTTCGGTCAATGCTTGCTGGGCTTGCAGCATCATCACCAAGTCATTGGTCAACACCAATTTGGTATTGGCTGACCAATACCAATTCGCCACGCCTTTGTCAGAGCGGGTTGAAGTAATGCTTTGAATATCGTCCCCCAGTATTTCAATAGCAGGTTCGCTGTACCCAGGAGAAGGTGTGTTCACCCCCATGATGGAATTGCCACTCACATCAAAGAAAGGCAGCGGGCGCAGGATCAACGAAACTTCTTCTTCGTTGTCCTCGATAAACATTTCGTTATACGGGCCCACGTCGAACAACGTGGACATCATAGAGTGCAGCGATAGGTCGCTAAATGAGTTCATGGTGTACGGCGAGATTGAGCCCTCTATCGTGACGTAAGGCACAAACCCTTTGGCTAAAACCGAATCGCAATTAGCTACATTGATGCGCCACAAGAATGGATTAAGTACCTCGGACACGAGCTCTTTGAAAAATCCTTTCGCAAGCTGCGTATTCATTTTTGCGTCTCTGAGATATTTGTCAAAGAACCGGAATTCGGTCAGCGTTGCTTCGCCTGTTGCGGCCACTTGCAGGTAGTAGATGATGAAAATCTGCCAGAGCTTGCCAAGGTCTTGCCCGGTGATGACAACCTTTCGGACAGGCTTTCCATCCGACCCCATTGATTCATCACGGCGGATCTCTGATACAAGACCGCGCATGATGATGGGCGGCCTCTTGCCTTCCATATCGGCGGAATCATGGCAGAACCGAATCTCTACCAAGTCCATAGGCTCAATCAGCGCGTATAGCGATTCCAGGTGCTTTGGGTGCATCTGGTCAGCGAGGGTGATGGAAAAGCCGCCAGCAGGCTCACGCACGCTTTTGGTAGTGCGCACGCCGCCGCTTTCGCCAAGGTACGGGGTAAGGTCTATGCGCTGCACTTTGTATCTGTCATCTACCTTTGCACCTTTTGAATTGCCAGCACCATCAAAACTAATACCTGTGCGGTTGATTGTTTTGATGAGCGTGACTTCGATTTGTGGGTGATAGACTTTCATGTGTGGCCTTCGGTATTGGGTGGAGCCCTGTTAAATCACGGCTTAATGGCGGAACTCAGGAAGAAGCTTGCCGTCGGCGTCGTAATGCTCCACTGGGTGATAGTGAAAGTTGTTTACGACGGTGTTTGTGGGGCGGTTTTTCTCGCGTTGCTCATCTTCCTCACCCGGCCTTATGTAGGAAACAACCCGAACGCCTAGCTTGGAATTTAGAGTTCTCGGGTGCGTAGTCGATAGGAGGTTGTAAGACATCAGCAATGATTTCAGCAGCACGTTGTCGGCTAGAACATCGCTCTCAATGATTTTCTTTATTCTCATGGCGTTCAAAGTCGCTTCCGTCGCAAACGCATCAAATGCAACTATCCACATGTAAGTCCATGCGGAGGTTGATTGTTGCTCTGCAGGTAGTTGCGCAATGTACTCAGCGCACTCTTTAACAACACTTTCAAAATGCACAAGCGCCAAGGTTTCCTTGCTGAGTGAAAGGATATTGGGGGCGATTTCATGCGGCTTATCATCCAGCTTGCGCATTTTGCTGAGAGCGTCAAGGAATGAAATACGGAAACAATGTGTATTGAAATCCCCATTGCCGGACATTGAATCTTCCACCAGGCGTTTCCAATCGGTATGGGGTAACTTCCCAAGCATTGCTAATTTCCCCACTTGCGGGCGCATAGCTTGATCGATGAGCATGTACTCAATCTCAGTGAGCTTCAGCTCACCGTCTATGGTGAAGAATGGAGTCGGGTCTATTTCGTTGGCCGGGTTCAGAATGGTCACCAAGCTATTCACATATTCTTGCGGGGTCATTGTTCAATCCTCATGTTGTGTTGGCGGTGTCGCACGATCTCTCGCGTCCCCTTGCCGCCGTATGGGGTGTTGTCCCATTGGTCGAGACCCCTCGCGGGCACGTAGCGGCTATGGGTCAACTACTCTCGCCATTTCGTGGAGTGCTGTTTTTTTGCTGGGTAATGGCTGCCGATTAGCTTCAATCAATAGGGTGCTGCAAGCGGCCAGCGCAACCGAATCTCCGGTCAATGCTTTTGCCAACAACTTTTCAGCTATTGCCCCTGCTGATTTGTTGAGACAACGACGAAGTTCAATCTGTACTCGTCTCGGCTCAACAGTTCCGCCGCCTTTGTCTTGCATGATTAAACCTCCGGTGGAACGCCAAAACGCATAGCACGGTCAAGCTGCTCACTTGGACGCCATGACTGTGAAAGGACGTAATGCCCAAGCCTTTTACCCGCAGCATGTGTCGCGCCGATGGCCTGGACGAAGATCGATTCGATCTCTCGGGTCTTCATGCTCAGCGCGGCAAATTCGATACCAGCTTGCTCAAGCGCGTGATTTCGTTCTTCGGCCTGCAGCTCATTCTGTCGAGCATTGGCTGTGGCCTGTATGTCTTGCACGGTGGCCTGCGCATCAGTCAGCATGTGTGCCAACAGGTCAGCATCGGCGGTCAGCAAAACAAACTCATCTGCATCTTGCCCGGACGCTGTGCCTGCTACGCGCGCCTGGGTGATCTCACTCAGGCGGTTGCGGATTAAGCCAAGGCGTTCGGTAATGTCGCTGCGTCTTTCATTTGCCTCGCGCAAGGCTTCGTTGGCCTCTGCGAAAAGTCGGTTTGCTGTTGCTAGTGTTTCTGCGCTCATGATTGAAGTCTCCGTGTGAAGTTGTTGAAGGGGGTTAGAAGCTGGTTTAGGCGGGCTTTGTCGCCCTTGCGGATGACATCGGCAAGGTTGGTGTCGAGTAGCGTGGACACTTCGCCAATACGGTTGAATGCTTCCAGTTGATCGCGTTCCTGATCGGCGATTTCATCGCGGATGGCCGACTGCTCGGCGCGGAGCTTGGTGGCATCCTCTCCGCTCAGTATCGCGGCCTCAATGCGCTGCTGGGCTTCTTGGTGGGCATGGCGTAGCCCAAGGATGGCCTGATTAGCTTCGCCAATGACCCGGTGAGCATCATTAGTGACCTCGGCGGGTGTCTGGATGGATTCACGATTGCCGCTGCGTATCGAAATGAACGGCAACCCGTCGATTATTTTCAGTTTCATTGTCATTTCCCTTTGGACGATGTTTGTTTCTGGGTGGAGGGGAGGAAAAACAGAACTTTTGCCCCGTCGGGTATCTTTAATGGTGCGGTCGGCACGAACCCGCGTCTCTTCATATCCGCCACAACGGCGGGGTGATAAACATTCAGCTTAGTGTCGGTTTTCATAGTCAGGCGGTAGTCAGGGTATGGTCAGGCGGTAGTCAGCATGGTGTCGTCACGACTGCGGCTTGTGTCGTGATGTCACAATAAATCCATGAAAAAACCATCCCTGATTGTTGATATTGGCCCGCTGTCTTGCTGCGGTACTGACCACGTTTTGGAAGTCATGAGCAAGGCATTGCATGACGACGACAAGGACATTTGGCGACCGCATGAGTCTCCGCATGTTCGCGACCTCATCGAAAATTGGACGAAAAACGGGATTGATCGGCTGGGGAATATCCGCGATGAGTTCATGAGGCTGGTAGGTGTGACGCTGCGTAAGCAACCATCAGAGCCGGTGCCTAAGCCCAAGCTGTACGCCGGACGCTGGAATGCCGAAGAGATGGCATCGGTAAAGCTGTACCTCGAATCACTCCCCGAAGAAGCCTTCGCGCTGGACGACTGGATGATGGTGGTGGACTACCTCGTGCAGAAACATCTTCCCCTGGAAGTGATGATGGACGATGCCAAGTTGCAGGTAATGCGCGCCTCCATGATGGGCAGGGTTCAGGCGCACATGCCGGACATGTCAGCCAAAGATGCCATAAAGCTCGCTATGGAGTTGCCGCTCAGCGTCGTTGCTCTTGAGTGGGAGTTCGGCATGAGCGCTGCGCAAAGGGCCGCTATCGAGTTCGGGCAGGCGCGTTGCTGCCAGTACGTCACCAACGTTACCGAAACGGCGCGCGACACGATGAAGCACACCATCTTGAGCTGGCAGCAAGAAAAGTACAGCGGATCTCCTTCGTTGATTGCGAAGCGTGATCTGCAAGGCAAGTTGCTGGATGATTTCGCGGTGCTAAATCGGGATTGGCGGCGCATCGCACTGACGGAAACGGCGAACGCTTCCATGAATGGCCTCATTTCCTCGTTGCCGGTGGGCGCGAAGGTCAAGCGCCAAGAGATGTATCACGGCGCGTGCTCGTTCTGTCGGAGCATCGATGGGCGCGTGTTCACTAAGGTGGCCGCAGACGCGAAAGAGAAAAACGGCGAAACAGAGATTTGGGCGGAGAAAGATAATTCCGGTCGCTCAGCCTCGCCACGGAAGAGATCGCCAGACGGCGGTGGGCTTGTTGTTCGGGAAGCGCATGAGATGTATTGGGTGCCAGCCGGCCCGGTTCACCCGCACTGCCGGGGGAGTTGGTCGCTGGTGAAAGCGGCTATTCCTGCCGATGACCCGAGGTTCGCCGCGTATCTGGATAAACGGTATGGGGCGGAGTTGCTGACAAAATCGGATAGCACCGACAGCGACCCAACACCAGCCCAAGCCGAAGCTGGCAACTACAAGAAACGCAAGATGTCATGGCGTGGCCTGACGATCTCAATCGAGAATGAACCTGGTTCAATTCGTCGCGGTACCAAGCCGGACGGTTCCGAGTGGCAAACAAAAATGGCGCACGCCTATGGCTATGTGAATAGGACGCTGGGCGTGGACGGGGATCATATTGACGTGTTTGTTGGGCCGTATCTTGACGCGCCGATGGTCTATGTCGTCCACCAACGCAAGGTTGGCCGGTGGGATGAGTACGACGAGGACAAGTGCTTTATTGGATTCCTGACGCAAGATGCAGCAAAGGCCGCATTTCTGGCGAACTATGACGACCCACGTTTTCTCGGCCCGATTACCGTCATGCCGGCGAACAGATTTGATCGTGAATAACGTTCGCGGTCGCATCAGGTGAAACGACATACAGGCCGGAGTCAGCGGTGAAACGCATCGGGCGCAGTGGTTTGGTGGCGTTCATGCTGCACCGCCTTTCTCTGCCGCAAAAACAAAATTGTCGAACAGGATCGTCTCGGCTTTTACAGCCTTAATTAAAAACTCCATGCCGTCAAAATCCATGTTGTTGTAGTGCGAGATTTCGCGTTCCGCAAGATCAAAAAAACGCTGCATGTTCTCGCAATGCTCGCGGATGTGCTCAAACAGTTGGGTTTGTGTAACAGGTGTTTCGGATTGCGCAGGCGCGCGGGTGGTAGAATTGGCAGTAGCCATGATGTGTAACTCCTATGTAGTTCACGTTGTGGTTAGGCGGTTCGGGTGGCTCAAACACCCTTGCCGCCGCTTTCCCCATGATCCGCATGGGGTACGGTGAAACTCTATGCCGCCTTGCGCAGTTCCTCCCGGATCGTTTTGCGCACTACGGTTTCTAGGCTTTCAGTCTGCATTGCTTGCTTCAGCGTTTCGTTAATCAGGGTTTGATACCCGCGCCCACCGGCCTTGCTCTTGAAGAATTCAAGCGTGGCATTGTCTAGGAAGATGTTGATCCGGCGTTTGCCCAGCGTTACAGCGCCGTCAGCGCCTCGCTTGCGCAGCACTAGCGCACCGCTGTCAATGTCGCCCTGAGTGATGGGGGCATCATCAGCAATTTTCGTGGTAGATTTTTTGCTCATTTTTATCAGCCTTTCGCATGGAAATAATGCGTATCGTTGTTTCAGTTTCCGCTGTGGCGATTGCCACGACCACCCCATCTAGTAACCCCAGCGTGATATAGCGCACTTCATCGTACTCAAAGCGCCGATCTTCAAAGGTCACTGTCTGGCCGCTTTCGATCACGCTGCGCGCATCGTCAAAATCAAGCCCGTGCTTTTTCAGATTCGCGGCTTTCTTTTTTGGGTCGTGGCTATATCGCATGGTGGAATTAAATATACACACCTAAATGAAGATATGCAACAAGTAATTTGGAAAGGGTATGATCGTGTCGTGGAGATAAAGCAAATGACAGACTCAAACAAAATGATTCCCGCTCCGCTCCCGCCTGAGGAACTCCCATCATGGTTTCGTGGTGATCCCGCCGAAGGTGATGAGAATGGCCCGTTCCTTGTCAAAAACAAGAGCGGCGATGTCTTTGATCGACGGAACTACGGCGGGAAGGCACCCGAGTGGGGGGACGGCTATTACACCTCTCGTCACGATTACGACTTTTCCCCTGAGTACCTGGCACAGCAGGAAGCAAACTATCAGGCCGCGCTTGAATCAGCACCCGACTACATCAAGCAGGCCATCGCGGATCGCAAACAGCAGCTTCAAGCTGATCGCAAGAGCGGGGAAAAATAAGTCCGATAAATCCGAACTGCCGGAATATGCTAACTCCTTGATGTGGTTTTCAAATAATAGTTTCTTGTGGGTAAATTGGTGCGCGATAAATCCGAACAAATTGCCGAATCACAGCCGGCCTAGATATTTTTTCCGCGCATACAACTGCGCAAAAGTTCGCAGCTAAACAAAATAAAGATTCGACAAAACAAATAGCTGAACAAATACAGCATCAAAAGTTCGCAGTAAAGTTCGCACATTTCCGCGCACTTTCAAGTTATTTCCGCGCTCGCTTGATTTGTTCCTATTGCTGTCGCAATTGAAAAAATATAATCAGGGACACCGGGCGGCATGAATGAGATTGCTGCTTTGTGATTTCTACGTATCTGGGCCATTGCGGCTTCGGCAGTATCGGCAACCGCAATGCTATCAGTCTGAATTTCTCCCGCCTGCGCGACAAGCACTTTGACTGGGCGCAGCAATCTTGCATTAACGGGAAATTTCCCTTTCCCATTTTTCCCTATGTTCAACTCCCTCTCCCGGTTATAGCAGGACACACAGATACGGGCATGAATCAGGCGCTTGTCGGTACCACCGCAGCGGCAGCACATCTTCTCAGGCAAGCCATAGATGACCTTTTCACCCGCATGGATTGCGCCGATCTCGCAGCCTGTACATATCGAGCCAGAGCAATTGTTCTTGTGGCGTTTGTACTGGGCCGCACAACTCGACTCGGACAAAGTGCCTCGTTGTTTATCGCAATTGAAGTACCGACCGGGCGCGTAATCGACTTCAAAGTAAGTTATTTCAACCATGACAAACCTTCTTGAAATTGTGGTGCATGGCGGTAAGCCACACGGTGGTCACAATGCGGTCATCTTGACCAGCTAGCCCTTGTTTATATAGAACTCCAGCGGTCACAATGGCGGGTATCTTTTTCACTTTGACGAGCTCATGCCGCTACTGCATCAACCAATCTTGGCGGCGCATTGTCAATTAGCTCGCTCGCACGAACCATCCCAAGCGTCGGCATAGTAGATCCATGCCGCATCGTCAATTTGGCTTGCTCTGAGTTGCCAATCAGCATCGGCGGTGCAACCTTGAATCCCTCTTTCGCGTTGTGCGCCTCGTACATGCCAATCAGCTTTGGGGGATATTCAGGGGTGACGTTGCGTGCTTTGTACCCGCGATAACGGTTTTCAAACTCCTTGGCGACAAACGGCCATTCTTCATTGTCCTTTTGGCAGAGTTGAATCCATCCGCCCATTTCGTTCAGCACGCAGTGAATCAACGGATCATCAAACGCGACAGATTCATACGGGCCAATTGCGCGCACGGCACGATCAACCTTTGCCCACGCACTCAACGCAGAATCTTGAGTCGAGCCTTGCATCATCCGCACAACGTCGGCTGGCTTCGGCATGAATTGCCCGTTATCTGGGTTGCGCACATGGCGACTCAATGCCTCCTGAACCGCTTTCAAATCGTAACCACTGAGCGCGTTCCACCACAGCGAGATTGCGAATTCTCCAACCGGCTTGCCGTACAGCTCTCCGACAGCAGAAATCACTTGGTTGAAATCATCGAAGTCGGTTTTATTCATGTTCCGCACCCCCGAAAATTCTGGCTTTTGCCCTCGCACCAGCGTCCATCGTCTGCTCGAAAACGGATGACTTACCGTTGCCCACACCTTGCGTGTTCAGCCAGGCAGCTTTGAACCCAGCCCATCCACGCTCGCAACTAATACGCAGCGCGTCCTGCAAAGACAATCCAGCTAGTGCCGCTTCACGTCCAATGCCATCAAGCACGGTTTGCGTTACTGGAAGTCTTTTGGCTTTTCGAAGAACAATCCAATCGGAGGCGACTGATTCAGATACACCGAGCGAAGCGAGAAGCGCCGTCGGCGCGATAGATTTTGGCTCTGTTTCTGCTCTGCTCTTACTCTGTTTCTTATCTCCCTCTGATCTACTCTGCTCTCTCTCTATTCTTCTCTGCTCTCTCTCTGGGGGGCAAGTTGCTAGCATTGCGCTAGCAGGCGGCATGCACTCGCCATTTTCACTAATAAAATCAATGAACCCGTGCTTTATTAGCTCAGAAAAATCGGGGAGAAACTCAAGATTGCCAAATCGTTTTATATATTCTGGATCGGCTGGAATTTTGTTGTCATTTCGTAGCGCCATCAGCATGAGGCAGATTGCTAGCAACTTGCTAGCATCGCTCGACATAACCCACATTTGACTGTCGAGCATATCCCTGTATAGCTTGATCCATGGTGCGCTACGCTCTTTGTAGTGCTGGTATTCGTCCCATCTATTGATAGAAATAAAGCTCATGGCGCACCACCAGTCAGGATGAATTTACCAATGCGCGGGTGAATTACGCCGGCATCAGTTTGCTGATTCACGCGCCTAGTGATTATTTTTAAGCCTTGGGCGCGCAACTCTTGAATGCGACCGCTTGGATGGTAGATGTCCAAATACTTGCGGGCTTCGTAACTGGTAATGGGCGCAACCTTCAGCGCGGCAATTAGCCTCTCCCGCTGCGTGATGATGTCGTTGCCAGACACGGTGCTGAGTAGCATGGCATAATGAGCCTGCTTCGCTTGACTAGCCGCCGGATTGGTTTCCACGCCCCCGGCGGCTTTTCTTTTTCGCTTGTCCATGATTGCGCCTCACTTTACAGCCAGTAGCGCTTTAATCTGTTCAACTGGCCATGCCAGCCGGCCAAAGATGCGGATCGGGCGGATGGGGCCATGCTCGGTGCTGGCCCAACTGCGCATTGTCTGAGGCTTGCGATTGAGGTAGTAGGCGGCTTCTTCTGTGGTGACGGATGAGCGTGTGATCTGCTCCAGCGGTGGGAAGTGTGCTGCGTTAGAGTCTGGTAGTTGATTGGTTGCGGTTTGCATGATTCGCCCTCGTTTTTTGTTGAGGTGCGCATCATTTGTTACTTACCAACCTTCCTGTCTACCCTCCCACCCTCCCTTTTTTTAGGGTAGGGTCAGAAAGCGGGCGGGGGGGGAGTATGCAATAGTTTTGCTAGACAGAAGATTTTGCCATTCCCTATCGAATATTTTTTTTGATTGAAAAAGTTGTTTGTTGTTCTGTAACATGGCAGTTCGACAACCCGACTTTATTGATTTTTTGCCGTTAACGTAGGGGGGGAGCGAAGTTGCGGAATGCTCATTAGTCTTTATCCACGCAAGGATTGCTTCTTGTTGCTGGTCTGCCACAGATTGGCGTTTTTGCGTAGCACTTGGTGTGTCCGTGCTTTCTGTTTTCTGGCTGGCGATGGCTTTCAGATCGTCAATTTTGAAAAGCCACTCTGTTGATGGAACGTGAACAAAATTAAGCGTCCCCTTAATTATGAAACCTTGCTTGATTCTGAATGGATGTTCTGTCACTGGGAATATTTGACCGCGAATAACTGGCAGGCCATTCAGTTGAATAATTCGTACAAGAGTTGCATCGAGTGTATTTTTATCGCCCTTGAATACAAGGCTTGAAACGATGCCGTCAATTGGCAAGTCGGGATCTACAAATTCCGTTATGCCATTATGATTTTGGATGGTCACGCCTGTCAGCGCGGCTTTTATACTGAAGCAAATTGGCAATTCATCTTCTTGGGCTAGGAGAAATATGTCATGGCGTGAAAATGGGCCGCCGCATTTTTCTGCTACATAGTCGGCAGCTTCGTCAATTGTGTAAAATTTTTTCATCATGCTACCGCTCGCAAGCCTGCTTTTACAGGCACAAATTTAATCCCAGCCTCTTTCAAAATCCACGCTTCAATCTTGACGTGCCACAGGTGCAGCAAGTCAAGTTCCCGTTGAATGTAATGCTTCTCAGCAATGGCGCTGGGCTTATGCCCCATGATCTGTGCCACGATGCCAACGGGGACTTCTACCCACTCAGACAGTGTGCCAAAGGAACGGCGCAAGCCATGCAGGGATAGCGGAGGAAGGGCAGCAACGGACAAAGCTTTGTTGTGTGGGTTACGAGGCTCTTCAATGCGGCCTGATTTCGAGGTGGCGCTATAGAAAACAAACGGCGATGGCTTCCACTCTTTGCCCGCTGCTTTTAAGGCGTTTAGCTTTTTGATATTGGGTGGCGTGTCATTACGGCGCTTTAAGTCGAGTAGCAATGATTCGACATAAGGGGTTAACGGTATGGTGCGCTCACCCTCTACCTTGTCGCGAATAGTTAAACTCTTCCACTTTAAATCTACATCTTCCCAGCGTAGCGCAGCCAGTTCGTTGCGCCTTGCGCCGGTCAATAGCAATCCTTGCAAATAGGCAGCGACTACCGGATTCTCAATCTGTTTTACCGCACCAAACCAAGGCTTAATTTGGGCCCGGCGTAGGCTGTCATTTTCTTTTGTTTGTGGTGTAGGCACTCTCTTTTTAACTTCATCGGTCTGGCAGGCTCCAGATTGAACAGCGGCGCTATACGTTCCATGTTTTGAACACCACGTCATGAAGGCACGAACGGCGCGGAATGCTTGAGCTGCAGTTGTGGGAGCTTGCTTTGTTGCCTTGTCTAGCCACGATGCAATAATCTTTGCATCAAGTTCAACAAGCCGCATGGACATTAGTGGCACCAGAATGCCGGGGCGTGTTTTCTTTGGTTCATTTGGGCGAAGGCCACGGGTGCGTTTTATTCCACCTGGTTTCACAAAATAGGCATGGTGGGCTTTGTGTTTATCGCCCCATTCAGGCTTGCCGTTTTTTATGGATGCGCTACGGTCAGCGATATAGGCTTGCCATGCTTCTGACACTGTCACCGATTCGCTTATTTGCTTTTGTGCGAGTGCAGCGGCTTGCGCATCCTGTTCGGCCTCCTGTTTGGCCTTCACTTGGCGCGGGTCGTTGCCGGTGTCTATAACTGTTTGAAGGCGACGGGCTTCGGCTTCTGCATCCGCAATGCTCCACTTTTGCACATCACCAATCGTAACGCGCATGGACTGCCCATTAACCTTGGCTTGGTATATGTAGGACTTCGTGCCCTTGGCCGTTACACGAACGGCAAGTCCTAAAGGGTCATTGCTCCAAAGAAAGGCTTGAGGCTTATCCTTTGGGCATTTAAAAGCAGCAATGCGCCCAGCGGTTAATTTCACCTTTTCCGCTTTGACTATCAAAGTAATTTTTGCCATCTTGCCCCCGTGCCTGCTTTTCATGTAACCAGTATGTAACCACGATTGCAGTATATTGCGGAATGTCAATCAACACAACCAGCACGGGTAAAATATGTAACTATATGATTATAGTTAAAATATATAAATTGCGGAATGGTAATCAACACCTAAAAAAGATATTATCATTGGACTTGTAAGCGGTAGGTCGACAGTTCGAGTCCGTCAAGCGGCACCAAATAAAAAAGGCTTCCAGAGATGGGAGCCTTTTTTATTGCAATTGGCACGGACTTTTGTTCGTAAGAACTAACTACTCATAT
>Ga0316204_10006468_pt1 | contig 17990 bp, 14 predicted proteins | sample 6monrhotite_MG_2_FD_205661 | JGI IMG/M metagenome (GOLD analysis project Ga0316204, IMG submission 205661) | Microbial mat bacterial communities from mineral coupon in-situ incubated in ocean water Damariscotta River, Maine, United States -... | ecosystem: Environmental > Aquatic > Marine >... | reverse complement strand
GGAGTTAAGAAGTCATCAGCAGATGATGCAATTTCCGAAGCAGAGAAAAAACAGCTTCTCAATCATCTACGCCGTAGCCATGGTAAGGATGACAAGGGCGATGATGCACCCAAAAAGGTCACGTTAAAAAGACGTACAACTTCTGAACTGCGCCAGCCATCTTCAGGCGCACGGGTCAGTGCGCGTGGCGCAGCTTCACGTGCAGGAAAATCTGTTAATGTAGAAGTTCGCCGTAAGCGCTCCGTCGTTAAGAAAGATCCTGTTGTGCAGGAAAGTGATCGTGAAAAGGCACTGAAAGAAGCCGAAGAAGCCAAGCGGGCATTGGCTGAGCAGGCTGCACTACAGCAATCTGTGTCGGCTCAGGAAGAAGCGCGTCGCAAAGCAGAAGAAGATCGTCGCCAATCTGAAAATGCTGGCCGTCAAAAGATAGAAGATGCCAAGTTAGTGGCTGAAAAAGAAGCAGCTGATCAGGCCAAGCGTGAACAAGAAGAAAAAGAAAAACTTGTTCAGGCTGAGAAAGAAAAGGAAAAAAGTGCAACAACGCTAGAAGTGCATTCAAAGCCTCAGGCAATCACAACCTCGGCTGAGCGCAAAAAGAAAGCTGAGCCGAAAAAATCAGCGGCAGCTGCGAAGCCGGCTGTCAGTGAGAAGAAGGCCGGTGCTGGTAAGTCTTCAGGGACTGAAAAAGCACAGGATGACAAGACTAAAAAGCCCAAGCGCATGCGTGCGGCTCCCGCTGCGCCGGGCGCTAAAGCACCCGCGAGAGGTCGTCGTGAATTGCACGTGGCTACCGATAAGCGTGGCAAGCGTGGTAAAGGTGGTAAGCGTGGTGGTCGTGGTGCAGCTGCGGCAACCGATGCTCAGCATGGTTTCCAAAAGCCGGTTGAGGCTGTGAAACTTACAATCAGCGTACCTGAGACAATCTCGGTTGCCGATCTGGCGCAACGCATGACGATTAAAGCCGGTGAGGTTATTAAGGTGTTGATGGGCATGGGGATGATGGTAACCATCAACCAGGTGCTCGATCAGGAGACCGCCGTACTGGTGGCCGAAGAAATGGGTCATGAAACAGTATTTGAAAAAGCGGCTGATGTTGAAGAAGAAATTCTGTCAGCTGCCGATGATGTGCCTCAAGGCGAGCTGCTGCCGCGTGCACCAGTGGTTACCATCATGGGTCACGTTGACCATGGTAAAACATCCTTGCTTGATTACATTCGCGAAAGCCGTGTAACTGCGGGTGAAGCGGGTGGTATTACCCAGCACATTGGTGCTTACCATGTGGAAACGGGTCATGGCATGATCACTTTCCTCGATACCCCTGGGCACGCGGCTTTTTCTGCAATGCGTGCCCGTGGTGCCAAGGCGACCGATATCGTCATTTTGGTTGTGGCTGCCGATGATGGTGTTATGCCGCAGACCAGAGAAGCCATTCAGCACGCACGTGCTGCAGGTGTACCTATTATTATCGCTGTCAACAAAATGGATAAGCCTGAGGCCGCACCTGATCGTGTGATGCAGGAGCTGGTCGCTGAAGAGGTCGTGCCAGATTCATGGGGCGGTGATGTACAGTTTGTGCAGGTGTCTGCACATACTGGCCTGGGTGTTACTGAGTTACTGGATGCCGTTCTGCTTGAATCTGAAGTCCTTGAGTTGAAAGCTTCGGTTGAAAGTATGGCCAAGGGCATCATTGTTGAATCGAGTCTCGACAAGGGTCGTGGCCCTGTGGCGACAGTACTGGTTCAGTCTGGTACTTTGAAGCGCGGTGATTCTATTGTTTCGGGTGCTGAGCATGGTCGTGTACGTGCCATGTTTGACGAAAACGGCAAGGCCGTTAATGAAGCAGGTCCTTCAATTCCGGTTCAGGTGCTGGGTTTGTCTGCAGCACCTTCTGCAGGTGACGATCTGGTTGTACTGCAGGATGAAAAGAAAGCACGTGAAGTTGCGGAAGCACGTCGTGAGCGTCAGCGTGACAGTAAGATTGCTGAACAGAAAGCGGCAAAGCTCGACCAGATGTTCTCAAAGATGGCGAGCGGTGAAATTTCTTACGTTAATCTGATCATCAAAGCGGACGTTCAGGGTTCTGCTGAAGCACTTAAAGAATCACTGTTGAAAATTCAGGCCGATGAAGCCAAGGTGAGAATTGTTGCCGCTGGTGTTGGTGGAATCAACGAATCAGATGCCAACCTGGCAGCTACCTCGGGTGCTGCAGTGATTGGCTTTAATGTTCGTGCTGATGCCTCTGCGCGTCGTGTTCTGGAAGAGCATGGAATTGACCTGCGTTACTACAGCATCATCTATGAAGTTATCGATGATGTGAAGAAAGCGATATCAGGCCTGCTGTCTCCAGAAGTTAGAGAAGAGATTATTGGTCTTGCTGAAGTACGTGATGTCTTCCGCTCATCCAAGCTGGGTGCAGTAGCGGGCAGCATGGTGCTTGAAGGTACTATCAGGCGCTCAAGCCCTATTCGTGTCCTGCGTGACAGCGTGGTGATTTATGAGGGTGAGTTGGAATCGCTGCGTCGTTTTAAAGACGATGTGAGTGACGTCAAGGCTGGTACCGAATGTGGTATTGCGGTTAAGAATTACAACGATGTTAAGCCGGGTGATCAGATCGAAGTTTACGAGCGTACTGAAGTTGCGCGCGTGATCGATTAATCAGCGCAGATCGGTATGCAGGAATTTACTCGCCAAGATCGGGTAGGTGCAGAAATGCACCGCGAGCTCGCCATGTTTTTACGCAATGAAGCGAAAGACCCGCGCCTAGGTCGGGTGACTATCCAGGAAGTGCGGGTAGTGCGTGACATGTCACATGCCAAGGTGTTTTTTACACTGATGGATAGAGATGAAGCGAAAGACACGGCAAAAGTCTTGAACAAGGCTGCTTCATTTCTGCGCCGACATCTCGCGGGCAAGCTTAAGCTGCGTACCGTGCCGCAATTGCACTTTGAATACGATCATTCGCTTGAGCATGGTTTACGCCTTTCGTCATTGATTGACAAAGCGGTTGCGCAAGACAGTCACGTTGATCAAGAGCATGATCAAATAGACCAAGATAAACAAGAGGACTGACAAGATGGGTAGACGTAGACGCCCTCGTGGTCGTGCAGTCAATGGTATTTTGTTGCTGGATAAGCCGCTGGGCCTTTCGTCCAATGATGCCCTGCAGAAGGTTAAGACATTATTTAAGGCGCAAAAGGTTGGACATACCGGCAGTCTGGATCCCTTAGCCAGCGGTATGTTGCCACTGTGTTTTGGTATAGCGACGAAATTGTCGGCTTTTTTGTTAGATGCAGATAAGTACTATTCTGTGCGTGTGCGTTTGGGCGAAACCACCGCCACAGGTGATGCTGAAGGTGAAGTGACGCAAACTCGTCCAACTGATGGTATTGGTGCGGAACAGATCGAAGCAATTTTGCCGCAGTTTACTGGTGTTGTTTCACAGCTGCCGCCGATGTATTCGGCACTGAAGCATAATGGCAAACGTCTCTATGAATTGGCTCGTCAGGGTATCGAGGTCGAGCGCGAGCCACGCGATATCATGATTCACAAGCTTGAATTGGGCGTGGTCGAAGGTAACGAGTTTGAGATGCAGGTCCATTGCTCCAAGGGAACTTATGTCCGTACGCTTGCTGAAGATATGGGTGAAGTCCTTGGTTGTGGTGCACATGTAATTGGTTTGCGCCGTACGGGTGTTGGTCCTTATACCGGTATGCCAATGATTACGCTTGAACGTATTCGTGAACTGGCAGAAGAGGGCGCAGAAAAGCTTGATACACAGCTGATGCCTTCCGATACGGCGCTGGGCGAATGGCCGGCAATCAGCCTAAGCAAAGACTCAAGCTTTTATGTGCGACAGGGGCAGGCCGTATTGGTGCCAAAGGCGCCTACTGAAGGCTGGGTTCGACTGTATGAAGGGGATGATGCCTTTATCGGCGTTGGTGAGGTGCAGGATGATGGTAAAATTGCACCTAAGCGATTGATTGCGACCGGCTAGCCAGTACAGAAATTGAGAACATTCAACTCGGGCATAGAGGGATTCTATCTTCGAGGCTGACATTTAAGAAATTTTCGGGCAAAATACCGCTCACTTTTCTGCGTAACTATACGCAATAGAATTTAATTGACCGGGGTCGCCTGAACTCATTGTTGGGGTTCCCTTAAGACATTTCATCTGGGATGTTTTTGACAGGTCACAAATGACTGGAGAAACGTCATGACAATGAGTGCAGACCAGAAAGCCGCAATTGTTGCGGAATACGGAAAAAGCGCTACCGATACAGGTTCTACCGAAGTACAGGTTGCCCTGTTAACAGCTCGAATTGCGGACCTGACCCCGCATTTCCAACAGAACAAAAAAGATCATCACTCCCGTCAGGGTTTGGTGCGCTTGGTAAACCAGCGTCGTAAGCTGCTGGACTACCTGAAGTCTAAGAACGTTGAAGGTTACCGTGACCTGATCAAACGTCTCGGTCTACGTCGCTAAGAACTTCAGACACCCCTTTTTAGGGGTGTTTTTATTTATGACAAAAATATAACCAAAGGTTTCGAGGGTTCTCATTTTGAACGCGATTAAAAAAGAATTTCAGTACGGGAATAATACTGTCACATTGGAAATTGGCGAGATCGCCCGTCAGGCCGATGCGGCAATTATGATCGATATGGACGGTACCGTGGTTCAGGTTACGGTAGTAAGCGAGAAGAATGCCTCTGGCGATCGTGATTTCTTCCCCATGACTGTCGACTATCAGGAAAAGACCTATGCGGCTGGTGTTATCCCTGGTGGCTTTTTCCGTCGAGAAGGTCGCTCTTCTGAGAAAGAGATCCTGACCTGTCGTTTAATCGATCGTCCAGTTCGTCCACTTTTCCCCAAGGGCTTTACCAATGAAGTGCAGATTATCTGTACGGTTATGTCTCTAAACCCGGATGTTGACCCTGAAATTCCTTCTTTAATCGGTGTGTCTGCTGCATTGAGCTGTTCTGGTTTACCTTTTGACGGGCCCGTGGGTGCTGCGCGTGTCGGTTATAAAGATGGTGAGTACCTTTTAAATCAAGCCTGCACAGGGCTAAATGATGAGAGCGAGCTTGATCTGATCGTAGCCGGTACATCTGATGCGGTATTGATGGTTGAGTCTGAGGCAGCTGAGCTGTCAGAAGAAGTGATGCTTGGTGCAGTCTTGTTTGGTCATGAGCAGTCCCAGGTTGTGATTACAGCCATTCAGGAGCTGGCAGCTGAAGTTAACAAGCCAGTAATGGAAGTGGCTGAAGTGTCCGTTGATGAAGCACTGGTGACAGCGGTTGAAGCTGCCTGTGGCGATGCCATGCGTGCTGCCTACACTATTGCGAATAAGATGGATCGTTATGCAGTCATTGATGCGGCTAAAGCTGAAGCAAAAGAAAAGCTTTGCCAGGGTGGAGAGCCTGAATTTGATTCTGCGGATGTCAGTGGTGCGATTGAAAAGCTGAAGAAAAAGATTGTGCGTAGCCGTGTGCTTGCGGGTGAGCCGCGTATTGATGGCCGTGATACCAAAACTGTTCGTCCTATTACCGTGCGTACCGGTGTGCTGCCACGTACCCATGGTTCAGCTCTGTTTACCCGTGGTGAAACACAGGCACTGGTTGTGACTACACTGGGCACCGAGCGTGATTCACAGATTATTGATGCCCTGGGGGGCTCTTACAAAGATCCGTTCATGCTGCATTACAACTTTCCACCATTTTGTGTCGGTGAAATGGGCCGTGTAGGTGCGCCTAAACGCCGCGAGATTGGTCACGGCCGTCTGGCCAAGCGTGGCGTACTTTCCTGTATGCCTACATTGAAAGATTTTCCTTATTCGATTCGTGTGGTTTCAGAAATTACAGAATCAAACGGTTCATCTTCAATGGCCTCCGTGTGTGGTACGAGCCTGTCTTTGATGGATGCGGGTGTGCCTCTTAAAGCACCTGTTGCGGGTGTTGCCATGGGCCTGATCAAGGAAGGCGACGACTTTGCCGTTTTGACCGATATCCTGGGTGATGAAGATCATCTTGGTGATATGGACTTTAAGGTAGCGGGTACCGAAGGTGGTATTAATGCGCTGCAGATGGATATCAAGATCAATGGCATTACCAAAGAAATTATGGAAATCGCTTTGGAACAGGCTAAAGCGGGTCGTCTGTTTATTCTGGGTGAGATGGCCAAGGCAATTAATTCACCTCGTGAAGAAATGTCAGAGCATGCGCCACGTATTGTTACTTTTAAGGTTAATCCAGACAAGATTCGTGACGTTATCGGTAAGGGTGGCGCAACCATTCGTTCTATCTGTGAAGAAACAGGCGCTACTGTCGATATCACAGATGACGGTACGGTTAAGATCTTCTCTGTTGATAAGCTTGCCGGTGATGCCGCACGCAAGCGTGTTGAACAGATCACGACGGATATCGAAGTCGGTGCTATCTACGAGGGTAAGGTTGCCCGTTTGATGGACTTTGGTGCATTTGTCACCATTTTGCCGGGTAAAGACGGTCTGGTACATATTTCGCAGATCTGTGAAGAGCGTGTTGAAAAGGTTAGCGATAAACTTTCTGAAGGCGATGTGATTAAGGTAAAAGTACTCGAAGTCGACAAGCAAGGGCGTATTCGCCTGAGTATGAAGGCGGTAGAGGAAAATGCCGGAGCATAGACCCTGACTATTTGCTCGTATGAAAGGGGCCTTTTGGCCCCTTTTGCTTTTTACGCCCGTCCAGCTGTTTTATTATCGGGCTTAATTATTTATAGCGTGTGATCTTTATGACTACCACTGATTCTCTTTCTGTTGTGATTCCGATGTACCAGGAATCACAAAATGTATTGCCGATGCTTGAGGCAGTCCACCAAGGTTTGGCAGATTATGCTGCGGATTGGGAACTGATTTGTGTGGACGACGGGAGTTTTGATGGCACGGCAAAGCGCCTGCATGAAGAAGGAGCCAAGTTTGGCTCACATGTACGGGTGATTCGTATGCGCCGTAACTTTGGTCAGACGGCGGCCATGCAGGCAGGCATTGATGCAGCTCGTGGTGAGTTTATTGCTACTTTAGATGGTGATTTGCAGAATGATCCTGCGGACATACCGCGTATGCTTGAAGAATTGAAAGAGCGTGATCTCGATCTTCTACAGGGCTGGCGTAAAAAGCGCCAGGACGAATCCACGCGAAAGCTTTTTTCACGTGTCGCCAATCAGATGATTGCACGAATTACCGGTGTAGAGCTGCATGACTACGGTTGCAGCCTCAAGGTTTATCGTGCAGAAGTTCTCAAGCAGGTACGTTTATTTGGTGAGATGCATCGCTTTATCCCGGTGTGGGTAGCTGGTGTAACCTCGCCACGCCGTATCGGTGAGACGGTGGTTGACCATCAGGCGCGTCAGTTCGGTGAATCAAAATACGGCCTGTCTCGTACCTTTCGCGTGATTGTTGATCTGTTGGCCGTATTTTTCTTTCTACGGTTTCGTGCGCGCCCCGGTCACTTCTTTGGCGTGATCGGTCTGGCCTTTGGTGCTCTGGGAAGCCTGGGTATGCTCTATCTGGGTTTTGTTAAATTTATCCTTGGAGAGGCTATCGGTGGTCGACCACTATTATTCATTGCCGTGCTCTTTATTGTCATGTCGATTCAGCTGTTAACTACGGGTGTATTGGCCGAGTTGCTTAGCCGTACCTTTTTTGAAAGTTCGGGACGTGATCCTTATAGCATTGCTGAGATAGATGGCGATGATGCAGGCTGGAAAAGTATCGAACAGACGGAAGAAGCATGAACCTAGCGCTTGAGCGCTTCCTTGCGAGTCGTGCCGCGATTGTTTTAGCGGTAGCGATTGCGCTGTGCTGGGGTTTTTGGTCAACACCGCTTTATGATCTTGATGAAGGTGCTTTTACCGAGGCCACGCGTGAGATGATGGAGACAGGTAACTACACTTCGATTTATCTCAATGGTGAGGCTCGCCACGATAAGCCAATACTTATTTATTGGTTACAGGCGGCTTCAGCACATATCTTTGGTCTGAGTGAATTTTCATTGCGCCTGCCTTCTGTATTGGCGGGTTTTGCGTGGGTATTTGCACTCTTCGCCTTTGCACGACGACATGCGGATAAGGCCACGGCAGGTGTTGCTGCCATATTGCTTGCGCTGTCCCTGTACGTGGGGCTGATTGCCAAGGCTGCAGTAGCCGATGCCTTGCTGAACCTGTTTCTTGTGCTGGCAATGTTTGATATCTACAGCTACTACCAGCAATCTTCACGTAAATTGTTGCTACGGATTTTTGTCTGGCTGGGTTTGGGTTTTCTCACAAAAGGACCTGTAGCTATATTCTTCCCGTTTTTGGTCAGCGGCCTGTTTTATGTGAGTTATGGCCAGTGGCGCGAGTGGTTACGCCTCGTATTTTACCCGCCAGGCATACTTATATTTTTAGCAATAGTTGTGCCCTGGCATGTAGCGGTTTATCTCGATTCTGGCTGGGCCTTTTTTGAGGGGTTTTATCTCAATCACAATATCGATCGTTACAACGGTGCAATGGAAGGGCATGATGGTAGTGCACTGTATTTTATCTTGGTTGCGCCGCTGATTGTGATGCCTTTTGGTGGCTGGTTTATTGCCAGTTTATCGCGCCTTGGTCGTGTCTTTGAGCAACCATTGGATCGCTTTGTCTGGCTCTGGTTCTTTAGTGTGCTCGTGGTTTTTTCTTTCTCAGGCACCAAGCTTCCACACTATTTGTTATATGGAATGTCGGGTGTGTTGGTACTTATGGCTATGCAGCGTGAAAGCCTGGCAAATCGTTGGCTGAGCTTTGTGCCTGTCCTGCTGTTGTTTGTTTTCTTTAGTGCCTTGCCTCAATTGTTTGCATTTTTAGTCACACAGACAAAACGGGAATATGATTTAACCATGTTTGAAATGGGTGCTGAGGCATTCAGTGGCTGGCCACAGATTTTCATGTTGGCTGCTTTATTATTAAGCGTGCTCGTTATGTTTTTGAGATTACGTTTATGGCAGCGTTTGCTGTTGCATGGCTTTATACAGGCAGTTTTAATTGCTTTCCTGATTCTTCCCGTGGTGATGGGATTGTTGCAAGATGGCCCAAAAGCAGCAGCCTTGTATGCTAAAGAGCAGGGAAAAAACCTGGTTTATCATCGTGCCTACCAGCCGAGTGTGAGTGTCTATCGTGATCAGATTATTCGTCACGAAAAAGCCAAACCTGGGCAGTGGGTATACGTACGGGTGGATAAGGTAGAAAGTTTTCTCGCAGAGCCTTCGCCCTATACAAAGAAGCTCGTTTTCAGTCATCCACCAGCAAATTTATTCGCTATCGAAGAAAAGGATTAGTAATGGGGTTTTTTTCCGTTTTAAAAGATCTGAAAGTCAGCATGTTATATGCGAATCAGCGTGTTACCCAGCATGCTACGGCCGGCGTGACAGAGCTTTTCATGCTGGCTCTCTTGGTTGTGCTGATTGGAAGTGTATTGGCTTTTTTATCAGGTGATTATCATGCCGGGTTTGAGAGTATGCACCCGATTACTAATGCGGTTTTGCCGGATGCCGTCTGGGCATGGATAACCCGTCTAGGGGATGAGCGGGTTGTCGTTGCGTTGAGCCTGATATTTGCGCGCCGCCGCCCAGAGATTCTCTGGGCGATGGTTGTAGCAACCATTGTTGGTGTTGCTTACTCACGCGGTTTAAAGTTTTATGTTGATGCCTTGCGTCCACCAGCGGTACTTTCTCTGGATGATATTCATTTGATAGGACCTACTTTGACAGCGCATAGTTTTCCCTCTGGTCATACCTTGACGGCATTTTTATTTGCAGGTGTTCTGTTTGCCTTTTGTAAGTCATGGCAAGAGCGTTTGCTCCTGATGGTTGTTGCTGTTCTGGTAGGCGTGAGCCGTGTCGCTTTAGGTGTGCATTGGCCTCAAGATGTTTTGGCCGGGGCATTTGGTGGTTTGCTTGCAGCGGGCTTTGGTGTGTGGATCAGTTTTTACTGGCGCGCAGGCTTAAAGCCCATGGTGCACCTGTCACTGATGATCTTGCCATTGATTGGTATGGTTACCTTATTGCTGAGTGATAATGGTAATCCTTCTACTCCTATGCTGGTTTATCCGCTGGTGTTCGCAATGGCCTGTCAGATGCTGTTGGATTACCGCTCATACAAGTGACACATTCATTTCTACATCAAACTGATTCTCAACGGTGGACGACATACACCTTTTCCGTTGTTCTGCTGTTAGCGATCTATCGTTTACTGGTGGTGCAGTGGTCTGGCATACCGCTTGATCTTGAAGAGGTTTATTACCTGAGCTGGTCTGATCGGTTGGAATTTGGCTATTTTTCCAAACCACCCATGATTGCAGCACTGTTAGGCCTGGTCACTGCCTGGTTCGGGGAGTCGGCACTGGCAATAAAGTCAGTATCGATCATATTGCACAGTGCGGCGGCTCTCGTCGTATTTGCTCTGGCCAGGGAGCTTTATGACCTAAAAACAGCCGTCATATCAGCACTTGCGTTCCAGTTGATGCCAATAGTCGGTGTGATTTCTCTATTCTCCAGCACCGATGCACCCCTGATATTTTTTTGGGCCTTAACGCTTTATGCCTTTGTCCGTGCTGTTAAATCACCAGCGCAATTACGTTGGTGGTTGCTGACAGGGCTTTTTGCAGGCTTGGGCTTATTAAGCAAATATACCATTGGTGTTTTGGCCATTGGCCTGCTGTTTTATTTATTGAGTGGCCCACAGCGTCAGCTTCTGCGTAGCAAAGGCCTCTGGCTGGGTTTACTCGTTGCTGCACTGGTTTGGTTGCCGAATATTTTGTGGCTGATTGAGCATGATTTCATAACCTTAAATCACACAAAAAACATCAGTGGTATAGAAGGCGAAGTGGGCGGTTGGTCTACCTTCGGTGAATTTTTTTCCAGTCAAATAATTGTTTTTGGCCCCATATTTTTTATCGGTATGTTGTTTTGGCTGTGGCGGCCGAGTGTGTGGAGTGATAAATCGAGTCGCCTGCTGTTATCTGCTTCATTACCATTGCTGCTATTAATTTTTATGCAGTCATATTCATCCGAAGCTAATATTAATTGGGCGTCGCCTGCTTATATTGGCCTGATGATTGTTGCGGTGCATTGGATGTTATTGCATGCTCGCAAATGGTTGGTTGTGGGTATCTCGTTAAATTTCCTGTTGCTGAGTGGTGTGTATCATTACCATGCCTTGGCTGATTTGATGGACATTCAATTAACAAGAAAGACTGATCCCTATTTTAAGCGCTTGGGTTGGGAAGAGCTGGGAATGGCATTGAGACCCATGTTAAAGCAGCATCAGGGTGTTTCGTTAATATCAGATAATCGCAAGGTGTTGGGGCTAATGGCTTACCACGTTGCTAATGGTGGTGAGCGCCCCCTTGTGCGTTCCTGGAATCCGTCGGGGGCCTGGCGACATCAATATGATTTGTATAACAATGTGGAAAATTATCCGCAGGGAGAGTTTTTCTTTCTCAGTTATGAACCCGTGAACGATGCAGTTTTAGAACGTTTTGCCGAGCATGAGTCAAAAGGCATATTACGTGTTCGGATCTATGAAGATCTTCAGCTTCATTTGTATGTTTATTGGGTAAAAGATTTTCAGGGTTATTAAAGGGTATTTTTAATAGTTCATTGATAGTCATCTGATTTCTAAAGTTTGTGTGCGCAGTTGTACTGGGTTTTGCTCACACATTGTCTGCTCAATATTGATATTTTATCTTCGTTATCCACAATTCACTGAGGTTTTCTGAAATGCAAGCAGTTACAAAATATTGGCCGCTCTATTTATTGCTTGTTTTGCAGGTGCTGTTTTTTCAGTTTCCCGAGATCGATATTGCCTTTACGCATTTATTCTTTGATTCACAGCAAGGCTTTTTTCTCAGCGATAATTCATTAGTAAAATTTAGCTACACAGTATTCAAGTACCTGCATATCTGGTTATTGGTGATAATGCTATGGCTATGGCTGGCCAGTTGGTGGTGGGCAAAATTTGGCGAAAAAGAGCTGAGACGGACTATTGTATTTCTGGTGGTAGTGATGGCTTTTGGTCCGGGACTCGTGGTGAATGAGGTTTTTAAGGCGGAATCTGGTCGCGCGAGGCCTGCAACGGTAGAAGCCTTTGGTGGCGAGAAAACCTTTACGCCAGCTTTTGTCGCATCTGATCAGTGTGCGGGAAATTGTTCTTTTGTGAGCGGGCACGCTGGTTTGGGATTTTACTTTTTGGCCTTTGCCTGGGCGTTCGGCGACCGCCGCTGGTTGTATTATGGTGCCTTGATAGGTGGCCTGGTGGGTTTAGGGCGTATTACGCAGGGAGCGCATTTTTTAAGCGACGTCATATTTGGCTACGCCGTGGTTTATGCATCGGCACTATTATGTGCGCGATGGATTCTCGGCCGCTGGCAGGTCGAGAAAGCTGAAAGTTAACATATAGGCGGAAGGCTGGAGCTGGCGGATTTTTACCGGTTATTTTGAGGTACGTAACCTGATTTCTTCGTGAATCGCATCATCTACCGCTTCGCGTATCATGAGCGCGAGTTCGTCATCGAGGCGTTTTCGCAGGTCCCGTGCAAGTCGGCGTGCACTGTCTTTTACGGCATCGCGTATAGCTTCTTTGATGATGGGATGAAGTTGGTCTTCTAGAGATTGCGCAAGATTTTCTGCATTTGAACTGCTAAGCAGAGGCTCGTCCAAACTGACTTGAGCTGCTTCACTGTCTGCGTCGGTCAACAGCTGTTTACCCATTCGCTTCAACATAGTCTTCCTTAATCATGCAATTTCATGTGTGTTTAAAGGATAGCCTCGATCACGATAGAATCGGTAGCGCTCCCTGCTAGATTGTCGTGCAACTTCGTCGATATCGACGCATTCAGCCAAACGTTGAAAACGGCTGAAAAAAGTGGGTACGTCCGCCGCCAGATTAATCAGTACATCATGCTCTTCGTGTGCACTTTGCGCATTGCCAATCAGTACCGCGTTGAGTGAGCTATCAGTGTTATCAAGCAGTTCATGCGGTATGAAACTCTGATCACTATAGGTCCAGAGCATGCTGTCCATTTTCTGGGCTACATCGCTGGAAGGGGTATGGATCACAACCCTATGTCCAGCATTCAGCGCTTTTTCTGTTACCAAGCAGGCAAGTTCGAATCGGTCTCGCTTGCTGCCATCTTTCAGGATATAGAAATCTACCTGGGTCACAACGCTCTACCTGTCAGAATACTAGACTATTGATCAGTAACTTTGCAACGCTTCATGAGAAACTGGGTTAGCAAGGGGACAGGGCGTCCTGTTGCCCCTTTGTCTGATCCTGATTTCCAGGCTGTTCCAGCGACATCGAGATGTGCCCAATTAAACGATTTAGTGAAGCGTGAAAGGAAACAGGCGGCGGTGATGGTGCCTGCTGAACGACCGCCGATATTGGCAATGTCAGCAAAATTAGAATTAAGTAACGTCTGATACTCATCAAACATTGGCAGGCGCCATGCGCGATCACCTGTTGCTTCACCCGCAGAAAGCACTTCATCGGCCAGTTTGTCATCATTGGCTAACAAGCCGCTGGTATGGTGGCCAAGCGCGACGATACAGGCGCCAGTGAGAGTGGCGATGTCAATTACTGCGGCCGGCTCAAAGCGCTCGGTGTAGGTCAGGGCGTCACACAGAATCAATCGGCCTTCGGCATCGGTATTGAGAATCTCTATGGTCAATCCTGACATGGAGGTAACGATATCGCCTGGCTTGTTGGCATCACCATCAGGCATATTTTCAGATGAAGGCACAACACCTACGACATTAATGGGTAGCTCCATTTCAGCACAGGCTGAGAGGGTGCCAAATACGCTGGCAGCACCGCACATATCATATTTCATCTCATCCATAGCGGCGGCAGGCTTGATTGAGATACCACCTGCATCAAAGGTTAGGCCCTTACCGACCAGTGCAACGGGCTTGCTACCTGCTTTGCCACCCTTGTACTCCATAACAATCAGCTTGGCAGGTTGACGGCTACCACGTGATACGGACAAGAGGGAGCCCATACCAAGTTTCTGCATATCTTTTTCTTCGAGGATGGAGACCTTGAGTTTGCGATTCCCTCGGCCAAGTTTCTTTGCCTCATCAGCAAGATAAGTTGGTGTGCAGATATTGCCTGGCAGATTGGAAAGATCTTTGGCCAAGGCATTACCGTTGGCTATGGCAAGGCCGTGTGAGCAGGCCTTGTTGACCGTATTGACCAATTTCCGACCAGTGGCCTGGAAGGCGATTCGCCTCAATGGTCGTTTTGGCGGTGTAACATCACTCTTGCACTGATCGAAACGATAGACGGCCTCTTCTGCGGAGATAACCGCTTCACGGACCAGAGAGTAGGTATCTTCTGTTTCGGGCAGGGTAAATACAGCTTCGGTAACGTTAGACGACTGCAGGAGTGAGGTCGCTTTGCTGACTGCAGAGGCAAAATTACGGCTGTTTAAGTCTTTCGGGCTTCCAAGTCCGAGCAAGAGAATGCGATCTGCTTTGATGCCTGATACTTCATAAAGAAGTTGAGTACAGCCGCTATCTGCAGAGAAATCATTTTTACGTAGCACCCGCTTCAGCTGGCCATCACCGGCAGTATCGAGAAGATCAAATTGATTGCCAGGCTTATTGCCCTTGAAAACGCCGAGTACCAGACAGGCAGTTTTTAATGATGAGAGATCGGCAGTTTTGCTACTGTAATTCATAGGGTGTCCTCTTTAGCTCAATATAGCTATGGAAATGGCGGCAGGGATAGGGCGTATTTGTTAGCATCACCTATCTCAAGCAGCCCCTAGTCTACGAGAAAAAAAGCCACGTGAGTATCATCGATCGATTGTTGTTTCGTGAGGTCATGAAGACCTTGGCAGTGATCCTGTTTATTTTGCTATTAGTCCTGCTGGCCAGCCATATGGTAAAGCTGTTAGGTAAGGCTGCTGCCGGCACGCTTAGCGGTGATGTTTTACTGTTGCTGATGGGGTTTCAGGCGGTAAAAGTACTCGGTAGTTTAGTGCCTCCAGCGTTTTTCTTTTCTCTGCTCTGGGTGCTTGGCGGAATGTACCGTGACAGTGAGATGGTTGCCTTGCACGCGGGAGGTATAGGTATTGGCCGTATTTACCGCTCGGTTATGATCAGTGCTGTCCCTCTGGCACTGCTGGTTGCCTTTTTGATTATGGTCATCGTTCCATGGGCCAATGCCAGTATCGAATACATTAAGTTTGAACAGCAGGATAGTAGCGATGTGTCCGGTATACGTGCCGGTAAGTTCAATGAATACAGTAAAGGTGATCTGGTTGTTTATATTGAAAGTTTGTCTGCCAATGGTGGAAAACTTGAAAAAATCTTTGTACAAGACAGGCAATTAGGGAAATTGGGTGTCGTCGTGGCTGAAGAGGCCTACCAAAGCGTTGATTCAAATACCGGAGAGCGTTTCGTTATTTTGGCCAAAGGTACCCGCTATGAAGGTATGCCTGGGAATCAGGATTTTGCTATAGGCAAGTTTGATGAATATGCAATTCGGGTTCCCCGGCTGGATCTGGGCAATAAATCGCTTCGCGTAGGGGCGCAGATGACGGCTCAACTTTGGGAATCAGACACTTTAAGCGCCAAGGCTGAATTGCAATACCGGCTTTCTGTGCCTATGGCGATTATTATATTTGCCCTTTTGAGTGTGCCCCTGGCCCGTTCACAACCGCGTAAAGACGTTTATGGACGCATTGCCATGGCGGTTCTCGTGTATTTCCTGTTTATCAACCTACAGCGCGTTGCCGAGCGTTGGATGGAGCTCGGTACAACCCCTACGTGGTTGGGCATGTGGTGGGTTGCTGTCTTGATGGTAGCCGTTGCCGCACTGATTGTTTTACTTGATTCATCCTGGTTGGCGGCGCGTTTGAGACGCTTGCCGTGGAAACTTCAAGCATGATGAGTATCCTTGAGCGATACATCGCGATGACCATGCTTAAGGCTACAAGCATGACGATAGTTGTGCTGGTTATTTTGCTGGTGTTCTTTGGTTTTGTCGATGAAATGGACTCCCTGAACCGCGGTAACTACCGGCTGTCTGATGCTTTCATTGTCGCGTTGCTTTCATCTCCACGTTATATCTTTGAAGTTTTTCCAATTGCAGCCTTACTGGGTAGTTTGGTTGGTCTGGGTGGGCTTGCGACGCACAGTGAATTAATTGCTATGCGGGCAGCAGGTTTATCGTTACGCGATATCATAGTAGCCGTGCTAAAGGCTGGTCTATTGATGATGTTGGCCGTTTTTATCTTTGGCGAATTGATTGCGCCAATAGCTGAGCAAACGGCACAACAGATCCGGGTAGAGAGACAGCAAGGGCAGGTTATTTTAAAATCACGTTATGGTTTTTGGGCGCGTGATGGCAGTGCCTTTATTAATATTCGTCAGATATCGTCTGGCTCACGTCTTGAAGACATATATATCTACGAATTTGATGAAAAGAAAAAGCTTAAATTGGTTACGCATGCTGGCTATGCCGATTACCAGGGTGATCACTGGTTATTGCACGACATTCGTCAATCACAGTTAGAAGAGTCAGGCGTTGAAGGGCGAGTGCTTGATCAGGCTCGTTGGGACTCTTTGTTGGATCCCGCGTTACTCAGTGTTGTTGTGGTTAAGCCAACGATGTTGCCAATCTGGGGTTTGGACCAGTACATCAGCTTTATGCAAGATAATGGGCAGTCGGCTGTTGAGTATCAGGTGGCCTTCTGGCTGAAGGTGGGTACGCCTTTTGCGACGTTGGTTATGTTGTTTCTGGCAGTTCCTTTTGTGCTTGGTGGGCAGCGTAGTGCAAGTATGGGTCAACGGATTTTCATAGGGGCTATTGTTGGTGCGAGTTTCTTTTTGTTGAGTCGTGCCATGTCGTATGTGGCGGTTGTCTACGATTTAAACCCTTTGCTCACAACGGCCATGCCTGCATCGATATTTTTAATTGTGACCTTGTTTATGCTTCGTCGTGTTCGTTAAACGATGATATGGCTAATAAGCAACATTCAAGATTCATCTTTTGTCCATGCAACCTTGAGAGTGATTTTCTGTCTCAAGAAACGCATATTTGTTTTTCCCTGTTTTTTTGGCCTCATACATCGCCAGGTCAGCCTGGTGAAGTAATTTTTCAGCACCCAAATCTGAAGAATTGGAATATAAAGCGATTCCAATACTGGCGGAAACCTGTAATGAATATGTATTAAATAAAACAGGTTTGCGAATTACCTCTTGTAAACGATTGATAAGTTCCTTTACTTCATTAATATTTTCCACATCGGTCAAAACAGCAACGAATTCGTCACCACCAATGCGGCTTATTGTGTCGCCCTTACGAATGATGTCCTTCATGCGTTTTGCCAGTTCAACTAATAATACGTCACCCGCATTGTGCCCATGGGTATCATTGATTGGCTTAAAATCATCCAGGTCAATAAAAAGTACGGCCAGACAGTTGTCGCGTCTGGAAACTTGAGCAATTGCCTGCTCTAGATGGTCAATCAGTAATCGTCTGTTGGGTAGGTCTGTGAGTGAATCATAGGAAGCATGCTTTTCTAATAATTCCTCGTAGTAAGTATTCTTTAGATGCCAGCCTTTTATTCCACGTAATGCAACGATTGAAATAATGCTAATGAGGATGAGGGCGATACCATTTGCAATGAAATTAATTAATAGCTGTTGATGTCCGTGCTTTTTTACCTCAGCGGTTTCATTGTCGATGGCCATTACAACTTTCAGCATGCTTTCGGCATATATCTGTTTCTGTAGTTTGTATTTTTTACTGGATAATATAGCTCGTGCTGTTTCAGCATTGTCTTTGAATAGTTCTTCAAAAGACTGTTGTTCCATCTCAATTAACGCTAGATTTGCTATCTGCGTTGATTGAATGGCGTGACTAACCTCTTGCTTATCAGAGAGGCTGAGTGCATTAGCAATGGCCTTGTCTAATTTTGGGGCATGATCTT
>Ga0316204_10006467_pt1 | contig 17992 bp, 14 predicted proteins | sample 6monrhotite_MG_2_FD_205661 | JGI IMG/M metagenome (GOLD analysis project Ga0316204, IMG submission 205661) | Microbial mat bacterial communities from mineral coupon in-situ incubated in ocean water Damariscotta River, Maine, United States -... | ecosystem: Environmental > Aquatic > Marine >... | reverse complement strand
AGCCGACCGATTCAAAGGTGTTGGAATGACTGCGGTAATCATGAGTGAAGAAGAAGCCTGTGTAATCATTGATGACAAAATCAAAGTCATAAACTTCAAAACCAAGGTTGTGGTTGCTGAGACAGAAGTCTTAGAAAAAGTTCCAGCTAAGTTATGGTACGATAAATCAAGAGAAATTATTTCAACCTTTGGATTCGGCGACCAGAAATTAAGAATGTATGATGTTGATAAACTCAGTTCAATCAAAGAAATTGAATGTGGAATGCAAGAAGTTTTATCACTTAGTATTCACCCCAAAATTGACAAGCTAATTATAGCAGGTAATGCCAACAAAGCAAAGGAGTTGGATTTTGACGGCAAGTTGATTTCAGAATTTGGTCACGAAGAAGCTATAAACCTTCCTCTTTGCTTTTATTTTGAAGAATCTGTTTATGGTGTGAGCTACAACAAAATCTTTGAATGGAAAGATGGTAAAAGTGAATACTCAGAGCATGAATTTGAATCGATTATAGCGACTCGGCCAAATATTAAAGGGCAATTACCCATAGGAAACTGGGACTTTACTGTAGGTGTTCTTGACTTCACTGGAAAATCAACTTACACAAATTTCGAAGTAGAAATGATTCATTGTGAAGGTTTGATGAGTACCGAAGGAGGCTTGATTTTTAAAGGACGGGACGGCATCATTCGTGAAATTGAATTTTCTAACATTTTGGATCCCAATATCTATGATTTCAATCGAAACGACAGCTATGAGAACGTCCAAACACAAGGAAATCTTCAGACCTTCTCACTGACAGATGATTTTATCTTCAGTTCAAACGAAAAAGAAGCATACATCAATTCTCGAAAGACCAATGAAGTTCTTAAAAGCTTTGAAACATCTGATCAAATTCTATCAACTGTGGCAGCTGGAAATGTGATATATGATGTGAGCAGTAACTACAATGGATCTCAGATTAGTAAAACTGATTTAAGCACAAAGAGCAGAACCCCTTTCATATTCATGAAAGACATAGCAATCACTCAGTTGAAATTGTCAAAAGAAAATCAAATTTTGGCAGCAAGTAGTGGATCAATGTTCAAAGAGGGTGCGGTTTATGTCATCAATGAAAATGCCGAGATTGTAGATTCTATATTAATTGGAAAAAGGCCAATTACAGATGTAAAATATTATTCAGATAAGAACTCTCTCTTCTATGCTACAGGTGGTTTTTTACAAAATGTAGTTGGCGTAAATCTGGAGTCTCGAGAAGAAATCTATCGATCTAAAGGAAGAGTTGTGGCCTATTCGCCAAGCCAAAATGCTGTAGCCTTTTACAAGAATCAGCCTGGGGAGAAGAAGGCCGAAATTCAAATTAACAATCTTAATGGTGAGAGCATTTCAAGTTTTGATGCTCATGAGAGTATAATATCTCATATGGTATTCTCACATGATGGTAAATACCTAATTTCTTGTTCTTGGGATAAGTCTTTGAAAATCTGGGATTGGAAACGCTCTAAGCTACTTCTCACTCTCTACTTCAATGCTGAGTCAGACAATTATCACCTACTAACTTCTGATTCATATTATTTCACATCAAAAGATAACATAGACGACATCTTCTTTGTTCAAAATGGCAGCATTGGCCTATTTGAGCAATTTGATATTCAGTTGAATCGACCAGACAAAATATTAGAGACAATGGAAGAGAGTGATCCCGAACTGATTGATTTTTACAAAAAAGCTCACAAGAAAAGGCTAGAAAGACTTGGCGTTCTTGAAAAGAAACCATCAGAATTAGGTAATCTCGAAGAGGCTCCACAAATTACTTTTGAATACGATCAGACTTCAACGGTTTTGTTCAGTGGAGACTTCAGTAAAATCAAGGTAAAGCAAAATGGAGTTCTGCTTAATTCTCTCCACATGAAAACTGATAAAAAGAAGACTAAGTGTTCAGTCATTTTGAGCTCAGGAAAGAATCATTTTGAATTTTATACACTTTCTGGCTCAGGGATTAAGAGTAATAGTAGATATGCGATAATCAACAATCCAAATCCCGCTGAATCAGATCTCTATTTAATTACCCTAGCGGCCTCTGATTTTAAAGATGAAAGCTTCAATTTGAACTATGCTACAAAAGATGCAAATGACATTCAAACTCACTTTAAATCATCTTGGAAATCAGGAAAAGTTCATAGTTTCCAACTTTTAAATGAAGAATTCAATTCAGGCGACATTGGCGATATTAGTGAGTTCTTGATAGATTCAGACATCAATGATGTCGTAATGGTTTTCATTTCTTCGCATGGAGTATTAGATGCTAACTACGACTATTATCTTGCCTCTCACGATATGGATTTTCAAAATCCTTCTGAAAAAGGAATTCCGCTCAAAGCAATTGAACTACTAGTTTCTGAAAGCAAATCTTTAGAAAAAGTGATATTTATTGATGCCTGTCACAGTGGTGAAATTGACAAATCTGAAATTGTTAAAACTGAAAGTGTTTCTGATGAAATGGAGGATGTCAGTTTCAGGGGATTTCAAAAATTTAAGTCAACAACAGATCTGAGTGCGTTTGAAGTTTCGAAGGAATTATTCACGGACCTTTCAAGTCAATCAGGAATTAGCTTCATTTCTTCTGCAGCTGGAGTAGAATTTGCTTTAGAAGGGGGCGAATGGAAAAATGGAATATTTACATATGCCCTACTTGAAGCTTTAAAGAACAAAACAGCCGATTTGAATGATGATGGAAAAATATCGCTCTCTGAAATTGAAAAGCATCTCATCACTAAAGTTCCAGCATTGACGGGAGGTGCACAACAACCCAACGCAAGAATAAAAAATCCATATTTAGACTTTTTTATTCAAGAATGAATTAAATAATTAGGATTATCAAAAAATATTTAGAAAGATTTGTACAACAATGAAAGCGATACAAAATAGCACAACTTGGAACTGGTTCACAAAAGTGAATTAGGGAAGCTGTGCCATAAAAAATATTTGAAGCCTCCCATTTTGGGAGGCTTTTTTTATGCAACAAAGTCAAGCTTGAAAGGTTATATTGAATAAATTAGAACATTAGATGCAAAAGATTAACGACATACGAAGACCCATTATAATTTCGGGTCCCTGCAGTGCAGAATCTCCAGAGCAAGTCTTGGATACCGCCAAAAGATTAAAGGCCATCAATAAAGTCAACATTCTTAGAGCAGGAATTTGGAAACCTAGAACAAGGCCTAACTCTTTTGAAGGAGTTGGAGCCATTGGACTAGATTGGTTAATTGAAGCCGGAAAAGAAGTCGATTTACCAGTTATAACTGAAGTCGCAAATGCCCAACATGTCGAAGTTGCTCTCAAGGCCGGATTTCAGAAACTCTGGATAGGGGCAAGAACTTCTGTGAATCCGTTCACGGTTCAAGAAATTGCAGATGCCTTGAAAGGAACAGGAGTTGAAATGCTTGTCAAAAATCCTATTAACCCCGACTTGAATTTGTGGATTGGTGCTATTGAAAGATTTCAAAATGCAGGTTTAGAAAGTGTAAACGCAATACACAGAGGTTTCTCTTCATTCAAAAGTGAACGATATAGAAATGAACCAATGTGGGAGATTCCGATTGGTTTAAGAACTGAATTCCCAAACATTAAATTGATTTGTGACCCTAGCCATATTTGTGGACGGAGAGATATACTTGAAGAAGTTTCTCAAAAGGCCATTGACCTTGCTTTTGATGGCTTAATGATTGAATCTCACATCTCACCAGATGAGGCATGGTCAGACGCTAAGCAACAAATTACACCTGAAGTTTTAGGAGAACTGTTGAACAACCTGATAGTTAGAGATCTTGAAACGGATGATCAATCATTCTTTGATTCTTTAGAGACGTTGAGAGGTAAAATCAATGAAATTGATGAAGACCTTGTAAATCTAATCGCCAAAAGAATGGGAATTGCTGAAGAAATTGGTGCATTCAAAAAGACGCAAAACATTACGATTCTACAACCAGAAAGATGGGAAGAGATAAAAAATCTTCAATTTGCAGCCGCGGATAAGGCAAATCTTTCAAAGAAATTCATCATCAAATATTTAGAGGCTATACATCAAGAATCAATACGTCATCAAACTTCAGTAATGAATAAGAAATGATTGTCAAGGTACCCTCTAATATTGACATACAAAAAGTTGTAGCTCCGGCTTCTAAAAGCTATGCTCAAAGAGCTATATTTGCTGCTACCTTGGGGAATTCAAGCTGCGTCTTGAGAAATCTCGGGTCAAGTGATGACGTTAGGCACATCTTAAACATCTCTAAACAATTAGGGGCTGATATTCAATCATCAATCGAAGGAGTTGAAATCAGACCAAGAGTCAATAACATCTCAAGAGATCTGAATTGTGGGGAGTCTGGATTAGGAATTAGACTAACAACATCAATCGCTTCTACATTTGGCGGCAAATTTTCCATTAATGGATCAGGAAGTTTGACTTCAAGACCCATGAATTCATTTGCTTCATTCTTACCTGAGTTGGGAGTATCATTTGAATCAAAAAATGGCTTTTTGCCACTAACAATTGAAGGATCATTAGAAGGAGGGAGTGTTCAAATTGATTGTTCAGACTCGTCTCAATTTTTATCAGGCCTATTAATGGCGCTCCCCTTATCTCAAAAAGATTCTGAGGTTTCAGTCACTAACTTAGTTTCATTCAAATATGTTGATATGACTCTGAGTGTTATGAAAGACTTCGGAATACAATTTGAAGCAAAAGAGAACAGGCTATTTTCTATTCGCGGAAATCAAAAATATGAAGGACCTGATCATTATCAAGTTGAAGGTGATTGGAGCGGGGCTGCCTTTTGGATAGTTTATGGTGCTATACACCAAGACATAGAAATCCAAGGGTTGAAAGAAGATTCACTTCAAGCTGACAAAGCAATTCTAGATGTCTTGAGACTTTGTGGTGCTGATTTCCAATGGAATAAGGGTGTTTTAAGAGTTCAACAATCTCTGTTAAAACCTTTCGAATTTGATGCTACAAATTGTCCAGATTTGTTTCCAATTCTGGCTACCTTAGCGGCCGCAATCGAAGGTGAGTCAAAAATCTTTGGAGTGCACAGGTTAAAAAACAAAGAAAGTGATCGTGGATTAAGCCTGCAAAAAGAATTTAGTAAATTAGGCTTACAAATTGATTTAGAGAAGGATACAATGATTATTAAAGGTCATAAAAATTTAAATTCAGCTGTTGTACATTCAAACAATGATCACAGAATCGCAATGGCCTGTGCAATTGCATCTTGTTTAACAAAAGAAGGAATTGAAATTGAAGAAGCTGAATCAGTTAACAAGAGTTATCCTGAATTCTGGAGTATAATAGAAAACCCTGAGATCAGTGAATAAGTTCTTTTCATCAAATAAAGAGAATCCTATTCATCAAGCGAAGTTTGATGTAACAAGGAATATGTTCACCTTTTTAACAATTGTTTTAACTGCTTTAGGATTAATCAACCTGATTCAGGCTGATATTAACATGTACCCTCTTTTGGCGGGTGCAGGAATTTGTTTAGTCGTACTTTTTCTGTTATTTCAATTTAAGAACTACAAATTAGCTGGCTTTGTTGCAATGATGATGGCTGCAGTCATGACATTCTACAATATGATGGTTACTTCTAATTTTGGTCATTTTGTAGACTTTTTCTGGATAATTTGCATGGCCATCTTTGTATTCTTCATCTTAGGTAAAACCTGGGGAATTATAAATCTATTCTTTAACATTGCGATTGTATTCTTAATTCTCCACTTCGATAGAACTGGTGAATTAAACAGAGTTGACAAGCCTTTTACTGACTTCTCAGAAATCAATTTCGCCATCAATATTGCCTTATCTGGAATCGTTTTTTCTTATCTCGTTATAAAAGTATTAGGAACCCTTCGGTTCACAGAAATAAACTATGTTGAAGCCAACATGGAACTTTCAAAATCTAATGAAGAGAAAACTGTGATGTTGAAGGAAATACACCATAGAGTTAAAAACAATCTTCAAGTGATCACATCTATGCTCAGATTGCAATTGCATGATATTGAAGACGAAACCACAAAGCATCATTTTACAGATTCTATCAATAGAGTTTCGGCAATGGCAACTATTCATGAAAAAATGTATGCCACTGAGTCATTGACAGAAATTGATTTGGAGTCTTATTTAGATGCCTTAGTTAGCGATTTGATCTCATCTTACGCAGTCAACTTAAAAGTAGAAACTTCTATCCATTCAAATGTTAAACGAATTGAGCCAAAATCAATCGTTCCTATCGCATTAATATTTAATGAATTGGTATCAAATTCTATTGAACACGGATTCTCAGATAGAGTTACTGGTAAAATTGAAATTCAAGCACAGCAAGACGAACATGGTGCGACAACTGTCATTTATAGAGATAACGGGGAATGGAAAGCTCCTAAAAGAGAAACGAGTCTTGGAGTTGAATTAGTGCAGTCTTTTACTGAACAGCTAGATGGAACCTGTGAACAAAAACATTCTCAAGCGGGCACTGAATACATCTTTGTATTCAACAAGCTATTATAGATTCATTTTCTTAGCGTGAACTGAAGTCTTAGAAGGATTCCATGGATCTTTGTATGACTGTTTAAAGAAGAATTCTTGAATATATGCTATCGTTCTCACCACTCTTAAGTAGTATCCAAAATAGAACACCATACAAGGAATATAGATTAAGAAATAGGTGTAGGACGCGTTAGTTCTAGCCCTGTAAAGACTATACACCACGAACTTGAAAAAGTTGGTCAAGGTATAAAGTAAAACATTGGTAATAATTATATTAACTAACATTGATCGATAGTTAACTAACATATCTCCCAGGTAGAAATACCATTTAAAATTTAGCAAAAGATTATAGGTGATATTCTCTAGAAAGGCGAAAAAATTCAAGAAACTAAAGGCCTGATTCGGGATCAAGACATCTTTGTGTTTTCTTACTCTAAACCTGATCAAAGATTTATCCCAACGTAGTCTTTGCCTTGTCAATTTCTTTACTGTATTTGGCACAGAAGTCAAGCAAACCGCCTCTTGCTCAAACTTAATCTTATACCCTAACTTCCTCAGCTTTACAGTTATATCGCCATCTAAACCAGGGCCAATATCCCAACCTTTTACTTGCTCAAGAGCATCAGCTCGAAAGGCTCCAAATGCTCCAGAAATAATTCTATAAATCCCAAGATAAGATGTCACCACACGACCAATTGATATGGTATCATAGTATTCAATTGCTTGAAGGGTTGTCACCAATGATTCGTCATAATTACGAACCATCACATTTCCTCCTACACCAGCTACATCTTTATCTAGGTAAAATGGGATAATGATTTTCTCAATTGCATCTCGATCATATGAGCAGTCGGCATCAAGGTGAACGATATATTTCCCTTTCGTGAATCGCAGGGCAGTGTTCGCCCCTGAGGCTTTACCTCCACGAACCTCATTTCTTATAAAGACATCCAATTTGCCTGCCTTCTCTAGATCTCTTCCTATAGTTGGAGTGTCATCATCTGACCCGTCATCCACCACAATGATCTCAGTATTTTTGTAGGTCTGTTCGTTGAGAGACTGCACTAGCTTATAAAGGTGTTTACCCTCATTCTTTCCTGGAATAATAATGGACACGAGAGGATACTCAAAATGAAACTCTTTTTTGGCCTGAGCATATTTCTTCTTATTCCATAGTTTACTAAGCTTCCAAAGGTTCAATACGAAGAATTCCAAAAGGAAATAACGCATGAACTCAAAGAATATATAAAACCAAAACAGTCGAATGAAATGTTCGACTGTAAGACTCTCCAAGAATCGGAGATAGTTATCTAATAATTCCTCGAACATCTATCCAAAGGCCTTCGTTAATTGTTGAATGTGTAGTTGAGGAGATAATTTATAATCCAATTTGATTACTTCATATTCAAACTCAACATCAATGTCTTTAAATGTTGTGGCGATTAATCGCTTCAACATATCTATGATCTCAGAGAGGATTCTTTTCGCAATTCTAGTAGGAATCTCATTCATTGAAAGAATGATAGTTGATGAACTTTGGAAAGAAATAATATCTGAAGAACGAATATTTGATCTAATTACTTTTACTAAATCTTTTAATAAGACCTTTTGTACTTCTGATCCCATTTTAGAATAAATCTGAGAAGGGTTAGAAAGGTGAACCGCACAAATGTTCGAAGCACCTTCAGTTTGTCTTAAACGCTCAATCTCATATTTTAACATGGTAACGAAGGTCTCAAACTTTACTGTACCAATAATCTCTTCAATATCTTTAGAAGTTGACACGAATCCGTTGATCGCGGCTAACTCACCCTTTTTGGTAAGACTGTATTTTCTTATCTCTTTACCTTTTAACTGTTCAACAAGATTATCAGTAGTACAAGCCAAACACTTGGCTTTCACATTAAAATCTTGGAACTTATGATCACAAGCTTTGCACTCATGAAGTACAGAAGGCTTATCATAATCAACACCTATGTGTCTTAATCTCTTGTTACACTTCGGACAATCTAATTGATCATCAATCTCATTCGTAAAATCACTCAAAGGACCAACATAGGCGCATGGAAAGTGATGGATAATATCCTCAGTAGTGGAATTTGAACTTCCACATTTTGGACACACCTCACGATAAGTTAAATGACCACCTTGACAAGAAGGGCAAAGATAAATCCTGTCTATATAGCTAGAATCAAAAATCCCTTCTCGTTCAGCTATTTCTAATATATCCAGAGCAATGTGCTCATCTCTCTGTCTAAAGTTCACAGATAAAATTGGATATGAATAGTTATTAGAAGAATAAATGTATGGTATTGGTTCTAAATCTTGAATCTCACAGGTATACATGAATGAAATTGTTTTTTCAATCATCTGTGCCTCAAAAGAAAGAGAATTTGTGAAGTGAAGATCTTTTGTCTTAGTTAAGATTCTTTCAACCTCAGGAATAATTAGTTCTATTTGATCTAAACTAAATAAAGTTCCATCAACCAATTTATTCACAAATGGGTCATTGATGTTGATTCCCTTAAGAATGAAAATAGGCTTCAAGTAAATATCCGGTTGGTTGTCAGATCTAATCCTTCTCACAATTTGACGAATAAAAGCTCTATCGTTCCCGTCAATAATTACGGCATTATGAAATTGAACTTTTTCAACGCTCAAACCATCTTCAGGATTGATCAGCAAGAATTTAAATCCTGCAAATTCAACCAATGACTCTTCCCTATTTACTTTCAACTCTGCCATCTAAAAGGTTCTTTTTGTGACTTTTACGCTCAATTTGTAGTATTTTTTCCAGACTTCCAAATCATTTTCTCCAATTGGAAGAATGTCTGCTGCCAATGTTCTTGTCGTTGGCTCAAATTTCTTTTGGAATTCTTCAGGTAGGATGTAAGTTGCAGAATAAAATCTGTCAACAAGTCCTTTACTCATTGTTCCGTCTGCAAACTCAATATCAACCAAATCTCCTTCATGCAAATGCTTCAAATCTTCTTGATTGAAGAAACCCTTAATGTGAACATTGTTCGGCTGATGGATTGAACAAATGGTCTCTGTTTTCAAAGCAACTTCGTAAGCCTGCTTGTGTATTCTAGTAACGTTTCCTTCAATCGGACAAGTGAATATTTTATAATTCTGCATATTCTCTACCCCTGATAACATCAAGAAATCATCTCTGTTAGCATTCTTAAGTACCTCATCAAAGTTTGAATTACCTGAACCGCCTCCACCGCCATTCGTGCTTTGTTCAATTCTAATTTCTTGAGGATCTTCTTCTTGCGCCAATAAGTCTTCTAAATATTTAATCTGTTTTCTATAAATACTTATTTGGGACCCTAATACATTGATGTCGGCGTTCAATTTAGAGATTTGGTATTCTAAATTCTCGAGATTTGTATGGGATACAGCATCCAATATCACCTCATTTCGTACTCTTTCTAAATCACTGTTATAAACATCAAGAAGTGCTTGATTATCTTTTATGCGAACTCCATTTAGCTGAACATTCTTTCTAAGAGTGTACAATTCTCTTTCAATCCAAGAGTCTTTTTTACCTCCTCCGGCGATTGAAACAGAATTTGCTCCACCACCATATCCACCATCTCCGAACATATCATCATCCAAGAAATAGTAAAACAACGTATCACCAATATGAACATCATCTCCTTCTTGAACTTGAAACTCCAAAATTCTTATATCATCAGTATGTCTAATGTCTACAGATTCAAAAAGAACTTGACCATTACCTTCTATGTAGAAATATGAATTGATAATGAATCTGCCAGTGAAGAATAAAAAGATAGCAAGCAAAAGCAGATATACAAAGCGATCCCAGTTAAACGGACGCTTAGCTTTACTGTTATTCTGTTCTTCAAAATAACGTAAGTAACTCTCTTCTTTTCTTTTAAAGTTTACACTTTTCATTCTTTTCTACTTCCTTCTTCTATTACTTTTCAATATTCATTTTATCAAAAGAAATCATTCGGCGTAAGTCATGATACGCGAAAGAGCTCAAAGAAGTTTGGGTTTGAACCTCTTTTATCTTATCCTCCATTTCAATTCTGTTCGCAAAATCTTCTGTTCTAAGAGCAATTATTAGCTTGTCTTTGCCGTTATCAAGAAATGGCTTCACCTTATTCACAATGTAGCTGGTCTTCACGTTTTCATAACACATGAAGTAAATATGATCACATAAAACTAACAACTGGTCAATCACTTCTTCTCCATAATGCAATGGAATAGAAACGCTTAGTTCTAAATCTCTATCATCACAAAACGTACTAATTTTACCCATCATTTCTAGGTATTGCTTTAACAGTTTAGGCTTCTCTGTTTGCCAATCATCAAAAGTATGTGGTTCAATATCAATGTGAATTCCCTTAGGGTCTACTTCCCCATACTTATCTAATACTTTTCCAATATATCCCGAGATATCTTCTTCATAAAATAAGCTGTTCTCCCCTATCATGTAATGCACCTCAGCATTTTGATTGGCAAACTCAATAAACTTCTTTTTCTCTTCAAGTGTGTCTTTCATTGAAGTTGAAATCACAATCGTAGAGAACTCATTGTAAATAGAATACTCTGCCAAGAATCCTGCTGAATACTCTTCAAATGTTTTTGACCATACATAAACAGCTCTTTTCTTATTATCAATGTATTGGTTGACATCTTGGGCTGTTTGAAACTTTACAACATCTCTTATATCTGAATGTGGAATTTTCGAATGCACCTTCAGGGCTTTCAAGTACATGTTTTGTAAGAGATCAACTAATTCAATATCGATTTGTAATAGATCATCATACAACTCAAGTCCTAATAAGGGATCAATATTATTATCATTCAAACGCACCTTCACTTTCTCCACTCTCAGCTTCTCCATAAACATCTTTCGTTTCTGATAAAACGCAATAAATTGTTTTAGTTTATACCTGAATTCATATCCTGTACTCAAAACTTCTTCATGAACATTGACTCTCTTTTGAACCAGTTTCTCATTATCATATTTATATTTCTCTTGGGCAACTTCATTTTTTAGTTTAGTGTTGAATGGAATCGGAATATTGAAATTGAATCCGGCTGTAAACCATGACCTGTTCGTTGGACCAATTAAATCGTAATAATTATATCTAGCATAAGTCTTTAAAGAGATTTGATGATACCAGCTATAATAGTCGTCATACACTCGACTAGACAGAAGACTATCAGTTTGTTGACCTAGTAGATAGAAGATCTTCTGATAGTCCAGATCAATGAGAGGTAGATTATCGACATCAAATTCTAACGAATCATTTGCCGGATTTAAATAGCTATTGTAATCTTCGTAAACATGAATAAGGCTTTCTACTTCTGACAACCTGGTATCAAGCGCAATTAAATCTTCTTTCTTTAAACGCTTTAGATAAACCAATTCTTTGATAGTTTGATACTGCTTTTCTAACTGAGCTCTTCTTTCATTTAGCAACTTAATCTTGACCTCATTGAAAGTGAAAATGGTGTGATCGAATCTTTTCAAGTAATTATAGCCTTCTACATTTGCGTCTTGATTCATTTGCTCACGCAAAATTCTATCTTCAAAAATTCTGGCTTTAACTTTGTTCTCAAAGAAACCTCCTTTAAGAATTCTCCACTCAGCACCAACATTAAATTTTCGGCGATAGATTAAGTTATCCTCTAAGTCTCCTATTGTAGGATTAATATTTTCTTGAAATCCGCCAGTAACAGCTACGCCATAATCTCTTTGTGCCAGCTCTAATTGCTTTTCAAGATATTGTGATCTATTTATGTCATTCCCTCTTCTTTCCATTTCAGAAATCGTTTCAATCACAATCAAAGAAGTGTCTTTAAATTCTAAAGGAGAATAATTGGCTTCATCAAACAGGCTTTGAAGTTTCTTTACTTTTATGTAAAATAGAGAATCAGCTTGGGAGTGCGCAGCACCACCCAACACTAACACTAGTAGTATTGTTATCAGTTTTTTCAAAACTCAAATCTTCAACCGACAAAGATAGCTCGATCTTAGACTAATTATTACTTTTCTTCGTTAAACGGATATTATTTGATGATAGTTACATCAATTTTCTCGCCGCAATTGAAATGACCCTTAGGGCAAGAAGCTTTTCCATGTAATCCGCATGGTCGACAATCTAGTTTCTCAGCTACTTCAATTGTTGTAGAATCATCTGAAAGCGGACCGAATCCGAAATCAGGTATGGTTGAACAGAAAAAGGCGGTAACATTAGCATTCATTGCAGATGCGAGATGCAATGGCGCCGAATCATTGACATAGGTCATAGTCGCCTTTGAAATTAAATACGCCGATTCGAGCAAATTTGTGCTGCCGGCTGAACAAACCCAATTTTTATGGCTTGAAGCTCTTCCTATCTCACATAGATATTGTACGTCTGAAGGTGCTCCAATAAAATAGACTTTTTGATCAAGGTGTTGATTCAAAAGCTCCACCCATTTTGATTTTGGAAGTTGCTTTGTGGCCCAAACAGATGAAGGAGCCATCACAATATAATCTTCAGGAAAACCTACTTCATCTAACTTTTTAGTTTGCTCGGCAGTTGGGTACAATTTGGGTTTTGCTAGTTTGAAATCTCCAATTGCCAACAAGAGTTCATGATTTCGTTCTACTTCATGTTTCCCATTTCCAATTTCGTGCTGTACTTTGTGATGAAAAGAAAACGACAGAGGGTTTTTCTTAAAACCAACAATTTGCTTGGCTTTACTCTTCCATGATAAATAGCCACTTGAAGAAAAACGTTGAAGATTTAGCAGCACGTCATAATTTCGCTCCCTGATAAGCTTAGCTAAGTGTCTCAGGTTTGCATACTTATTGTTTTTCTTATCCCAAATCAATACTTTTCTAATATGAGGGTGTCCAACCAACAATCCGTCATTTCCTTTTCTTACCAAGAAATCGATTTTTGCGGTAGGCTCCTTCTCAATTATAGATTCGATCAAAGCCGTGGCCAAAATTACGTCCCCAATAAACGCGGTTTGTATGATGAGATAAGTTTTCAATTAACCTTCTAAATGTTCGTACATCTTTCTAACTTCTTCTCCAATAGGAATTGGAGTTCCACTTTCATCTATTCTTACAAAAATGAAAATGGTAGAACAAACTAATTTTTCTTCTCCTGTATAAAAATTATACCCCCTGGCCTCTATGTAAATTGTGACAGAAGTTCTACCCATTTTTTGAACTTCACCATAAATATTAACTTGGTTTCCAACTTTTACTGGGCGCTCAAAATTAGTTTCATCAATCTTGACGGTTACCATATTTGGATTTTGACAAATACTGCATGCCCAAGTTGCAGCTGTCTCATCCAACCAAGACAACATGATGCCACCAAATAAATTTCCGTGAACCCCAATATCTTTGCCCATGCATAATTTTATCCCTAATTTTTCCATTATCTCGCTATTGCTATTAAATTTTCAACCCACATTTTATTCGTAAATGAAAGCCCAATTTCATGACTCCTCTTTCCCATTCTAACTAATTCATTATCATTCATCTTAGAGAACTTCAACATGGCTTCTTTTATGGCCTCAACACTGCCTGACTTAATTTCAAATCCATTCTCTTTTAAGTACGTATGCTTTGCTCCTACGCTCTCAGAAATAATCATGGGAAATCCACTCAAAGCAAATTCTTGCACGGTTACTCCCCATGGCTCGAATTTACTTGGCAATATATAAACTCCAGATCCTTCAAGATATTTCCCCATATCATTAGGTTGAACAAAGCCGAAATGACTTATACCTTCAGATTCAGTTCTGTTCTCCCATTCACTCCCAGTTCCAATACACCACAATTCCCAATCAATCTCTCCTGAAGCTCTCAACTCTTTGTATGCCTGCCACATTTCAAAAATCCCTTTGTGTTCTACATACCTTGCAACATATAAAAACCGTTTCGGAAAACTATCTTCTTTTGATTTAAAAGTTTCCTCATATTTTGAAGTAAACAAGTCTACATCTGCACAATAAAAATTGCGTAGTAAATTGCTTCCTTTAAATCCTAGCTTCTCAGCAAATTTAGCTTGCGGGTCTCCTGGCACCCAGGCATGTGTAAAAATTCGTTTCAGGTAAACTGGAGAAATAGTTGCCGCAATTTTTTGTTTCAACCCACCCGTCCAATGATTATCTAAAGTCAATACCACAGGAATTTTCTTTTTGAAACTCTTTGCTGCTTTCACATATCCTTTATCCATCCAACCAGAACACACTAAAATATCGGGATTAAACTGTTTTAGTTTATCTTCAATTTGATCTTGTGTGTATTTACTTCTGTCTTCAATTCGAACATTATTAATTTCATCAAAATTAAATGGAGCTTCACTGTTTATGGGCCATCTAAAAATCAGTACTTCATGCTCTTTTGCCAATTCTTTGACATTAGCCATAAAGTATCCTGCAATTTCTGAATATAAAAATGCTACTTTTAAGGAGGACATTTTGTAGTTTTAAACAAAAATACATTTTTGATTGATGATGAAGTCTAAACACACTTTTTTTTGCAAGGATATTAATTTCGGAATTTTGGATGAGGGCGAATCATTGCACGCTACAAAGGTTATGAGGTTGCAAGAAGGCGACTTGATGAACCTGATTGATGGTAAAGGAAGATTAGCACAAGTGAAGATAACTTCAACTCAAAAAAAAGAAGTTGGATTTGATGTCGTTCACGAAGAGACTACCGATCAGCATCCATTGCCTGTGACAATAGCCATTGCCCCTACCAAGAATATTGACCGCTTCTCTTTCTTTGTTGAAAAATGTACTGAAATGGGCATTAAAGAAATTGTTCCTTTTGAAGGAGCTAATTCTGAGCGTAAACGACTAAGAATTGACAAGGTTCAAAAGGTTGCAGTTGCTGCATTAAAGCAATCAGGAAATCTATACTTACCAGAGGTTCACGAACTTCAACCATTTTCAGAAATCGTAACAAAAGACTATAAAAGTCAATTAAAATTGATAGCTCATTGTGAAGATGATTCATCAAAAAAGTCAATAGCTGATTTGGTTAATGTTGATGAATCGTGTATAATATTAATAGGTCCAGAAGGCGATTTTAGTCCAGAAGAGATTAACTTAGCTATAGAAAATGGATTTAAGCCGATCTCGCTCGGTAAGTCTAGACTTAGAACAGAAACAGCAGGAATTTTAGCATGTCACAACGTTTATTTATTACACTCTGTTTAATACTGATTAGCAGCTTTGGCTATTGTCAAGAAAGCTCATATCAAGTCGCGGTTCTAAAATATAGAGGCGGTGGAGACTGGTATGCAAATCCCACTGCATTGCCAAATCTTGTTCGTTTTTGTAATTCTAATTTGAAAACAAACATTTCTGAAAAGACTGAGACTATAGATGCCGGAGATCCGGCAATCTTTAATTACCCATTTGTACATATGACTGGGCACGGTAATGTTGTTTTCTCAAATGATGATGCCGAAAATCTAAGAAACTACATGATCGGGGGTGGCTTCCTTCACATTGACGATAACTACGGAATGGACAAGTTTATAAGAACTGAAATTAAAAAAGTCTTCCCTAATAATGATCTGGTTGAGCTCCCATACTCGCATGCCATATTCCACCAAAAATATGATTTCGACAAAGGGCTGCCTAAGATTCATGAGCATGATAAAAAAAGACCTCAAGCATTTGGAATTATCTATGAAGGTAGATTAGTCTGTCTTTACACTTATGAATCTGACTTGGGAGACGGATGGGAAGACACAGAAGTTCATGGCGATTCAACTGACAAAAGAGCTGAAGCCCTTAAAATGGGTGCTAACATAATTCAATTTGCGTTTAATGCTGCACATTAAGAAACTATTCTTCTTGCTCATATTATTCTTTGTCGCCAATTCATCATTCGGTTTAAGGGATAGTGTTAAGTACATTAATTCACCCTACAGACAAGAGTCTACACCCTACTTTCACTTTGGTCAATTCAAAAGAGGTTTTTCAAATGCTATCCTAAAAACAAGACTTGACAGCCTAGAGAGCAAACCGAGAATCCAGTGGTCTCGAACGGATAGCTTAAAGTTTGCCGAAATCTCATTGCAAACTGGGAACAAAGACTTGTCTAAGTTCTATTTTAAAAACTTAAATGTAGATTTCAAATCAGAAGAAGATTTTTGGTATGATGAACTAATGATTGATTACATCAATGAGGATTACAAGCGTGGCTTAAAGAAAATAAAGCAGGCCAGCCCAATGATATTGGAGTTTTCGAAAGTCTACTTCTTTAAAAAAGTCTTTGAGGCAAAGATTGAAGATAAAAAAGACGGAAAATGGTACAAGACCAACAAGGTTCTTGATTGGGAAATTGATTCAACTTTGAATGAAATAGAAAAAGATGACCCTCAATTTGAAGAAGAAGTTATAACCCCTCTGCTCAACTTAGAGTATGTTCTTGATAAAATCATCTCCTATGTTCATGAAGAGGATGCAATTGTGGCAAACACATGTCGAGAAATGGGTGCTGTAATCAAATATCACCTATCACTAAGTCAAGCATACATTGCTTTGAGTTTAGGTAGGCACTATAACAAATGGGATAAAGAGCTACTTGCTGATGTGAAGGATGTAAAAGCCTTGCTCAGTCAGAAAAAATACAAAATTCCAAATTTCAGAAAGTACTTTCCCCGAATAGAATATTGGAGGTTTGACTACCAAATGCTGAAAGAAGAAATCATTTTAGAAAAGAATGATTCTACTGAATACGTCATTCCGAAAAACATGAATGAAAAACCGCCCCCTACTATCTCCTTCCCTCATCAGCTAATTGTAGTTGGAGGAATTTTCGTGTTTTTTCTTCTAATTCTTATCTTCTTAAAAACCCGCAAAAAATAATTTGGAATTATATTTGCCCTCTTTACCTTAAAAAACAGATCATGAAAACGACATATTTATTACTATCCCTTCCACTAATTCTATTGGCAATCAGCTGCGGAAATAAAGATAAAGATGGAAAAAAGGATGATGTTGTCACTAGCAAAGGAATTTTGGTTACCGACTTCTCTGCATATAAAGACAATGCAAACACTACGATTAATACTGTTTCATTAGAAGAGAACGTATTAAGCATGAATGTAAGTTATAGCGGTGGATGCGAAGAACATGAATTCACATTATTAGGATCGAAAATGATTTCAAAATCATTACCGCCACAAAGAGGAATCACGCTATATCACAAGAGTAACAATGATAGCTGTAGAGAATTAATCACTGAAGATTTGGCTTTTGACATTTCAGATTTTGCGTACGGAGATAAGGAAATTGTTCTGATTCTTAAAGATTGGAAAGACAGAATTTCTTATACTTTAAAGTAATCTTTTGTAAAGCTTCGCGAAATCTTTTGCGAAATAGGTCAGAATACTATCAGCACCTGCACGTCTCATACTTAATAACATTTCTGGCATTGCCTT
>Ga0316204_10006466_pt1 | contig 17992 bp, 14 predicted proteins | sample 6monrhotite_MG_2_FD_205661 | JGI IMG/M metagenome (GOLD analysis project Ga0316204, IMG submission 205661) | Microbial mat bacterial communities from mineral coupon in-situ incubated in ocean water Damariscotta River, Maine, United States -... | ecosystem: Environmental > Aquatic > Marine >... | reverse complement strand
AACCTTTTGAGTCACCACCATATTTCTTAGCCTGCGTCACAGTCAATGCAGCAGTAAGAGTTGTTTTACCATGATCTACGTGACCAATCGTGCCCACATTTACATGTGGTTTATTACGTTCGAATTTTTCCTTGGACATGGATGCCCCCTTCTATATCTAAAAGTTAGCCAACAAAACCAGTTATAAAAAACGTCGCTTTACACTTTCAATTGGAGCCCATGGCCGGAATTGAACCGGCGACCTCTCCCTTACCAAGGGAGTGCTCTACCCCTGAGCTACATGGGCAACATTACGCAAACCACTTAGTACGCGATCGAACTCAAAAAACTGGAGCGGGTGATGGGAATCGAACCCACGTGTTCAGCTTGGAAGGCTGACGTTCTACCATTGAACTACACCCGCCTTCTTTCTTTCACCCAACAGCTAAAACTAGCTGCCAGACTAAATAATGGTGGAGGGGGGAGGATTCGAACCTCCGAAGGCAGAGCCGTCAGATTTACAGTCTGATCCCTTTGGCCACTCGGGAACCCCTCCAGGTGAAGGCGCGTATTCTGGCCTAGAGACTGGAACCTGTCAACAACTATTTCAAAGTTTGTTTCGCTTCAAAGGTTGGACAGCCTAAACTAACCAGTCGTCTAATTCCGCGGTAACCACTACCTGCAGATAACCAATTGCGCTTAGCGGACGCAATACTACACTAACAAATAAGTAAATGAAATACTTAGTTTTTTATTTATTCCTATGATTACTCTCAACAACTCATTAAAGTAAACTATAGGTCAACTAAGTCTATCGCCTAACCAGATGCATTCAGCCAATCGACATAGAGGTGCCGAATGCACAATATATATAGAGGAACCTGAGTGAGCCAATCTAGCTACCTTCGCCTAGCCCTTGCCGCCATACTTTCAGCACTACTTATTACAACCTCGCATGCGCAGCAGAAATATGTGAGTGATGAATTAGTGATTACTGTACGCTCGGGTCAAAGCACTGCTCACCAAGTCCTCAACACACTCAAAAGTGGAGACCGTGTTGAGGTATTGTCGAGCAACAGCGAAACAGGCTACTCGTATATTCGACAAAAAAACGGCAAAGAAGGATGGGCGCTTTCTCAATATTTAACCGCCACCCCCACAGCAGCGGTTTTACTCAAATCAAGTCAAAAGCAACTTTCGGAAAACGTTTTGCACCAGAAGTCACTTAAAGAAGAATCAATTCAACTCGCCAAAGCCGCTGCACGATCAAATAAACACATCACAGACTTAGAAAAAGAAATGCACGAGCTAAAGCGAGAATTAAGCCGAATAAGAAACATGGCCGGCCACGCTCCCGCATTAAGCGACGAAAACCTACATTTAAAAGCGGACCTTATCCGAATGGAGACAGAGCTGCAAACTTATGAACAAGAAAATATGCTACTTAGAGATAGAAGCGCTCGCGATTGGTTTATAGCGGGCACAGGTGTTGCGTTAATTGGATTCATCATGGGCTTACTCATCCACCGAATCAAGAACCAAAAGAAATCTAGCTGGAGTGAGCTATAAAAAGAGAGTGACCAATACTCGATCACTCCACTACTTTAACGCACTCGGTACAACTTACGTCTCTAGCTGGGATATGTCTCTTACAGCACCCCGTGAAGCACTTGTTGCCATGGCCGCATAGACCTTTAAGGCTTGACTAACTTGGCGCTCACGCGCAACTGGTTTCCACGCACCAGAGCCTTTGGCGTCCATTAGATCTCGGCGCTTTTCGATTTCTTCGTCAGAAACCGCAATATTGATTGATCGATTTGGAATATCAATTTCAACCAAATCCCCTTCTTCAACCAAACCAATGGCACCACCCTCTGCAGCTTCCGGCGAAGCATGGCCAATAGATAACCCTGATGTCCCGCCTGAGAAACGACCATCAGTAATGAGTGCGCAGACCTTACCCAAGCCTTTGGATTTCAAGTAACTCGTTGGATAGAGCATTTCCTGCATACCCGGACCACCTTTTGGCCCTTCATAACGAATAACGAGCACATCACCAGGATCAATATTATCCCCCAAGATGGCAGCGACCGCCGCATCCTGGCTTTCAAATACTCGCGCTGGCCCACTAAATTTCAAGATTGAATCATCAACCCCGGCCGTTTTAACTACACAACTATCTTCAGCAATATTACCTGTTAATACCGCCAGCCCACCTTCAGAACTATAGGCGTGTTCCATGTCACGAATACAACCTGTGGAGCGATCGTTATCAACAGAGTCCCAACGCTTACTCTGGCTAAACGCTTGCTGAGTCGGCACATTACCAGGTGCAGCCTTATAAAAAGTACGAACAGCCTCATCCTCCGTTGTACAAATATCCCAACAATCAATAGCCTGCCCCAGGCTCTCAGCATGAGTAACCCTGGTATCACGATGAATTAGCCCACCACGATCTAGCTCAGCCAAAATACCGTAAACACCGCCGGCACGATGCACATCCTCCATATGGTATTGCTGTGTACTTGGCGCAACTTTACATAACTGAGGCACTTTGCGGGACAAACGATCAATGTCATCAACATTAAAATCGACTTCCGCTTCCTGCGCTGCTGCGAGCAAATGAAGAATCGTATTGGTCGATCCTCCCATAGCAATATCCAAGCTCATTGCATTTTCGAAAGCCTTTTTGCTCGCAATGGCGCGGGGCAGAACAGACACATCGTCTTGCTCGTAATAGCGCTTTGCCAAATCAACAATCGTGCGACCCGCGCGCAAGAATAATGCTTCACGATCAGCATGAGTTGCCAACATCGAGCCATTGCCAGGCAACGACAAACCCAATGCCTCGGTCAAGCAATTCATGGAATTCGCAGTAAACATTCCCGAGCATGAGCCACAGGTCGGACAGGCCGAGCGCTCCATCGTCGCCACATCTTCATCTGACTGACTCGCATCAGCCGCAGAGACCATGGCATCAACAAGATCCAAATGAACCTCTTTACCCTGAATAATTGCCTTACCCGACTCCATCGGCCCACCAGACACAAAAATCACTGGGATATTCAAACGCAACGACGCATTTAACATTCCAGGGGTTATTTTGTCGCAGTTCGAGATACAAACGATGGCATCAGCACAATGCGCATTAACCATATACTCAACTGAATCGGCAATTAATTCACGCGAAGGTAACGAATACAGCATGCCACCATGACCCATCGCAATGCCATCATCCACCGCAATGGTATTAAATTCTTTCGCCACACCACCGGCCGCTTCAATTTCACGCGCCACCAACTGACCCATGTCTTTTAAATGCACATGACCAGGAACAAACTGAGTGAACGAGTTAGCGACAGCAATAATCGGCTTACCAAAATCGTCATCAGTCATGCCAGTTGCTCGCCACAGTGCCCGGGCACCCGCCATATTGCGACCACCAGTGGAGGTACGAGAACGATATTCAGGCATTAATAAAACCTCTGTATTTATAAAAAGTAGAAAACCGCCAAGATAGCAAATTTAGCTATTTAGCGCGACAAACAGATCAATACAACGAATTAACCCGCGTTAGCTACACGGTAAACTCTTCCCGATCATGGTAGAGCGGCTTAACCTAGCACTCATACTCCGATCCAGCTAACCCACCATAAATCAGGCCAATGCAACGCCTCACTTCCTGCCAGCACTTTTTTATTGGTAATTTTAGGTTAAATACAGAATAGGTAGACCGGCCTTAGCCAATCCAGCGGACCGCCATCGCTGCTGTGCGCAATCCAGCTTGTCTCTATCACCAGTCCAGCCATTGGAGCATTATCGATTACAATCACACTCATATCTGGCTGCAAGCACCGAAGATAAGATAGCCTCCCCTCCTGATTTTTCTTGACTTTCAGCCGCACACTCACCTTCAAAACCAGCACGACAGGGCCGAAACACCTCAAATCTGCGGCTAGTTTACTTGATTCGTCAATCAATCACCGAAGAAACACACCAATCCACCAGAATATCAACAATTCATGTAAAATTGTCCGATTAAGTCCGACATTCAGCCGTTTTAGAGCACCCCGATATGAGCATGACCGAACTAAGTCAATCTGAGAAATACAGTTTCAACAAACTGCAAAAGCGTATTTACCGTAACGCCGGCAACGCGATTGTTGATTTCAACATGATTGAGGACGGTGATAAAGTCATGGTCTGCCTCAGCGGGGGGGCAGATTCTTACACCATGCTCAACACCCTCATGTATTTAAAACGGGTTGCTCCCATCCATTTCGAGATTGTTGCAGTGAATCTCGACCAAAAACAACCCGGCTTTCCCGAAGAAACCCTACCCAACTATCTGCAAACACTAGACATAGAATACAAGATTATTGAACAAGATACTTACAGCATTGTTAAGGAAAAAATCCCTCAGGGTAAAACCACCTGTGGCCTATGTTCACGCTTGCGCCGCGGGATTCTATACCGCACAGCACAAGAGCTTGGTTGCTCAAAAATTGCCCTAGGCCATCACGCTGACGACATCGTCGAAACCATGTTTCTCAACATGTTCTACGGCTCACGCATGAAAACCATGCCACCGAAACTCATCTCCGATGATCGAAAAAACATCGTCATCCGCCCCCTAGCCTATTGCCGCGAGAAAGATATTAAACGCTTTGCCAAGATCATGAACTTCCCCATAATTCCCTGCAACCTCTGTGGCTCACAAGAAAACCTACAACGCCAAAATATTAAAAAAATGCTTATGGACTGGGAAAAAGAAAGCCCCGGTCGCATTGATAACATCTTCACTGCCATGCAAAACATCACACCATCACACATGGTTGACACAAAATTATTTAACTTTAGAGAATTAGAATTGGGTCGCGAACAAGGATTAACCGAATTCGACACCGCCTTCGATCAAGAACCAATCATACAGTCACCACTCAATCAAGAAAAAATAGCCTGGCCCACCAAAACAACAAAATAAACCAAAAGGTAAAACTGTGATCCAGGTCACAGTTTTACTTCTCCTCGCTCCCTAGAAAATTCCGACTAAACGCCGATACCCTAAATAGCACCAAGACTACGTGAGGAGCGAAGTATGGATATTAGTAGCGTCGTAAACAGCAGCATTGCCCAAACAGGCCGTGCCCAACCAGGCAAGGATGACGTCGGCATCGCCGTACTTAAAACCGCCCTGGAGACACAAAAACAAAGCGCCCAGCAGTTAATTGAGTCTGTCCCCCAGCCAACCTCAATGCCGCACTTGGGCAACAACATTAATGTCACTGCGTGATTAATATAATAACGAAGAGATGATGTAACAACTCAGCCACGACTTCTTCCCCCTCTCCCCCGCAGAAGAAGTCGTGTTTTTTTACCACCAAACACATCCACCGCTCCAATTATCGAAAAACAGACGTACAATAGCGACCCCATTCAATAGCGATAAGCTCAACATGACGCAGCGCTCACAATCTCGGACATGGTCTGGTTGGTATACAGCCCTACTGTTATTTATTGGCATCGCCTTTATCATCGCCATGGTGCCTCGCAGCTACAACAGCGAGTTTTCACACATCGGCCAAGGCCAGCGCGTCGCCGTCCTTATTCACGACAGCAAAAAATTCCCTAGCGTATTTTTTATGAGCTTGATGAACGGCATTCGCGCAGACTACGAAGGCCGGGTGGAGTTTCTGGTCGCCGATATTGGAGAGAAACAAGGCCAAGCCTTTGCCGAAAAATATCAACTCACACCACCCACTTTACTTTTGTTTGACTCCGTCGGCGAACGTCAGGGCGAAATTGGCATGACTCACTCTCAAGCCAATCTTAGCAAAGCAATCAACCTGGGATATCAGCTCCCCCCCAACCAATAACAAATCCAAAACCGCTAGAAATGGCAGCCCCCCCGCCGAAGCAACGGCTAGGAACATCCGCGAGAACGACAAAAGGGTTAAACAAGTAAAAATCAGCACCCTATTGATAAAATCAAAGAAAAATACACCAATTAGGCACTAAATTTGGCCTTTTCAACCGATTTAACACTAAGAAAACATCCAACACAGTACAAAGTGCGATACAATATCGCCCCCGAAAGAACAAGCCCCAATACGGAGAAGTATGTGGACCAAGCTGAATTTGAACTACAGTTAAAAGTATGGAAAGACCTAGCAATTAGCAAACAAGTGCTAATCAGAACTGCTACAGACGCCCTAAGCCTAGCACCAGAGTGCAGCACAGATGATCTAAGAGCAGCGTTAGAGAATGCCATTAAGCGCTCCATCAACGCCGATGCCAACATTGCCGAAGCCAGAGAACATGCGGCTATGGCTATTAGCGAAATGGAACGAAAAGTCGCCGCAAACGAGAAATCGATGGCTATTGCCGAATCGGCCAAAAGCACTGCGGAAGAAAACCTTGCTATTAATGAACAAGCAATCGCCACCGAACGAGCTGCTCACATTGTTGAGATGAAAAAAATCAAAGCGCAATTGCAAGAAAAGGACAAAGAAGTAAAGGCAATTAACAAAGCCCTAGCAGACACGCCTCAAAATGTATTAAAGAAGCTGAAGACGCTTAAAAAACAAAAAGACGACGAAGCGACAGCGCGTAAAGTTATTGCAAACGAAGCAACCACTCTACGCAAAGAAAAACGTGCACAAGAGCAACGCGTTAGCGAGCTGAAAGCTCACTTGGAACAAGGCTCAAAACTCGTTGATCAGCATCGTGAACTTCACGAGCAGGCGAGCAAGTTACACGAGCAACTTAAGCCTCTAGTTGATGCTAAAGAGTTAACCAACGTACCTAAGTTGGATGACAAGACTCTGGATGCCATCGTCGAAGCAGCTAAAGACGAAAAAGACAAGAAAGACAAGAAAGACAAGAAGTAATCTGAGCCGGTCTTCGACGGCCCAGACTCTCTAAAGTACTAAGAAAAAAGGTTACGCTGCCGTATCAGGTAGCAACAACCTGATCCCACGGGGAGCTTAATCGCTCCCCCGGCGGGAACAAACCTCAATCTAGTGCGACTAACTTTCGACGCACAATATGCCACCACCTAAGACCGCCTATCACAATGCCCCCGAAACTGTAGCGTCCTAATACCCAGGGCCAGCAGTCTAGGCAAGAGATCAACTTGGTAGCTGATAACCACCCGATAGCAATGACTAGAGCTCACCGCCAGCTCAAACCTCGCCGCCCAAAAACGAAAAAAGCCCCACCATCCAGGTAGGGCCTTAATAAGTTACAAGTTTCTTATAGTTATTAGTAGAACAAACGCTCGCTTAGTTATCTAGACTATTCGTCTTAGCATAACCGTTCACGACCAAACCACCCCAGTCACCACGACCAGTGTAATCAGTACCGCCAGTAATCGTACCCGAACCAAGATCAAATGTGGCGGCAGACATAATCACGGGCATTGCTGCTGTACCGTTTACATTGATCTCAGCACCACGCGTCACACGAATACCTGCTTGCGCACCAGTTTGAGCAAATATCTGAGTACCGGCTTGGATATTCAATATAGATGCATCAACATTTGCGGGTAATGCATCCTGAACACCACCATTACCTACTTTTATATAGTTACTCAACATATACACATGATCATTAGTTAGGCTATATGTTACGTCACCAACCATATGCTGTAATAAACAAACAGGGAAACTAGCACCTTCGATACTCACGAATGTTTCAGCACCTTTACTCGTACCTGCAGGGCAAGCATGAACTGTCGCCGGTGTAATCGTTCCATCAGCAATTTCCGCCGCCAATGGGTTAAAGTTTACATTCTTCAAACTACCAGTATCGTTAGCCAAATGAACCGTCCAACCATCCCACCAAGGAGACGCTGTCGTTGGATCAACCGCACCTACCCATGCATTATCATCAATACCAGCAGGCATTGTGGCATCTAATGCAACATCACTCGTTACCGCCAAAGTCGTTACATTAATAGTAGAGGTTGTTGTGTCTGACATATCATTGTTAGCAGAAATTTTAAATGCTTCTAGGCCCGCAGAATCACCGGTAAACGTAGGCATCGCCGTCGCGCACACAGTATCGATCATGGCCAAGTTAGCATCCAAAGTGTCATCAATATCGATACAGTTCCCGTCGAAGCCACCCGCCGCAACGGTGTTTACGCTGTCATCAATAAAGACAGAGCGATACATTTTGCCAGCGAAGCCTTGTTTGAAGTTCGCCCCTTTTGTCGACTTGGATTTACCAATGTTACCCAACACAGTCACATAAGATAGGTTAGGCGATGATTCGATACCGTTAACTGGGTCTTCTGCTGAACCACGAGTATCCGCTTCAATGCCTGTATCGCCATCAGTATCATTCATACGCACGATCGCATAAGAAACATTACCGCGATATCCATCATCAAAATCTAGTCCGTCGTCATCCTGGCCATTAATAACAATGTGATCGACATCGACTGCACCACCAAACCATTCAATACCATCATCTTCAGAGCCTAGAATTTGAACATGACTAATCGTCGTGCCAGAACCAACACCTTCCAAAGTTAAGCCTTGTAATTCTGCATCTGGCTGAAATGCAACACCTGACTCAGCAACAACCAAATACGTAATCGAACCACTGCTATCGGTATCAGTGTTACCACCAAAAAATACATCTGTCTCTGTAGCGGGTGCGGCTTCAGATTGAATTTCATGAGGAACCGTGGCAGCTGACGTACCATTAGAACCACTATCAGAGCTGCCACATGCGGACAGACCTAGAACTACAGCGGAAACACCCGCAGCGACCATTGTTTTCTTGAAAAGCATTACCTGCTCCTTAAAGTGACTAAATAAAATACTTCTATCAACAAATTGATGGCACTAGATTAACCCTCGAATATTGCTAAAAGATTTCATCAATAAGAAGCTTTTCTTACAAATGGGCTTTTCGTTAACACATTTCAAACAAACAAAAAAAGAGGAAAGCCTTTAGACTTTCCCCTTCTTTTTTACAACAACGATCATGAAAATTTATATCATTAGAAATCCATCGACAAGGATGTTTTTAACGTTACCCCCTTGCTATAGGATTTTTCAACCAAACCATCACCCACAAATTTATACTCTGGGTTCAGCAAATTGGTACCTGTTAAACTCCATTTTAACCAATCAGTAAACTGCCAACTCCACTTCGCATTAACTTCCGGCACGGACTCTCGATAAATATCGGGCGAACCTTGCGCACCCGCTTTATCCAGGCGTGAGCCTACTTCGTTGTAGGTTATAGACCAATCGCTCTGATCACCATCAAAACCTAGCTGAATATTAAATACAAAATCAGCCTGTCCCTGCAGAGGTCGTTCGGTATTTGTTGCAACACCCTTGTTGCCTAAGCTCACACTAGAACTCATTACCGTAAGATTCGACTGAAGATAAACACCTTCGCTAAACCAATTTAAATCAGCACGACCGCCAAGCTCTAGACCTGAAACCAGTGCTGAGTCAGCATTTTTAAACGTAATTCGTTTGCCACCACCCGCTATAGGGATAAAGTTTCGCTCAATAGGATTGATGTAATCACGAACAAAAGCGCCCACACTTAACATTTCATCTGGCGAAAAATACCACTCCCAGCGGCCATCAAAGCCAGATATTTCTGCCGGAAGTAAATCAGGGTTACCCATATAGGCTTCGCCAGAATTTGGATCAAAAAACAATGTCCGTGACAACTCGACCAAAACAGGGCGAGATACCGTCGAGCTATACCCTAGCCGTACCTGCATTTCTTCGTTCATCATCCAAGTTAATGACAATGCAGGCAATACACTTTGATCGGAAAATTTCCCTAAAATTGGAGGAGCATTTTGACCAGCACTGGAAAATGTTACTGTCTCATATTCTGCTGACTCCAAACGAACTCCCGCATTTATACGCAGTACCTTTTTCCATTCGACATCGCCCATAATATACTGGCCAGCGACGATTGCACTCCCGCGGTAATCATCAGTCGACTGCGTATCGTCTGCAAACTCAATCCCATTACCGATATTATCAGCGATGAATATTTTCTCTGGATTTTGTTCTGAGAAATCAATAGGGTCAAGGCTTTCGTCTCGTGAACCACCGGGCTCAAAACGAAAACGTGCTGTGTCAGAAACGCGATCTTGATTATAGCTAGCAACGCCCATTTTTATTGAGGCTACCATCTGCGGCCCATCGTAAACGGGAACGGTAAAATCAACACCCAAGCTGTCAACTTGATCCTCAACCGTGTTATATCGACGCTGTATCCCCGACTCTTCATAAAAACTAAAGACGCCATCAATACGCTCATAGGTATAAGTGCGACGATCAGGTGCTAACCGGTTACCTGTCGCATTTAGCACGCGCCAATCAAAATCGAACCACTCAAAATGGTGCTTACCAACAAACTGCTGAATTTTCATTTCGCGCTGATTCCAGTCGAGCAAATAGTTACGCTCGTAACGGCCATCACTCGTTTTATTCCAACCTTCCTCTACTTCCGTTTTCATATCGGTATCACGAATATAAAAACTATTACTCGTTAGTTCGTGATTTTCCCACCGCCCACCTAGCACCAACATTGCTCCAGCACCAGCACTCATGGTTGTTTTTACAACATCAAACTCACTACCCGTCTGATTGTTTTCTATCAAATCATTATTTGAAGCCACTAAATGTCTAAATTTCTGGCCCCAGGAGGCATTAGTCAAAATGCCAAATTCACCGTACTTAGTTTTAACACTCGTACCCGCGGAAATCCCCAGTGACTTATCAGGCGATAGCGCTTGCTCAGTTATCTTATAGTTATTGCTAAACGATTTAGCTACGTCTGCCTTCACGCTATCGGATAATTGATTGATTGGCACAGCACCACTCTGGGTAGCTTGTTTAAGAGCATCAGGCAAAGCGCGAGTCCCATCGTCCACACCCAGATAATCGGTGTCTCCACCCTGATAAGTTAATCCCGTCTTGGCCGTACTTTCACTGTTATACCCCACCCCAACTGACAACTTAACAAAGGGCTCCTCAGGTACACCGCGCAGACTCAAATTAACCAGTCCACCACCAAAGCTACCGGGCTTATCAGTAGAATAACTTTTTTGTACTTCAATCCCAGCCAACACACCTGTTGGAAATAAATCCAAAGGCACTACGCGACGAATAGGGTCGGGACTAGGAAGCTCTGAGCCATTCAACAGCGTTAGGGTATAACGTGAAGGCTGGCCGCGAATCACAACATACTTACCCTCTTCGATAGTCAGGCCCGTCACACGCTGCAAGGCACTTGCTGCATTACTATCCCCCGCTTGCGACATTTGTTCAGCACCTAGCACCTCCTTCACCTCGGAGCTGTCACGTGTGTCTTGCACGATAGAGGCAACACTACCTTCGATGTATGGCGCAAGAACAACAAACTCTTGTAACTCTAGACCCGCAGGCGTTAGCTCAATGTCTTTAGTACTAGTGGCATCTTTGCCAATCACAACATCATCAATAGTGACGGCAGCGTAGCCCGCCAAGATAACGGATAAAGAATAAGTACCCACCGGCAAGTTCGATTCAAATTCACCTTGTTCATTGGTAATCAACTCTAAGCGAGTACCGCTGACATAAATTTGAGCGTTCGCTAGCGCCTTACCATTATCCAAAGCAACAACACGGCCTTTTATTGTTCCTTTACCCAAATCAACCGCCGTCGCTTCGACGACATCGGAGCCGGCAGCTATCTCATCATTCGAGGTTTCAATATCAACACTCGGTTCTTGGCCCGGCTCGGGAACGGAAACAATAATTTGAGTATCTTCACCAGATATTGTTAGCAAGCCCATCGACATAATTACGCGGCCATTTTGATTCAATTCAACCCAACGTAACCCTGAGGGAATAATCAAATGCGCACTACCAAAATCATTGGTTAACTGAACAATATCATCACCTACAGTCAACGCAGCACCTTTGACGGGCTTACCGGATTCGAAGAACACGATAGATAACTCACCCGCCTCACCCTCCGTATCAGCATAGATGGGGGAGTTTGCAAGCAGTAATGAGATAATTACAAAGAGAATACGCATGATCATGGTCTATCAAATTGAATAACAAACAAGAGCTTAGCCACCAGCCATAGTCGATGGCGGCCAACAAGAAGGAAGGCTAGAAGCAAGACCAAACAAGGTCCTGACATTCTTGCATCACTTTTCTTAGCTCAGTGGATTTACGAAATAAATCTGAACGAGTGATGTGGCTAAGCTGTTCAGAGGCTTTATCAAACTCGCCGGACTTAAATAGGGAATAAGCCGTGGCATAGCGAATATCTTCCTCTTCAAGTAAGCCAACCCGATAAAGTGGCTTTTCCATCGCCGCGGCTAATTCATAATCTTCGTATTCAAGTAAAATAGCCAAACGCTGCTTGAGCTTTTTGTCTTTTTCGCGCACTTGTGCATTTAGACTTAAAGCTTGGTCGAGCTTGCCTGCACGACGAAATAATTCAGCTGCCTCCGACATGTATTGGCTATCAATACTCGCCGCCAATAAGAATAGTTCTGCTGACATCAAAATACGATCAGTATCTAAATACGAATGAGCCAGTTCGACAATGATGCGAACGTCAGCAGGGAAATAGATTTTAGCCCGCTCTAAAATATTGATCGCCTTATCGGCCTGTTTACTTTGTCTTAGCGCATTACCTAGAGCGAGATAATCATCGACCTCGGCCTCGGAGCGGTTTAAGTATTTTTCAGCGATAGTCACTGCATCTTGGTATAACTTCAATTCCAGTAACAGAAAGATTTGTTGACGCAAAAACGTCGGTTCATCGGCAAAATGGACAAGCCCATCAGTCAGAGCAAGCCACGCACCATTAAGGTCATCTAACTTCCAATGACTTTGCGCCTTGATCGTATACAAGCCCGGCATGGATTGAATAACCACACCCGCACGGTCGATCGCATCCAGGGCAAGCCGATAGTCTTGATCACCAAAAGCAGCTTGCGCCAAATAAACAAACACAATCGGCTCTTGCTGGCCTTCGTCTATCGACTGAGTAAAGGCAAGCTTGGCACCAAAGAAGTCTTGCTTCTTTAGGAACACCAGACCTTTTAAGGTATAAAAACGTGCATGGTCTTCAATTAATTGCTCTCCGGCTGCATCCGCCGCCTCAAGCTTGCCTAACGCCGCCTCGGCACGGCCATAGTGACCATCTTTTATTAAAATTGCCGCTAGGGAGATATAATCAAGACCCTCCTGTTTTTCTTCTGCCATCACAGCAAAGGCAGGCACAAGCAAGCTCAAGACAATAAGTAATCTAAACATCATTTTCATTAACCTAAATCAAAGCGTACTTTTTGCTGCGCCCAAACCTGAACCTTTTGGCCTTGATATACTGCCGGTTCAAATTTCCAGTTTTTTACGCCGTCAATTGCGGCTTGATCAAAGACACCTGCGGGTGAAGACTCCAACAAACGAATCGTTTTCACAGCACCCGTTTGATCAATCAAAAGATTTAAAATAACGTAACCTGTGATCCCTTTTTTACGGGCCTGGGATGGATAAGCCATGGCCGTGCGTTTAGCAGGTTTGGGAGGTACATCAACCGTTTCATCGGTCATAACAACATTGGACATGTCACCCAAAATTGAATCATTCGCCGCATCCATCGCACCCATATCAAATTCCGGCATACCGAAACTAATTCCACCGATGCTGGAACTTAAGCCTTGCATAGGTGCAAGTCGTGGCTGCGCTTTTTGAGGTCTTGGTTTAGGCTTGGGCTTTATCTGTTGTTTAGGCTTGGGCTTTTCTAATTTCTGCACTTCAAAAGAAATCGAACTCGCTTCCTTCTTTTTAGGCTCAGGTACAGAAGAGTTATTCATCACGAAAATCAAGCCAAACACAGTGACCGACCCAAGGACCATCCAGACTAAGCCAGAAATAGTCGCCTTATACGCTGACTGAGAAGACTCAATCAGGTACGAGTTGTTATGCGCCTTCGCTAAGGGTTGCAACACCGACATCTTTCGCTCCAGCCAATTTTATTTGATCAACGACATTCACTAATTTTCCGGCTTCAACACCTTCATCAATGACCACCAACACAGACTTTTCTGTGTTGTACTTCAGTGCATCACGCATAATGCTTTGAACCACCCAAATTTTCACTGGCTGTTCGTCGATGTAGACATCGCCTGCTTTATCTACATAAACGCGCAAGGCTTTAGAGGATGCTGGCGAGGCACTTGAGGCAGACGGGCGGTTTATTTCCAGATTCATATCTTTAACAAAAGTCGTGGTGACCATAAAAAATATAAGCAGAATAAATACCATATCGATCAGTGGTGAGATATCGACTTCTTGAGAGTCGTCTTGTTTTTCACGGTAACGCATAGTCTTAAACTCGCTTCGATGTCATTTCATCAAAATCGCTGCTGCACAAAATATCTTTTAACTGTGCAAGCTCGCGCTCTATTCGGATTTGTTTCTTTTTAAGCATACGGTCCAAAATCAAACCGGGAATCGCCACCGCCAAACCCATCTGAGTAGTGAACATCGCTTGCGATATGCCACCGGCAATACCGCCCGTTTGCGAGAACAAGGCCATATCAGCAAGTGAATCAAAGGTTTCAATCATTCCGGTGACTGTACCCAACAAACCAGCCAGCGGTGCAACAATAACTATGGTTCTAATCAGGCGGGCATGCTTATTTAATGGGCTATCAAAATCGCTAAAGCAATCATCCAAATAGCGACGAACATGGACTCGACCACTTTTCTTAATTTTAAGCCCTGCCACGACCGCTTGATCAATGACACCCTTAGGTTTTATTTCATCCTCATGCCGATAATAACGCTCGACTAAGCTCCTCACGCTACGCTTACTGCCACGACGCAGCAGAACCATCCTAGCACCCAGGCCATACCACAACACCAGCGTTGCAATCATGAGCGGCGGCATAATAAAGCCACCCACCTCAATCAGCTGAGTAAGATTTTCGATAACAATGTTAAGCAGCGTGTCCATGACTGCTCCGGTAATCTTCGTAAACATTGGTGATGCGTAAAGCAGAGCGTTCCATATCGTGCTTAATACGCTCCGACCAACCTTTTAATAAGTTGCCGACTAGCAGAACAGGTATCGCCACAATCAAACCTAGCTCTGTCGTGACTAGCGCCACAGAAATACCGCCTGAGAGCAACTTCGGATCACCCGTACCAAACTCTGTAATGACATCAAAGGTGGCAATCATGCCCGTCACCGTACCTAACAAGCCCACCAAAGGAGATACCGCAGCAATAACGAGAATAAAATTACCAAAGCGATCTAATGTTGGCGTTTCATGCAAAATGCTTTCAGAGATAATATCTTCCAAGTGATCTCGACTACGGTCTAAGTTACGAATAGTTGACGAGACCACCCGACCGATAGAGCCAGACTTTTCTTTACTCAGGTTCGCAGCTTCATCAACCTTGCCTTGACGAATAAGTTCACTCACATCACTGGTTAATTGGTGCGTGGTTTTGCTGGCTGTTTTCAACAACACAATACGTACCAGACACAAAATAACTGCCAGCAACCCCAAGACAACAATTGCCCAAGCGATCGGGCCACCACTTTGCACAACTTCAACTGCATTTTTTTCTACCGGTGGCGTAATATCTTTAGCCATCGATTCGAACAAGAACAACTGTAGGTTTTCCGGCAAATTGCCCGACTCAAGCCCCGTCGCTGATTCAGTCGCAGCCACAGGCCATAGTTTGTATTGATTGTCTCCGGCAGGCGCTAGCATGCCTTCATTACCAGCACTTAAACCATAGGCTGCAATATTGCCGACCTTAACAATATCGCCACTGACTTTAGTGCCATCAGGCAGAAAAAAATCACCCTGCGAGCTTGTCACGCTAGAAAGTTTAGTTAATAAGCTCGCCGCACTATCAAAAATAGTCACTAGTTTTTGCTCGTCATCAGCCTTTGAGAAATCAGCTGACTCAAGCACATCAAGCTGATTCTTTTTTAATGTATTCTCAGCTTGCATGATGGTGTTATTGAAAAACTCTTTATCACTTTCACGCGACAGCAAGGTTCGTTCGGTTTCACGCAGAAGGTTATCTAGCCGATCATTGCCAGCCCGCTTCACTAATAACTCTTCTTCTAGACGATTAACTTCGCTGGATGCTAGCGCATGGTCATGAGCGAACTTTTCATCCATTTTCAACAAACGTTCATTAAGAATTTTTTCTTGTGCTGCCAAAAAGGCAAACTCACGCTCGTAGGCTTTTTGCAAGGTCACGCTTAGCTGATCTGTTTCTGAAGTTTGGCCATTAACCTGGCCTGCCACAGCACTTAAACTCACAAGCACCAAACCCGAAATAAGGCGGCGATAAGACTTTAGTAATTTCATGATGACAACTCTTGAACGATTAGGGCTGAACTTGAAGGGAGGCACTAGGCAGCAAAAAATAGCCTTGGCGGATTTGTTTTCTCAGTGACTCAAACAAGACCGAGACATTCTCTTTTTGGTGCTTATCCGTCAGCAGTTCATAGCGGTAATCACTACCTTCCCTGATGACTTGGCCATAACCTTCTTCTGGCATTTCGAAAAACATCATCATCATGCCGATCTTGGCCACATCGACTAACACTTCACGCTCACCAATCGTAATCGTTTGGCGATAAATACCATTTTCATTGGTTAGGCGCATCTCATCTTCAACAAATGCCCACAAGCGATTAGCTGCTTTTTCTGCATCAATTACATCAGAAGAAAGCTGCTCACGAATCTTGTCGATTTCCTTAAGCCGTTCACTCTTATTGAAGGGCATGCTTGTTTCAATATAACTGCGCACAGTGTTCATGGCCGCGAATAAGGCTGGCTTAATATCGGCACTGTCTGAACCGAGGTCACGAATCAAACCCCGATTTTTATCAATACTTTGTTGAAGCTGCTTAATGTTTAGCGACTCGCGTTTGACTGCCGACTCGATCTCTGCCCGCTGGTTAACCAGCATGGCCATGCGACTTTTATATTCGATTTTTTTATTTTCCAAGTCGGCATTTAAGTCTTCAACTTGGGCGCGCAATTTAACAAGCTCTTGAGCGAGCGCATCAACGCTTTCGCCGCCTGACTTATTGGCATAAGCACTGCCAGACAAGCCCAACATGAGCACTGCCGTAAGGGGGAATAACTGGGTGAATTTCATAAAAATGACCATACCGAAAAATAATCTGAACAACATAAAAAGGCCAATAGGCCCATAACGCGGACAAGATTAAGGCATGGGTGTTACACAAGAATGACGAGAATATGACGGAAATATGTCAATTAGGGGGCTACGTAAGATAGCTGTAACGAGACTGACTTATTTAATAAGGCTCCCCCTTAAATGTAGGTGGGTTAGCGTCGTTCGCGTAACCCACCAAGCATCGCGACGCGATTCAACATGGTTTGTGGTTTTGCTTATATCTACGGCGTAATGCCCTTTGGTTATTACGCCCTACGGGCTGAGGCCAGTATCCATGTTCTAGTTGCGGTATGCATCCACTTCTTTCATATCAAATTCGGTTTGATTTAGCTCTATTCCCATCGCTTTCATTTTAGACTCAAGTTCTTGCATTTTAACGCTCAACTCAACCAAGCCGTGACTATTATTGTCCAATGTGTACATTTGCTTTGTTCCTAGCTGATAAAAACGCAAGATTTTAATGGCGTCAACATCGCCTTGCTCCTCTGCTTTTTTAAGGAGCTTCATCGCATTGTAAATGTACATTATGTGGCGTTTTAAACGCCATGCGTACATGGCTTCTTTCATCCAGGTGGCATCTTTAAAAAAAGAATTTACTATCCAGAATGTAATCAACAACCCAGTAAAAGCACCAAGAAGATTGAGAACGATATGGTTCTCTGAGTATTCACCTAAATAGATGACTGCAAGCCTGGCGGTACAGAAACCGATGGCAATAAATATTGCCATAATGATCATGCTTGATTTACGGGTCTGCTTTCGATAGTAAACTGGGTCAA
>Ga0316204_10006465_pt1 | contig 17993 bp, 18 predicted proteins | sample 6monrhotite_MG_2_FD_205661 | JGI IMG/M metagenome (GOLD analysis project Ga0316204, IMG submission 205661) | Microbial mat bacterial communities from mineral coupon in-situ incubated in ocean water Damariscotta River, Maine, United States -... | ecosystem: Environmental > Aquatic > Marine >... | reverse complement strand
TGGTGCGAACATCAATGTCTAAATATTTGGCAAGCGCCGCTTGGGTATGGTGTTTGCGAGCTTCGTCTAGATAGGAAAGCACTGTGTTTTGGTCGCTGACTAAAGCGAGTGTGGCATTCATGGTTATGTATTGTCCGAAAAGTCTCTGGGAATTTTTGCGGACAATATGTCATTTTATATTCCCTGTCAATTTTGGCTGGCGCGCATTATTTGCTGCGGAAAGGGCGGTCACTGACTGCTTAAGTAGGTGTCATCAGTTGGTGGATGGCTTCAAAGATGGCTTTGAATTTAATGTCGTAGTTCTTTTCCATTGCAATAAGTTGACGTGACAGTTCGGCGTTGGAGGTTAGCATTTTCCGTAGCTGTACGAAGGTGCGCATGATTGCGATGTTGACCTCAATGGCCCGACTGCTGCGCAATACGCTGGAGAGCATGGCTACACCCTGTTCGGTGAAGGCGTAGGGCAAATACTTTCTGTGCTGTCCGCGCCCAGTCTTTAAGGTCACAATTTGTGACCTCAAGTTTGAGGTATCAGTTTGCTTCCTCAAATTGGCGAATTCCTCTGCGGTAAGTTGAAACATGAAGTCATCAGGAAATCGTTCGATATTGCGCTTGACCGCCTGATTCAAAACTTTGGTTTCCACCTCATAGAGTTCGGCCAAATCTGCGTCTAGCATGACTTTCTGTCCGCGTATGAGCAGTATCTTAGCTTCGATGCTCGCCATCACCACGAGTGCTTGTTTTTCTGTCATCGCTCACCTTCCTGTTGAAGTGCCGTTTGAATATCATTCAAATTTAAGGTCATGGTATTTTGTCTCTGGGTTATTTATCCGCTTTGCCGCCGCCATATAAATCGCGCTGTCTTCACGCTTGCCCACCGATACCACGATGATAATGATGGTTGCATTTTCCAGCTGATAAACCAGCCGGTATCCGGCTGTGCGCAATTTGATCTTGTAGCAATCCGGCATGCCGCTCAGTCTCGCCGATTCGATGCGCGGCTGCGTCAGCCGTTCGATCAGTTTCTTTTTGAACTGTTCGCGTATCGGGCTATCCAGCTTCCGCCATTCTTTCTGAGCGGAGGTCTTGAATTCCAGCCGATAGCTCATCCAGCGAAACCTCGACGGATTTCTCGGTTTGCCGCTCTTTGACTAGTCGCACCAGCGCCTGGTCGTCCAACTGATCCATCATCGCTTCGTAAGTGTCCACTGGCACAAGATACGCGGCGGGGCGGTTGTGGTTGAGAATGGCGACAGCGAAGCCTTCCGCGCCTTGGATGATGGCCGAAGGATTTTTCTTCAGCTCGCTGATGCTGACAGATGTGTTGGCATAAAGCTGCTCCATGATGCTCTCCATTTATGACCTAAATAAGGTGCTAATTGTAGGGTAGTCCGGTGGACTGCTGCTAACTTTCTCGCGGAGATGACGGATAAGTCAGCGTTTTCCTAAGTGAGCTTGATGAGATTGTGGAGAGTGCTTGTTGAGGCGCGAGAGCTAAGTCAATCCAAATTGAGCAAGCCAGCTATAATCCTACCCATGATTTGTCGCTCCCATTGCGCTGCCTGTTGCATCGCGCCCTCTATTACTTCTCCTTTGCCCGGCATGCCGAACGGTAAGCCAGCGGGTGTACCTTGTGTGCAGTTGGACGATGATTTGCGTTGCAAGGTGTTTGCTAAGGCTGAACGTCCTGCATTCTGCGGGAGCTTGAGACCTTCTGAGGAAATGTGTGGCGCAACGCGCGATCAGGCACTGTTGTGGCTCACTCAATTGGAACAGGCGACCTGCTCCGCAGGTATAATCGCGCCCCATGCAAATTAGTCCTTCATCTTTGGCTCCCGAAGCCACTTCCGTTTCGCCTTGTAGCGGTCATTGCACCACTGTATTAGGGGATGATGTGTGCCGTAGTTGCCTGCGTACTTTTGAAGAGGTGACGTACTGGGTGGGGATGACTGATGAGGAGCGTCAGCAGGTCAATCTGCGCATCGCTATGATTAATCAAAAATATTAACTATTACACTGGATTCCCGTTCGAGCACCTCTAAGTAGGCCGAAGGGCGGGAAGAATGAACATATATGGATCTTCTGTTATTACTTAAAGCCGTCATTCTTGGTGTGGTTGAAGGGCTGACCGAGTTTTTGCCAATTTCTTCGACGGGGCACTTGATTCTTGTCGGTGATTTGCTGGACTTTAACGATGCTCGCGGCAAGGTGTTTGAAATTGTGATTCAGTTCGCGGCCATTCTTGCGGTGTGCTGGGAGTTTCGAGCTAAGATTTTTTTAGTTACCAGCGGGCTGTTGAATAAACAAGAGGCCTCGCAACGTTTTGTGTTTAATCTATTCATCGCATTTTTGCCCTTGGCAATTTTAGGCTTGTTGTTTCGTAAAGTGATTCTAACGTATTTGTTTGCTCCGGTTCCGGTGGCGCTGGCTTTTATTGTGGGTGGTATTATTATTCTGTGGGTGGAGAAGCGGACTCATACGGTGACGATTGAAAGTGTTGATGATATGCATTGGAAAGACGCGCTGAAAATGGGTTTTGCTCAGGCGTTGGCACTGATTCCCGGTACTTCGCGTTCCGGTTCAACCATTATTGGTGGTTTGTTTTTCGGACTATCTCGCAAGGCGGCAACGGAGTTTTCATTCTTTCTGGCGATTCCTACGATGACCGCTGCCACATTATATGAGGTGGTGAAATATCGGAATGATTTCCACGCGGAAGATTTGGATGTGTTTTTAGTCGGCTCTATTGCGTCTTTTATTAGTGCATTCTTTGCGGTGCGAGCTTTGCTGCGTTATATCAGCCATCATGATTTTACGATTTTCGCTTGGTATCGTATTGCGTTCGGGTTGCTGGTGTTGGCTACGGCGTATAGCGGAGTGGTGGAATGGACTGTGTGATGAAGTAAGTGATTTTCACGAAGCAAGAGTTACTTATTTAGTCACTGATCAGTTAACTTGTGTCAAAACGCGACAAGTTTTTTCACCGTAGGTCGGATTTTAACCCGACGGATTTTGTGGTTTATTGGTGGAAGTGAATCCAGACATACGGTGATGAGATGAGCTATAACGATTTGCGTAAAGGCCGCGTTTCGCAATCTGGCATGGTATACCACGTTACGACGGTATACGCAGAAGCGAACCCCCTACTTTTCATCGCTTGATACTGGGCGCAAAGTGGTTCGGCAGTTGATGGCGCTGCAAGTTGAAGGCAGGGCAGAGACGCTTTGGTATATGCTGATGCCAGATCATTTGCATTGGCTGCTGGTGTTACACCAAGGCAAACTATCCGAGGCAGTGAAGTTATTGAAAGGACGCACTGCCCATGCGATTGGACAGCCAGTTTGGCAGGCGAACTATTTTGATCATGCTGTGCGGCAGGATGAGGATTTGCGCAAGATTGCACGGTATATTGTGGCGAATCCGTTGCGGGCGAAGTTGGTTGAACGGATTGGCGATTATTCGTTGTGGGATGCGGTTTGGTTGGATGAGACATTGTCGGATTAAAATCCGACCTACAAGGTGGGCGCTGAATTTGTAGGTCGGGATTTATCCCGACGGGCTTAGCGAATTACAGAAAAATGTCGGGTTGCACCCGCAAGGGGTAGGCCGTGGTTGTAAGTGGCTAACGCCCCAACAACGCACGCTCAAACCCGACCTACCTTGGCCCGGCTTAGGGGGCTTCTAAAAGCTGAGCTTAGCTTTGCTCCCAAGGTAGATTGGCTACACGCCAGCCATTTAGAACATTACGCTGACCGCTTGGGCTTTTATCGCCCTCAAAGCCTTCTAGGATGTTGTAGCAATCAGTGAAGCCAGCTTGGGTGGCAATTTTGGCTGCGCCGTTTGAACGCTGTCCGCTGCGGCATAGGAACAAAACCAAAGATTCCTTGTCAACTTGCTGTTCCATTGCAGCTAAGAAATTGGGGTTTTGTTTCATGCCCGGATACGAGGCCCATTCGATTTCTACTGCTCCGGGAACGCGTCCAACCCAGTCCAGTTCGGCGCGTGTGCGCACGTCAACGAGTTTAGCGCCGGGCGCAGATTGCAAAATTTGGTAGGCTTCTTTTGGTGTTAATGCACCTTCATAAGGCAGATTTAATTCTTTGGCGCGCTGTTGCGCAATTGTTAAAATTTCGGTGATTATTCCCATCTGTATTTATCCTTTAATCTGCAAGTGCTATGCTGCACCGCTGCTTGTATATTATCTTAACCGCAATGAAAAATCACACACACACACATACTCACGATAAGTCGGCCGCTTTTGAGCCAGCCTACCCGGTGCGCTTTGCCGCTGCGCGCAAAAGCACTTGGGTCAGTATTGTCATCAATTTAGTGTTGAGTGTAATCCAGGTATTGGCGGGTTTCTTTGGTAAGTCACAATCTTTGATGGTGGATGGTTTGCATTCGTTTGCGGATCTGCTGTCAGATGTTCTGGTGTTGTTTGCGAATCGTCATGGCAATCGTCATGCGGATGCCGACCATCCTTACGGTCATGCGCGCATAGAAACCGCCGTATCCTTGATTCTCGGAGCTAGTCTCGCCGTGCTGGGGGTGGTCTTGTTGATTGCGGCGGGATTGCGCTTGCAACACCCTGAACAACTGCACGCAGTGCATCCTTATACTTTATGGGTCGCGGGGATCGCTTTGCTGGCAAAGGAGGGGATGTTCCGCTATATGTTGGCAGTGGCGAAGCGTGTACGCTCGCAGATGTTAATTGCCAATGCATGGCATGCTCGTTCGGACGCGGCTTCTTCTCTGGTCGTTATCGTTGGTATTGTCGGCAATCTGCTTGGTTATACTTTTCTCGACTTGGTCGCAGCAGCGGTGGTGGGGGTGATGATCGCCTATATGGGTATTCAATTTGCCCGTGATGCCTTGGCGGAGTTGATTGACACAGGCTTGGAAGAGGCCGAAGTTAACGCGATTCGCAATACGCTTAAATCTATTCCGGGCGTTGTGGACTTGCATGAGTTGCGTACCCGCAAGATGGCAGATAATGCGCTGGTTGATGCGCACATTATGGTTGATCCGAAAATTAGTGTTTCCGAAGGGCACTATATTGCGGAGGCGGCACGTGTTGCAGTGCTGAAGAGCCATCATGTGATGGATGTCATGATTCATATCGACCCAGAAGATGATATGCAAGCTAGACCTAATGTACATTTACCCACTCGGCATGTGTTGCTGGCGCATTTAAATGATCGTTTGGGAGTGAGCCTGTCACCATCGACGCGAGTTGTGTTGCATTATTTATGTGGCAAGGTGGATGCCGAGTTGCTATTTGACGAGGCTAGCGATATTTCGGCATTACGTTCGGAAAGTGAAAAGATTGTGGCGGACGATAAATATTTCCGCAGCATTAAGCTCTACAAGCGCGATGCCCCAAAGTAGTGCAAACTGACAAATAAGCGCCCCAGCATGGGGCGCTTATTGTCTACCCACTTATAAGGCAAATATGGCACAATACGTGGCTTACACGCTTTAGAGACGTGGCATAGTTTCTGCTACATTCAGGATTGTTCCAGTAATTTGGTTCTTATTTCATAAAACAGCATCGCTTTAAAATATTTTTCATGGGAGATTCGAGTATGTCTAAATCAGTCGCCGACGTTCTGCAATTAATTAAAGAACATGGCATTAAGTTTGTCGATCTACGTTTTACCGACACCAAGGGCAAAGAACAGCACGTAGGTGTGCCGGTTTCACACTTCGATGCTGACAAATTTGAAAGCGGTCATGCATTTGACGGTTCTTCGATTGCTGGCTGGAAGGGCATTCAAGCTTCTGATATGTTGCTGGTACCAGATCCTGATTCAGTTTATATCGACCCATTCTATGACGATCCAACCATTGTATTGTCTTGCGACGTAATCGAGCCAACTGACGGTAAAGGATATGACCGCGATCCTCGCTCTATCGCTAAGCGCGCAGAGGCTTATCTGAAGTCCTCTGGTGTAGGTGATACCGCTTTTTTCGGCCCAGAGCCAGAATTTTTTGTCTTCGATTCAGTGGAATGGAAGATCGATATGTCCGGTTGCTCTGTGAAGCTTAATTCGGAAGAGGCAGCATGGTCTACAGGTCATTCATTTGATGGCGGCAATACAGGTCACCGTCCTACAGTGAAGGGTGGTTATTTCCCAGTTCCTCCTGTTGACAGCCTGAACGATATCCGCGCTGCGATGGTTATCGCACTGGAAGAGATCGGCATTCCGGTTGAAGTGCATCATCACGAAGTTGCAACTGCTGGGCAGTGTGAGATCGGTACTAAATTTAACACACTGGTTAAACGCGCTGACTGGACACAGACTTTGAAATATGTGGTGCAGAACGTAGCGCATCAGTATGGCAAGACTGCTACTTTCATGCCTAAGCCAGTTGTTGGCGATAATGGTTCTGGTATGCACGTACACCAATCTATCTGGAAAGATGGTAAGAATCTATTTGCAGGCAATGGTTATGCTGGACTGTCTGAGACTGCATTGTTCTATATCGGCGGCATCATTAAACATGCTAAGGCGTTGAACGCGATTACCAATCCAGGTACTAACTCGTATAAGCGTCTCGTTCCTCACTACGAGGCACCAGTAAAGTTGGCTTATTCTGCAAAGAATCGTTCTGCTTCGATTCGTATTCCTCACGTGTCTAACGACAAGGGGCGTCGTATTGAAACACGCTTCCCAGATCCTTCAGCAAACCCATACTTGTGCTTCGCTGCGCTGATGATGGCTGGCTTGGATGGTATCCAGAACAAGATTCACCCTGGCGATCCAGCTGACAAAAATCTGTATGATTTGCCACCTGAAGAGGATGCAAAGATTCCAACAGTAGCAGGTTCGCTAGATGAGGCATTGGAATGCTTGGATAAGGATCGTGAGTTCTTAACTCGTGGTGGCGTTTTCTCCAGCGACTTTATTGATGCTTATATCGGTTTGAAGATGGAAGAGGTTAATCGTTTGCGTATGACAACTCACCCAGTTGAGTTTGATATGTATTACAGCCTGTAAAGAAGTTTAGCTGTATCAAGAAACGGAGCCTATATGGCTCCGTTTCTTTTTTGGCGGGGGTTTTAGCATTTAAGCTAGAAAAAGCTATCGCCCACCGGTTCCGCCAATTAAACAACAGCTAATATTGAGTTTTTATATTAGCAATCGGGCGAAGAAGTGCACATCTCACGCGTTTGAAAATCTGCGTTAATCTGCGAAATCTGCGGATTGAACTAATGTTTTTAGGTTTATAGAGGCCCCTATTTGTCATGCTTGAAACCATAACCTATACTTTCCCCATGTTTTACAAGGCGAGATTATGAAGTTACGTTATTTGCTACTGCTATGGGCTTTGTTCTACGTTGAATTAGCACAGGCTGAAATTTATAAAATTGTGGATAGCAAAGGTCATGTGACGTATTCCAGTACGCCACAGAGGGGTGCGCATACGCTGCAACTCGCTCCGCTTGCAACAAAAAAACATGTGAAGCATCGCTCGCATGCCAATAAAGAGGCAGCAAATTTTCCGCGTGTTGATCGCGCAACTCAAAGCAAACGCGACGACCAACGTAAACAAATATTAGATGATGAGTTGAGTGCTGAAAGAAAGGCCTTGGTGAAGGCGCGCAGTGACTTGTTGGACGCTGTAGGAGATTCAGAGTCGGCAAGAGACACAATTCAAGCTCAGATAACGATGCATGTGAAGAATATAAAGGCACTAAAAACCGAACTCTCCAACCTGAAAAAGTAGGCCTAGGATGTTGGCATGATTTCTGCTTGTTAATTAAATACCATGATTATGTCTAAGCCATCTTTTCCGACATTAGAACACCTTACTACTGCCATCCTTGTGCTTGATGACGAGTCACGCGTGGCGTATCTCAATCCCGCTGCTGAAAATCTATTTGGATTAAGTAGTAGCAACTGGGTCGGCCATCCTCTGCAATATGTGTTTACAAATACCGATCAATTATTCGCCACAATTCAGTCTGCAATTGCGAGTCAAGGTAGTCATATTGAACATGAGATGACTCTCGGCACGCATGCCTTTGGGCATAAATTACATCTGAGTTGCACCGCCACTCCCTTGAGTCTCGAACAGTCTGCCTTGTTGCTGGAATTTCACACCATTGACCGACCATTGAAATTGGCTCGTGAGGAGCAGATGTTGGATCAAACACAGGCTAACCGCTTGCTATTGCGTAATTTGGCCCATGAAATCAAGAATCCATTAGGCGGCATACGAGGTGCCGCGCAGTTATTGGAGCATGAGTTGGATAATCCTAGTTTGCGGGAATACACTCAAGTTGTGATTCAGGAGGCAGATCGTTTACGTTCATTGATGGAGAAATTGCTTACGCCGCAACATGCGCTGCATTTTGCGGAGCTCAATATTCACGAGGTGCTGGAGCGTGTGCGCAGCGTGGTCTTGGCAGAACTATCGGAAGGGCTGGAAATCAAGCGTGACTATGATTTAAGCTTGCCTGAGATACATGGTGACAAGGAGCTGCTGATTCAAGTAATGCTGAACATTGTACGTAATGCGGCTCAGGCAATGCAGGGCAGGGGGCAGATTGTGTTGCGCACGCGTATTACACGCCAAGTCACGTTAATGAAAAAGCGGCATCGTTTGGCCGTGATGGTGCAAATTATAGATGATGGCCCCGGAATCCCTGTGCATCTGCATGACAAAGTATTTTATCCTCTGGTGTCGGGACGCGCAGATGGGCACGGTTTGGGGCTGACACTGGCGCAGGATTTTGTGAGCCAGCATCAAGGTAGTATTGAATTTGAAAGCGAACCAGAACGTACTTGTTTTACGGTGATATTACCGCTCCAAAAACTAGGAAAATAATCATGGCTAAACCTGTTTGGATCATAGACGATGATCGCTCCATCCGCTGGGTACTGGAAAAGGCACTCGCGCGCGAAGATATCGAATATAAAAGTTTCCCTTCTGCTGACGAAGCTCTAGCTGAGTTGCCAAAAAGCATGCCACAGATGGTTATCAGTGATATTCGCATGCCGGGAAGTTCGGGTTTGGATCTGCTACAACAACTGCGTAATGACTATCCCAACCTGCCGGTCATAATCATGACCGCATATTCGGATTTAGAAAGTGCGGTATCGGCATTCCAGGGCGGAGCGTTCGAATATTTACCCAAACCCTTCGATGTCAATCATGCGGTTGAATTGATACGCCGGGCTTTAGAGCAAAGTCAGCGTAAAAACACTCATGCAGAAGATGTACAAACGGCCCCGGATATTCTCGGCCATGCACCTGCAATGCAGGAAGTGTTTCGTGCGATTGGGCGTTTGGCACAGTCTAATGCCACCGTGCTTATTAACGGCGAATCCGGAACGGGCAAAGAGTTGGTTGCCCAAGCATTGCACCGCCATAGTTCACGATCTGACAAAACGTTTGTGGCCATTAACACGGCGGCGATTCCGAAAGATTTGTTGGAGTCGGAGCTGTTCGGGCATGAGCGAGGTGCTTTTACGGGAGCGACAACCACGCGTCACGGACGCTTCGAGCAAGCTGAAGGCGGAACATTGTTCCTCGATGAAATCGGTGATATGCCGGCCGAGTTGCAAACCCGCTTGTTGCGCGTGTTGTCAGATGGAAATTATTACCGAGTAGGGGGTCATCAGCCGATTAAAGCCAATGTACGCATTATTGCGGCAACCCACCAGAATCTGGATGAACGGGTAAAACAAGGTCTGTTCCGTGAGGATTTGTTCCACCGCCTTAACGTCATTCGATTGCGTCTGCCGCCTTTACGCGAGCGCCGTGAAGATATTCCACTGTTGGCAAAATACTTCTTACAGAAAAGCGCTCAGGAATTAGGTGCTGAGCAGAAGACGCTCAGCGAGACAACGATTAGTTATCTTGCGGCACAAGATATTCCGGGCAATGTGCGTCAATTGGAAAATTTGTGTCATTGGCTCACTGTGATGACTCCAACGCAACAAGTGGAAATTGAAGACCTGCCAGCGGAATGGCGTGAGGCCCAAGAGGGTGCAACACCCAGCCAAGATTGGCGTAGCGCACTAACCCATCAGGTTGCGCTTGCGTTGCAACGCAATGAGTCAAATATTCTTGAGGGATTAACCAAGCAATTTGAGCGAACTCTTATTACACAAGCATTGCTGCATACAGGAGGGCGGCGTATTGAAGCTGCAAATATGCTTGGTATGGGACGCAATACGCTCACACGAAAAATTCAGGATTTAGGTTTGGATGAGGCTTAGTAAGGCAATGTAAATAATGGGGTTATTTTCTTGTGTATACTATTATTTAACTTATAGTATTATTGATACATCAAATACTAATCAGGGAGCCCACCATGAGCCAAAAAGACTTTCGACTTGCAACGCTTACAGCAGCGCTACTTATGCTGAGCGGCACTGCTGCGCAGGCTTTACCATTTAACTCATTCGATCCGCGCACAATGGCGATGGGTGGGGCAGGGGTTGCGGTGGGTGATCCTGCAACTGCACCGCTTTATAATCCGGCGCTGTTATCAGCATCAGATCCGAGTAAAAAATACTCTGTTGAGCTGCCAATTATAGGCGCACGTTTATACGACCCAGGCAATTTGCGTTCAGAGCTGCCCACATTAAGCGACAACTCTACTTTATTAACAAATTCGGTTACGCCTTTAAGCAGCAGCGCTACGACTTTGGGTGCCGATACAACTACCTTAACAACTAATATAACGAGCTTAAGTACTAGTGTTACTGGTCTGGCCGCAATAACCATAGTAGATGCAGCTACGGCTGCTACCGCCTCTACAGCGTTATCAGGTTTGGCGACAAGTTTAACGACTGTAAGTGGGAGTATGACGACTGTATCAACTGATATGAGTACCGTATCGACCAATTCTACTGCCGTAGCAACGAATATCAACAAGGTCAATCAATCCTTGCAAGCTATAAATAATCAACCTTTGCAAGGTGAATTTGGTGCGGCAATCGTTGTCGCAGTGCCCAGTAAAAATTGGGGCGCAAGTTTTTACACAAATGCATGGGGTGCTATGGGTGGTTCGCTTATTTATAATGATGCAACCACAGTTGCAAATATCTCTGGGGCGGTTTCAGCGACTGCAGCAGCTTTAGCCAGTTCATCTACGGCAACGGGTACAAGTGCAACAGCGATTGCCACGGCAGTTACCGATGTAAACACAGCGGTTACTGCTTGCTCGACTGCGACATTAACTGCAGGAACGCCGGCACAACAAGCTGCGGCGCTAGCAACCTGTATTAGCAGTCTTACTACTGCAAATGCCTCACTTGCAGCAGCCCAAATAATTCTCGATTCAACTTCTACTACGCTAACGGGGAATGCAACTACAGTTAGCAACCAAGCAGCTACAGTAACTAACAATAAGACTGTGCTATCTCAAATCCATTTGCGTGGGGTCGTTGTGAGAGAAATAGGATTTGCGTTTTCGCACAGTTTTATCTCATATGATCAAGCATGGGCGGTCGGAGTTACACCTAAAATTATGCAGCTACAATTATTTGATGCTTATCTGGATGCTAATTCAGGTGGGTCAGGTAGTGGTATTAATGGTTCTGACTACTTGGCGAAATACAGTTCCTTTAACTTTGACCTAGGTGTGGCAAGAAATTATGAAAATGGCTGGCGCTCAGGTGTGGTTGTAAAAAACCTAATTCCTCAGACATTTGACTTTAAGAGCATTGGTTCCGGTGCTGTGACAGGTTCGGCTCAATCGGTTACGGGGACATTGAACATCAACCCACAGTTGCGCGCAGGGGTATCACATGCAAATGAATGGTCTACTGTGGCATTGGATGTTGATTTGACGCAGAATGATCCTGCCGGCTTAGAAAACAAATCTCAATACATTGCACTAGGTGGTGAGTTGAGTGCTTCTGGATGGGCTCAGATTCGGGCGGGTTATCGTATGGATGTGGTCAACTCTGCTCGCGATGTGGCTTCGATAGGTTTTGGACTGTCGCCGCGCCTACCTTACTTTAAGCCGCACTTTGATCTAGGTGTAGCTGGCAATGCCAATGAAGTTGGCGCTTCAATGAGGCTAGGTTTAAATTTCTAGTAGATTGGAATCAAAAAAGCCCCGCATTGCGGGGCTTTTTTTGGTTCTGAAAACACCATGTGGGCTAAGGATTAGCTGCCGACAGTGAACAATCCATTAAGCTCAGTAGTATTCCATTGATCAAGGAGCGGCAAGGGTGGAAGGCGAACCTCAGCGATAGAATGTCATATTGAGATTTGTACGATAACGGTTACAGAAATCTTCAGACGAAGTAACAATAGGTGTTAGAAATAGATCTAAATGCAGGAATGAGAAAAGTTGGAACGCGTACTGGCAGTCGAAACGAGGAGGTGTAATGCTAGTACAAGGTGTTTTGCCGTAAGTAAATACTTGGCATTAGCTTGGTGAGCTAAGCTAATGCCAAGATAACTTTATAAGCTAGCCGCAATGGTAGCTATTGTTACCGACAGCGTGCTGAGCCAACCTAATTCGCTGATAAATTTAGTGTCATCAGACGATAGCTCTTCTTTGTTCTTAACTTTATCGTTCAACTGAGCAAGCTGCGCTTGCAATTCCTTAACTTTTTCTTCTTGATTCTGCAATTCGTGTAGTTTAGCTTCAACTACTGCATTGGTTTCATTTTTTGATTCCATGACAATTACCTCGCGATGTTATAGTTAAAAAAACAATCTTATTATTGGATGACACATTGGCAAAGCAAGCTCATTCTATGGGTGACAACACGCTTTGTCAATTTCACATCAAGGGTTATAGGCACTTAGAACAAGCTTTGAAATCAAACTTAAGCAACAGGTGATCCCGAGATCATTGGGAATAGAATATTCGGCTGTAAGTTGGTCGTTAATAACGGGTATGCATACGTTTCATGGTTTAGGGCCAAACAACAGCCCCCCAGTGCTGCTGGGGGGTGAGGCAGTTTGCTTCAGATAAATTAGAACTTATAACGCAATGATGCTGAGTACGATTGTTGAGCGTGGGTTGTTGTATTAGATCCACCAAAGCAGGCACGCCAGTATTGGATACTTTGGGTGTGAACAAAACAATACCACCAGTAACTTCTGCGTCTTTGGATTGACCTAACATCATGCCGAAATCATTGCTGCTCTCGTCCTGATTTACCAACTGACCGGAGTTGGTGTAGCGCGCCAAAAATTCGCGGTCATACAGACCGAGAGCAATGATCTCGCGGATGATGGCAAGAATCAGTGCACCGTCAGTGCCAGGCTTGATTGGAATCCACTCGTCGGCGATGGCTGCATAGCCGCTACGCACTGGATTGATGGCAACAAAGCGTCCGCCATACGTTTGAAATCGCCGATAGCACTTTTCAAAGGGTTGGAGTGGTGATCCTCAGCCGTGCCGATCATGTAGAAAACTTTGGCACGCTCTAAATCCGGGCCACCGAATTCCCAAAACGAACCACCTATGGTGTAAATCATGCCTGCGGCCATATTGACCGAGCAGAAGCCGCCGTGAGCCGCATAGTTTGGCGTGCCGAACTGACGCGCGAACAGGCCAGTTAGCGCTTGCATCTGATCGCGCCCAGTGAACAAGGCAAATTTTTTCGGGTCGGTTGTGCGCAGATGACTCAAACGTTTTTCAAGGATGTCGAAAGTTTCTTCCCAGCTGATTTCCTCAAATTCATTAGCGCCACGTTCCGAGCCCGGCTTGCGGCGCAAAGTTTTGGTCAGGCGTGCCGGAGAATATTGCTTCATGATGCCGGAGCCACCCTTGGCGCAGATAACGCCCTTGTTCAGCGGATGATCGGGATTGCCTTCGATGTAACGTACCTCACCGTCGCGCAAATGTACTTTAATGCCGCAACGACAGGCGCACATATAGCAAATGGTGGTTTTGGTTTCAGTCTTCGCATCGGGCGATGGCGAAGAGATTGGATCGTGTATGGGTGAGGACATATCGGTCAATTATGGTAAAAGGTTCGCGTTCGATGGCTTGTCTCTAAAATATTTTTGAGCCAAGCTTTGCTATCCTTTCTATTAGGCGCAATTGATCAAGCAGATGTCTATACCCACATCGGGTGGGGAGGGGTATAGCCCTCATGGGGGGGAGGCGCTAATTCGCCCTTATCTTGTTGATGTTTGTGGGGTTTCGCCTTAGTCTTCGTAACGTTTTTGGATGGTCCCGCAAAGTATATGCAAAAGAAAGCGATGCACTTCCCTGAATCCACGCAAATTGGATTTTCATGGGTACGAGAACCAGATTTCGCGCCGCCCGGTAAAGACGGTGGTGTGGGAGTATGTCTGACACATGAATTCGCAGAGCCGCGTGCCGGTGAACTCAGAACCTTATTGGAAAGTTTCTTAGAGAGTATTATTGGAACGGTAAATGCCACAGCGGGAGTTGTGCGCTTGCTCTCACTGGATGGTTGCACACTGGAAATTATCAGTTCGTCGGGGCTCTCAAGCGAACTGCAAGGCGAAGCGGAAAGCTTCGATGAACTGAATTGTGAAGTGAGTGATATTGCGACCAGCAACGATTCTGTTCATTCGTCTGACATTAGCAACTGCGAGGCGCGTCAAAACTGCTGCTACGCAAATTGCCGTTTTCGATCATTAATTGCCGCTCCACTCATATCCGATGCATCAGAAGCGCCCTTAGGCGTATTGACCATCTTCTTTGATGTACCCCGTGAAGTATCAAGTAGCAATATAAAGACTATTTCTGCCTTCGCGGAGATGGTGAGTGCTGCGATTGAACATACACGCACTAATCGAGAAATTCAGCGTAGAGAGCGATTGCTTGCACGCCAAGTAATCGCCAACGATATTCACGACTCAATAGCACAAACCTTAACCTATGCACGTATGCGCGTTAGCCTGTTGCAAGAAGCGGTACGTACAGGCAACGAAGTTAGCGCAGCAAAATATGCCAGCGATATAGATGAGGCTTTGGAAGTTGGACAAAAAAGTGTGCGCGTACTTATTACCGATTTCCGTTGCGAAATGAACCCCGGTGGCCTACTTCCTGCCTTGAGCACACTGGTGGCAGAGTTCCGCAAACGCAATGATATTGTGCTGGAATATCACAACCGTTTGGTTGAGCTAGAACTGCCTTTGGAGCATGAGATTCAGGTGTACCACGTCGTGCGCGAGGCGTTGACCAATATTTCGCGTCACTCTGAGGCGACGCATGCACGCCTGTTTGTCGATGCTGAGTTTGGCTATTACGTGTTTACCATTGAAGATAATGGCAGTGGTGCTTGTACTTTTACTCCTGTAGAAGGTCATTATGGGGTGATGATTATGCGTGAACGGGCACACCGCATTGGCGGCAAGGTCAAGGTTGAAAGCGCGGCAGGATTGGGTACGCAGGTGCAGTTATTTTTCCCTGAACCATCATTGGATTGGAGAGCAACAAATGAGTGATAAGTTGAGAGTAGTACTGGTTGATGACCAATGTCTGTGCCGAAGTGGGCTAAGTGAGTTGCTGGCAAACTGCTACGACTTTAGCGTTTTGGGCGCGACAGGCAGCATTGAAGAAGCGCGTAAATTGTTGGATGAAAAACCCGATTTGCTGATTTTGGATTTGCGTATGAAGCCACTCGATGGGATTTCTCTGCTGCAATTGCTGCGTAGTGAAGGCTATACCACCCCCGCTGTGATGTTGACCATGAGTGATTCAGAAGCGGATCTGACCAAAGCTATTCGTGCTGGGGTACGCGGTTACCTGCTCAAAGATATGGCACCGGACGATGTGGTTGACGCGATTCGCCGGGTTGCGGCGGGTGAATTGGTGGTCGCTCCCACCATGACTATGAAAATGATAGACATGTTGCGCGGTGATCAGACCGAGCAAGAGCCCAAGAATTCGCTCAAGCTGCTCACAGAACGTGAACGCGAAATATTGCAACTGTTGGCGCGCGGCGAAAGTAATAAGGCAATCGCGTTAACTTTGAAAATCAGCTACGACACGGTGAAGCAACATGTTCGTCACATTCTCAATAAACTCAATCTTTCTTCACGGGTAAAGGCCGCAGTCCTGTTTACCAAAGAGCAAGGTCACATGAATGATGATTCGAGCAATTAGAGCGCGTTAGCAGTTCGTTCACAATTCCACCCTGGGGTTATTCAACCCTCACCCGATATGGCTATAGACACTGGGAGCTACGATTGTGCCTAATAGAGGTGTTGGCGCAGGCTGCATAGATATGAGGTTTTCGTCACTTTGCCTCTAGAGAAAAGTGCAAAATTAAGCGCCACATGTTGGTGTATAGCAACCTTGCATTGCCTCTAGAAGATAGTGTTATCAACCGTTTAAGGAAGGAAAAAATATGGCACACATCGTCATCATGGGAGCTGGAATCGGCGGCATGCCTGCCGCTTACGAAATGCGTGAAAAGCTGGACAAGGAACATAAGGTCACAGTAGTTTCAAATAGTGAAAATTTTCATTTTGTTCCCTCAAACCCATGGGTAGGTGTGAAGTGGCGAGATCGCAAGCAAATTGAATTTTCTGCGCGTCCGTATTTGGAGCGTAAGGGAATCAGTTTCAGATCCACTGGGGTTAAGCGTGTTCACCCCGAAAACAATCAGCTCGAACTTAATGATGACATGATGCTCGATTATGATTATCTGGTGATTGCCACGGGTCCGAAATTGGCATTTGATGAAGTTGAAGGTCTGGGGCCACACGGTGGGCATACATATTCTGTTTGCCATGTCGATCATGCGATGAAGTCACATGCCGAGTGGGAACATTTCTGCAAAAATCCAGGCCCGATTGTGGTGGGTGCGGTGCAGGGTGCCTCTTGTTTTGGCCCTGCTTATGAATATGCCTTCATCATGGAGACAGATCTGCGTCGTCGCAAGCTGCGCACCAAAGTGCCGATGACTTTCGTTACCTCTGAACCATACATCGGCCATCTGGGTTTGGGTGGTGTGGGTGATTCAAATGGTATTCTCGAATCCGGCATGCGCGACAAGCACATCAAGTGGATCTGCAACGCAAAAGTCACCAAGGTCGAAGCGGGCAAAATGTTTGTCACCGAACATGACGACATGGGCATAGAAAAGAAAAAGCACGAGTTGCCGTTCAATTACAGCATGATGTTGCCCGCCTTTAAAGGTGTGGATGCAGTGTTTGGTATTGAGGGTTTAGTTCAGGCGCGTGGCTTTGTCATTGTGGATAAACATCAACGCAATCCGAAATATAAAAACATCTTCGCTGTGGGCGTATGTGTCGCGATTCCCCCAGTGGAAGCAACGCCTATTCCGGTTGGCACACCTAAGACCGGCTATATGATTGAATCAATGGTGACGGCTACCGTACACAACATCCAGGCTGATCTTGAGGGTACACCAGCGGATACCGAGGCAACATGGAATGCGGTCTGCCTTGCTGACTTCGGAGATAGCGGTGTTGCCTTTGTAGCGATTCCGCAGATTCCACCACGTAATGTAAATTGGTTCTCGGAAGGTAAATGGGTACACCTTGCCAAGGTTGCATTTGAGAAATACTTCATTCGCAAAATGAAGAAAGGAACCTCAGAACCATTCTACGAGGGCAGTATCCTCAAGATGATGGGTATCGAAAAACTGAAGTAAGCATATAGCTGGTGGCAAAGCCTAGCAGTAGTCCGCTGTTTTAAGATTAAAACGTTAACTTAACAGTTGTCTCAATAAAAAAGCCCGCAGAGCGGGCTTTTTTATTGAGACAAAACCGAATTACTTCAGTTTTGTTTCTTTGTACATAACGTGCTTGCGAACAACTGGATCAAATTTCTTGATCTCTAGCTTTTCAGGTGTTGTACGTTTGTTCTTGTCAGTGGTGTAGAAATGGCCAGTGCCGGCGCTAGATTCTAGTTTGATTTTTTCACGCATTTTTCATTACCTCTTAGATTTTTGCGCCATTCGCACGCATTTCGAACAACACGGCATCAATGCCGTTTTTGTCGATGGTGCGCAGGGCAGCATTTGTTAGGCGAATAGACACCCAACGGTTTTCAGATTCAA
>Ga0316204_10006464_pt1 | contig 17998 bp, 16 predicted proteins | sample 6monrhotite_MG_2_FD_205661 | JGI IMG/M metagenome (GOLD analysis project Ga0316204, IMG submission 205661) | Microbial mat bacterial communities from mineral coupon in-situ incubated in ocean water Damariscotta River, Maine, United States -... | ecosystem: Environmental > Aquatic > Marine >... | reverse complement strand
GGTGTTGCTCTGACGTACCTGGATAAGCCTGACGCGGCCCTTGATCATATCAATCGTTCCCTGGCGATAAGACCTGACAACGCAGCCGCCTACAACAATTTGGGCACAGCCCTCCGAGAAGGCGGTCAATTTGATCAAGCGCTTGAGGCGTACAATCGGGCTCTTGAGTTGCAGCCAGAATTTTCGAACGCCCACTACAATCGGGCTATAGTCTTTGAACACCTACAGTTATTTGACGATGCCATTGGTGCATATCAAAAAGCGTTGGAAATCAATCCGGACTTTGCCGAGGCCCATTTCAACCTTGGCAACATTTATATGGAATCGGGCAGTATTTCAAACGCCCGAAAGCATAACGACAAAGCGTTGGAATTGAATTCAGCGTATGTCCATGCCCACAGTGGGGAGGGGACAAGTCCAGAATCGGCAAATACCAATCTGAAACTTGGAAAGAGCTGGCTGTCGGGTTCTGCGCCCAGTCCGGAAGTGCTTGAAACAAGTAGCCGTCAGAACGATGCCATCAAGAATAACAAACATTTTGATGAAGCCATCACCAGATACAGGCAAGCGATTTCCGCTAAGCCGGATTTCGCCGACGCTCACAATAATCTGGGCATCGTCTTAAGCGACGCTGGTCAGCTAGAAGAGGCTTTGGTTAGTTTTGACAGGGCGATTTCTCTCGTGCCCGAATTCGCCAGCGCCCATGCCAATCTGGGTGGCGCGCTTCAGCAATCGGGGAAACTGGAGGAGGCCATTGCGGCCTGCCGTAAGGCTCTTGAACTGGATGAAAACTTGGCAGACGCCCATATGAATCTGGCAGTGTTGTCATTCATGACAGGGGATTTGGCGACCGGTTGGGAAGAGTATGAATGGCGGTCAAAAATCAAGCGGCTTGTTTCACCGAAACGATCATTCACACAGCCCCAGTGGGACGGTTCATCGCTGGACGGTAAAAAGATCCTGTTGTGGGGCGATCAGGGACTTGGCGATGAAATTCGGTATGCAAGCCTGATCCCCGATATGCTTGACAAGGGTGCTGAGGTTTCAATTGAATGCGCGCCGCGACTTGTCGATTTGTTTGCGCGCTCATTCCCGCAAGCAAGCGTCCATGCCTATCCGTTTGACAGTGGTGAAAGCGGCAGAACAAATTTTGACTTTCAAATTCCGGTTGCGGGACTGGGGCGTTTTGCGCGCCCGTCCGTTGAAACATTTTCAGGGCAGCGTGAGGCATACCTGGTTCCTGATTTTGGGCGGCTGGAATTTTGGAAAAAACGGTTTTCAGAAGTAAGTCCACGGCCGAAAATAGGCATTAACTGGCGTAGCCAGGACACCAGTGAGCGCTGGAAACACTATTACGCGACCATCGACGATTTGGCCCCCATCATGTCGATACCTGGTGTTGATTTCGTAAACCTGATGTATGACGCCGATGCTGATGAACTTGCCGAATTCGAACGGCTTTATGGGGTGACGCTGCTGGGTTGGGACGATATTAATCTGAAAAACGATCTCGATGAACTGGCCGCTTTGAATGCCGGCCTTGATTTGGTTGTGTCATGCCTGTCGTCGGTGACTGAAATGTCTGGCGCTTTGGGCGTCCCGACATTTGGCTTTATCGGAGACCGGAAAGACCCGGTCATGCTGGGGACCGGAAATGCGATATGGCATCCGAACAGTACATATTTTTCAAAAGACAGGGGCGGAAGTTGGCAACCGGTGTTGGAAGATATCGCTCAGGAGATACGAAAGAAGTTTTTACTCTAGATTTTACGCAGGATGACGATACCGTCGCTATGCAAGAATTTTCCGCTGTCATCGTATCGCGCGTCCAGAATTTTCCAATTGGTTGACTGTTTGTGAAGGCAATAGTCGAGCAGGCCGTCAAACCCATCGACAATGTCGCGGCCGTATTCCTGCTGATTAAGAAACCCGGTAGAGATCACCAGTAATCCACCGTCGGACACCATCTTGTAACAATTGGAAAATACGTTTTCCATCCGCACAAGCACGTACCATAACAATTGATTTAAAATCACCACATCGTGTTGGTCGTTGCTTGGTGGTTCCGCTGCCGCGATGTCGCCTTGAAAAAAATCTAGACCCGGAAATTTCCTTCGAGCGTGCTGGGCGGCAGTGGCGCTGATATCCATGCCTGACACCGCAACGCCTGGCAGGGCGTCGGCCAACTGTCGTGTCACGTAGCCAAGTCCGCATCCAATTTCCAAAATGTTGGTATGCGCCGGATGTCGCGAGATCATATCGACCAGGGTTGCTCTTGAATGCTGATAGTATAGTTTCAGGCGTGCGTCTGTACCCGATTGCCCCCACGGGTCGGTTGTGTCCCGGTAAAAACCTTCAAAGTCGGCGACCAATTGCAGCTCACCGTCTTGATCACGTTTGAAAACGTATTCTCCAGAGGTGGATTTTGGGTGCTTTTCGTTCATAGTGCCGCCCTGTCAAAAATCCCCGCTTCTTGGCAGGCTGAAAGAACATCAGTGTAGGCGCGCACCAGTGTTGAAATCTCGGGTTCGTCGTGGGCGGAGGATAGGAAATTGATGCGATTACCGGCGATATGGACACCGTTCATGAGCATCGCGGCGTAGAAATCCGATTGGCTGGAAAGAGGGATTTCCACGAAGTCGCGCTGTCGCCTGGAGGCAACTGGCGGAGCGGCAAAAACCAGGCGTTGCATGGACCCAACCCCTGTCATGTGAGCGGGAATAGCATTGTTCGTGCAAAATTCATTAATTTCTGAATTCAGTCTATTGCCGTTTCGATTAAGGGAAGAATAGATCTCGGGCCTTAACTGTTGCAACGTTGCTAAAGCGGACGCCATAGACAGTGGATTGGCGGAAAATGTTCCCCCCATGAATACCGGCTCGTCGCGGACTGCCGACATGACCTGGTCGGTTCCGGCGATCATGCCGATGGGCAGACCGCCACCGAGACTTTTTCCATAGGTGGCGATGTCGGCATGCACTGCGAAGTGTTCCTGTCCACCACCAGGGTCTAATCGGAAGCCGGTGATGATTTCATCAAAGCCAAGCAATACACCTTCGTCCGATGTCACTTGACGTAACTCGTTCAAGAAGAGACCGATATCTTCTCGAGGATTGGAGCCTTGTGCAGGCTCAATAAAGACCATGGCCAGGTCATCAGCGTGGTGCTTGATCAAATCAAAAGCGGCCCGGTGATTGTATGGCAGCAAGACAAGATGATCGAGCAGCACCGGCAAGATGCCTTTCCCTTTGGTTATGGCAAGGGGAGCTTCTTCTGCGCCGGTGTAATCTTCTTCGATCAAAACCTGATCGTGAGCACCATGCCAGCCACCACTGAAGATCGCTATTTTTTTCCTGCCGGTATGGGCGCGGGCGATGCGAATTGCCCGCATTGTGGCTTCCGACCCCGAGCTGCAAAAAACGGTTTTGTCGAACCAGGGAAGGAATTCCAGGGCTTTGTCAGCCACCGTATGTGTGTTGAAGTTGGGAGCAGTGTAGAGCGTGCCTCTTTTCAATTGATCTATGATCGCGTCATTTGTGACCTGGTTGGCATGGCCCAGAATTGCAGAGCCGCCCGCCATGGCGGTATCAAGGAATGAGTTGCCGCCGAAATCGTTGACTCGACAACCATTGGCTGATGCCAGGTAGGGCCCGTAAGCGGAGGCGCCATAGCCTTCATTGAAAACCTGGTCGCCGAGCGTTGATAAGGCCCGGTTTTGCTCGGACTTCCAGTTTCGGTGTTCTTCAAGCCAGGCTTCAAGTTTACCCACGACTGTAAAATCTTTCCCAAGCGGCGGCATGTTCTTCGCCATGAAGCGTGCCATCGGCATTGCATTTGTTACAGGGTGACAAATCCCGACGCCCTTTGGCCAGTCGGCGGCGGTTCTTTTTCATGATCCTGGACGCCCAAATGTCTGCAATGCTGCTTAGCGCCAGATTGCCCGCCCGGATACGGCGGTTCCAGTCGTTGGTGCAAAGGAAGGCGTCCCCATTCCAGTCAACCATCATTGCATAATGGGAATAGAAACATTTTTTATGGGTGTCGATGGGGTGTTGATTGCCAACATTGGTGGTTCCTGCGCGATTAGCCAGCATTAGGCCGAAGTTCTCATCGACGCTATACCACCGGTCTCTGAGTATATAACGGCTTATGTCGGCCCCTGCTTGGTGGAACATTTCCTTGAAATACTCTATTTGCTCAGGCCCGTCATACATGCTGACAACTATTTTGCTAATTCCTGCGTCAAGCAGTTTACCAATATTCGCCGGTTTGAGAAAATCCCCGTTTGTTGTTATTTCGGTGTTGCAGACAGCGCTGAAACGGGCCGCCATGTCATAGACCAGCTTGCTGGCCATAGGCTCACCGTAACCTGCGATCATCACCGTTCCCTGGTAGTCCATGGCTGACAATTCATCGGCCAGTTTTCCGTACAGACTTTTTGGCATGACAAGATCTTGGTTGGGGGCGATCGCCGGATCGGCACGGGGGCAAAAGACGCAGGACCGATTGCACTTGTCGATGGGTGTTACTTCCAGCCAGTTGAAAAGGGGATAGCCCTCGTCAGCGTATTGAATATCCCGAACAAGATCGTCAATTCGTTTGATGCTTTTTTTAAGGGTGTCTTTGTAGGTCATAGTTCCGGTTTTCTGGCGACAATAATGCAAAACCCAGTGTGCTCAGAGGTAAGTGGCAGGAAGAAACCTTGTTTTTGATGGTAGTAGTGGACCGTGAAGCCGTCAAATATGTCACCGAACAGTTCGATCATTTCGTCCTTCGGCATTTCGTTGATATGATAAGGATTGGTGACGTAAGGTTTGCCATCTTGATAGCGCAACATGGGGGTAGAGGCGATCAGCATTCCGCCGGGTTTGATCCAGCGACTGATTTTTTTGAGGAAATCATTGCAGACCTCAGCCTCGACATGTTCCAGCGTTTCTATTGAAACGACAAGATCGAAATTATCGTCGGCGAAAGATAACGTCGACAAGTCCGAACATTGGTAGCTGGTGTTATTCCTGGCGTAGGTCGAGCGGGCAAATTCAATGGCATTTTCAGATATATCAACGCCAAGGACGGACTTGGTGTTTTCAGCCAAAATCACCGAGCCATAGCCGGCGCCACAAGCACAATCCAGAACGGCGTCGTCGCTTTGTGCGAATGAGGCCGCGAATTTGTATCGAGCGATATGGCGTTCGGCGTTTTCATCGGGATCTTTCGTGTCGGGCAGAGGGTAAATACGTTCCGGTGAAAGGATTTTGCCGAGTTCGTGGGTGTCGATGAAGCCAAGATAGAAGCCCAGGTCATCGACAATCGGCAATGAAGTTATTTTATGCCCTGCCATTGTCTGCCGGGCGGTGATCAAGGATGTGTTTGACGTTATTGAAATGGGGTCAGGTGTCATGAAATTGGTCAGGGTAACCTGACTTAAGTCATCCCATTTATTCATGCCGCGTCGAATATCGCCATCTGTGACGACGCCTGCGAGTTTGCCGTCATTCGTGGTTATAAACACGACGCCGTTGTTGTGCAGGTTCATTGACGCTAATACTTCGCGCACAGATGCCTGCTGCACAATATGTGAGGAAGGGTCGCGATTGTATTGGATGTTGTGAATGTAAATTTTACTACTCCCGAGCAGACTCCAACCTTATCAGCTAGGTCTTAACAATATTCTTTAACATTTCCTGGGCGGTCTGGGCGATTTCGACAAAAATCCGGTGCCAATGTTCGTCGCGGGTGTTTTTTGCAAAATATTGTATTTTTGGTTGCCATACAGACTCGCCAGTGCCGAGTAAGTCCAGGGATGTCTTTTCAGAATGAAAACATAGTGTCGGCACACCAAGGGCACCTGCGAATTCAGTGGAAAATGTTGGAAAAGAGATCACAAGATCAAGGGCTGAAGTCAGCGCGGCAACATTTTCCAGATCATTTCTAAGGTCGAGGTCTTCCCAATCAAGGATTTCTACACCGTAGAGCTTTCTTGCTCGCTCTATATCCGGGCGACTGTCGTGGCTTTGCAAATTCACAAACCGCACATTGGGCATGGATAGGATCGGCTCCAATTCTGCGATGCTGGCATTAAAAGTATCGCGACCGGCCACGGCACTGTTCCAGGAAATGCCAATTTTCGGGCATTCGTCAATGTCGCCTAGGCGTGTTTTCCACCTTTTGACAAGTGGCATCGCCGCTGACAGGTAGGGCATAGAATTCGTGTTGAATGAGGCAGTGTCATTACGGAAAAACTGACCAAGACTGGCAAGTGAGCACTGGAAATCAAAGCAGTCCAGGTCGGTGTCAGCTTCTTGGAGCAGGGCCGGGCGAACCGTCGTTTCTTTGAAAGATCTGGCGAATATGCCTGCCAATCGGTCATTGCATTCAATCGTGACTTGCACACCCGTAGCCAGAACATCGGGGATCATGCTGGCGTAGCGAACCTCATCGCCAAGGCCTTGTTCCGCCCACAACAGAATCTTTTCCAGCAAGGGACGAGCCGTCCCATTTAGGTTGGGAAAAATGCCGCGGTGCTTTCTGGAACCGGCGAGACTGCCAACGCCATTCATATTCTTGCCAACCTTCAGGCAAACGCCCGGTGCGTAACAATACAATCCCCAAATTGAAGTGGGCGTCAGCGAGTGTGGGGTCCAATTTCAGGCAGCGACGGCTTACCGTTTCGGACTCTTGAAGCTTTCCAAGGTCCAGCAGGGCTTTGCCCAGGTTAATATGGGTCTCGACATTTTCGGGCGTCATGCTGATGGCCAAGCGGAGGCAATCAACGGCTTCCTCCAGCTGGCCCATATCCTGCAACGCATTGCCCAGATTGTTTAGGGCCTCTGGGAAATTGGGTTCGAATTCCAAGGCTTTGCGATAGCAGGAAACCGCATCCTCGTTCAGGCCCAGTTCTCGGTAGGCCAAGCCTAAATTACAAAGCAGGGCCGGATGATCAGGGGTTACAGCCAGGCCTTGTTTAAAGGTGACGATGGCGTCTTCTTGTTGGCCCTGTTCTATTTGAAGGACGCCCAGATTATAGTACCCATTAACAAACGCAGGGTCCGCCGAAATGCCTTGCTGGTACGAAAGGGCGGCTTGAGAAAGCCTGCCTTGCTGTTTTAGAGTGTTGCCAAGGTTTGAATACGCAGCGGCGTGGCCCGGGTTCAAGGAAATAGCCTTGTGATAGGTCTCTATCGCAGCGTCAAAACGGTTCTGCCCTTGAAGGGCGTTCGCCATATTATACAGGCTGTCAAAATGATCAGGTTGAAGTTCAACCGCTGTTTTAAAGCAGCCAATTGCTTTATCAAGCAGCCCTTGTCGGCTCAACATCGTACCAAGACAGTAATGGGCATTGATGTCGCCTGGGGCTAGGGCAACTGCTTTGCGAAATTCAAGAATAGCCTCTTCGATTTTTCCCTGATTAGCGAGTTCAACACCAAGGCTTCCATGATATTCGGCGGTGCTCTCGCCGTTTGATGCCACCTGTTGGCGATTGTGTTGTTCTTTGTCCATCGGTTGTTTGAATGCCATGTGTGATGGGGCGGGTGAAGATGAAGACCAAAATATAGTATATTTCCATACATGGTCGCAAAAATTCGCACAAGTTTATGCTGAATCTGGATGTTTCAATGTCGAAAAATACGCCCTGCCAGGGGGTGTGAATTTGATCATTTGCGGCGGAATTGCGGGCATTGCGTGCCTGGGCCGGTCTTCCCCCGTGTTTGACTGGGTTCCCCCAGGCATTGGTCCGAAGTTATCATTGACAACCCGGAACAACTTGTTTAGATTTGGCAGTGATGGCGAGAGTTTTTAACTGCGCTGTCTGCGGGAATGTTCTCGCGACAAGGCAGAATAGCCTTGAATGTTGTCCTAGAAAAGGAACTTTATAATGCCTACTGCTGTAAATCTCAGTGCGAGTATTCGGACTAACCTCCTCGCTCTTACCCAAACCAATAGCCTCTTTGACCGTACGTCGGAACGTCTTTCGACGGGCTTGAAGATCAATAGTGCGCTTGATGGCGCGAGCCCGTTTTTTGCGGCTCGTAACCTGAACAACCGTGCTGCTGACTTTACCGGCCTTAAAGACGGTATTGGGCAGGCTATTCAGACGCTGAAAACCGCGGATAAGGGACTTGAGGCTTTGACCCAGTTGGTCGAACAAGCCAAATCCCTGGCTGATCAGGCAAAAGAAGCCTCGTTACAGACATCAGTTCTTTCCGGTATTGAAGGCACGACCGATGCGACGGGCTCGACGGGCTTGAGTGTTGCGTTTGTGACCGTTACCAACACGACTATTGCGATCCAGGTGGATAGCGGTACGACCATCGATATTACGATTTCTGGTGCGGGTACGATTGATACCCTGTTAACCCAGGTTAATAACGTCGATAGTGGTCTGACGGCCACCTACAATACCGTTACCAATAAAATCGAACTTGCTGCGACTTCTGGTACCAAGGTGACCATTTCAGAAACAGGCAACCTGGGTTCGACTGTGTTGTTTGGTTCTACCGGTGTAACGACGTTTGGTTCGTCTGGTTCTGGTTCGTCAGTTCCTTCACTGGAAGCCGATTATGAAAAAGTCCTTGCCGAAATCAATCAGCTGGTTCAGGACACTTCGTATAAAGGCATCAATCTGTTGAATGGCAATAGCCTTACGGTTAACGTCAACGAAGCAAGCTCTACTCTTACCATTTCCGGCACCACATTGAACGTTACCGGCCTTGGCTTCACGGCTGCGACCGTCGATTTCTCGACTGCTGGTACGATCGATACTGCCATTACTGAGTCTAAAGCGGCTTTGACAAGTCTGCGTAATACGGCTTCAAGTTTCAGTACGGACTTGAGCCTGTTGCAGGCGCGTGATTCCTTCACTACTGATTTGATTAATCAGCTTGAATCGGGTGCAGGTCTCTTGGTCGATGCCAACCTGGAAAAAGAATCGGCAAACTTGCTGGCTCTGCAAACCAGACAGGCGTTGGGTACGTCGGCCCTGTCGTTTGCCTCTCAGGCGCAACAGAGTGTGTTGCAATTGTTCAGGTAAAATATACGGCTCTAGAAAAGCGGGTGGAATTCGTTCCACCCGCTTTTTTTTTACTTTCGTTAACAGATTTATCGTAACGTTGTCCCATGTCACTCAGGTTAAAACTCAAACCAAACGAAAAAATCATTATCGGTAACACTGTTATCGAAAATGGGCCCAAAAGTGCATCTTTTTTGGTGCATAACAAAACCACAATTTTGCGCGAAAAAGATATCCTGACCGAAGAAACGGCATCATCTCCGGCGAAACGTATCTATTTTATTGTTCAACTGATGTACATGTCGGGCAGCTTTGAAAACAGCAAAAATCAGCATTCAGAATACTTTCAATTGACCCGGGATTTCATGACCGCTTGTCCGACGGAAAAGGCTATCACCTTGATTTCTGAAATCGGCGATAAAATTTTGAGTGACAATCTGTACGGGGCGTTGAAGATGTGTAACAAGCTGGTTGAATATGAAAATGAGGTTATGAACAGCTTGATTCCCGAGGTGGTTAAATGAAAAATGCTTCCTATGGCGCGTATCAGGACGGGGTTAAAAGGTCGGAAACGCCTACCGAAACCGACGCCGCCGTATTGGAGAGAGCCGCACTTTTACTTGAAGATGCCAAAGCTTTGCCAGGCACCGAAGAATTCTTTATGGCGCTGAATTACAATCAACGGATTTGGTCGGTTATTCAGGCATATGTAATTGAAGAAAATCCGTGGCCTGACTTGATCAAGGCGAACTTGATGAGCCTGAGTATCTTCGTTGACAAGCAATCCTTCAAGGCGATGGCAGAAAACAATCCAGATGAACTTGATGTGCTGATCAATATCAACCGGCAAATAGCTGCTGGTTTTCGATCCGTCCCCCCCCCCGAGAAAGAAAACAAGCAGGTTGCTGTTGATCTTTGATTAGCACCGTCGTCGCATTTAAATGCACGTCTAATGAATAGCGTTCTACCAGGTTTCCTTCGTTTTATTGCCTTGAATTTATGATGCGCAAAAGAAGGTCCGCTACGATTGGGGTAATTGGAAATTGACACCAATATCTGAAGAACAGGCGTTTTTAGAGGCCGGCGTCACCGCACACAACGCCGGCGATCTTGAAAATGCCGAGGTGAATTACAGAAAATCATTGGCGTTAAACCCCTTTAACCCTGATGCTCTCCATCTGCTTGGGTTTCTCGCCTTTCAAATGGGCTTTGCAGAAGAAGCCATATCGCTCATTCAAGATGCGATTGAGCTGTCGCCGAGACAGCCCTATTATTTCAATAAGTTGGCGACAATTTATGTGTCTATTGGCGATCAGCAAAAGGCAATTGAAGCTTACCGAAGCAGTTACCGAATAAAGAAAAATGACCCAGACGTATTGAACGATCTTGGAAATCTTCTCATCAAATCCGCTGAAACCACGGCGGATGGAAAGGCGCTGCAAGAGGCGACCAAGTTCTTGCGCAAGGCCATTAAGATAAATCCGGCTCGTGCCGAATATCATAATAACCTTGGTAACGCCCTTCGAAATCAAGGTCTGGAAAATATTGATAAAGCGCGGAAATGCTATAACCACGCACTGCGACTAAACCCTCACCTAAGTGGCGTTGTCGGTAACCTTGGCCTTCTGGCCCAGTTGGAAGGCGACCTTGATCTTGCCGAGGACCTATTTGGCAAAGCTGTCGAACAAGCGCCTGATGACCCAGAGGCGCTTAACAACTATGCCCAATCGATAAACGCGAAAAACCGGATTGAAGAGGCGATAGAATACTTCAGCAAAGCAGAGGCCCTCGATCCCAAAAATATTACGATACGGATGAACAAAGCCCGTTCCTTGATGCATATCCGTCGGGACCAAGAAGCCATGACGGCACTTCAGCAGGTGATGGAACTGGACCCTTCGAAGTTTGAACCGTATTGGTATTTTGCAATTACGCTTCGCAAGATGGAACTTTTTGACGATGGCGAAAAATTCATTGGCGGGGCCCTCGAACAATTTCCGGACAATATCAATCTGCGCCATGAATTGGCTGCGATATTCGTCGCAAGACTGGAACTGTCAAAAGCGGAAGCGCTTCTTCAGGGGATTATCGACGAAGTCGGCGATGCCAAAATTGTCAATGGCGCTGCAGGGTTATATGCCACATTGGGTGTTGTATATCTAACTACCGGCACCCCTGAACAGGTGATCGCAATGTTCAAGCAGGCATTGGATTTCGAACCCGACAACAAAACCGCACAAAACAACTATGCGTTATCGTTGATCTGCCTGGGTATGCTCAAGGAAGGTTGGTCTCTATACAAAGATCGTTGGAAATCGGAAGACTTTTCGTCTCCAACTCGGCCTTTTCAGAAGCCCTTATGGGATGGCTTGCCACAAGCAGGGAAAACAATAGCCTTGTGGGGCGAACAAGGGATTGGTGATGAAATCCGTTTTGCCAGCATGTTACCGGATGTCATGGGAAAAGGCGAAAATCTTGTTATTGAATGTGACCCGCGCCTTGTCGATCTGTTCGCGCGGTCATTTGAAGGCCTGAAAATTTATCCTCGAGAGCTGGACTTAAGCGCACCCATTGAAGACACGTGTGACTTCCAATTGCCGATAGCAGATCTGGGCGGAATGGTGCGACCGTCCATCGAATCGTTTCCGCAAGAACGCTATGCCTACCTGAAACCGGATCCAAAACGGATCGATTTCTGGCGAGGACGGTTTGCGGAACTCGGAACACGGCCAAAGATCGGGATTTTATGGCGCAGTATGCTTGTGTCCAACTCACGATCGCCCCATTACGCATCGATTGATGATATTGAACCCATTCTGAAAATAGAAGGCGTCGATTTCATAAATTTAATGTACGCGGAATGCAGTGAAGACAGGGCCCAAATTGCACAACAATACGGCGTTGATATCCATACCTGGGATGATATTGATCTAAAGGATGATCAGGATGATTTGGCAGCCCTGATTGCCAATGTAGATATCGTTGTCTGTCCAATGACGGCGACCGGAAATCTTGCTGCTGCAATAGATAAGCCGGTGTTCTGTTTTATTACGGACAAAAGATCACCGGAACTTTTGGGCCATCCCGATGCGCCCGGGTGGGCGCCGTCAATGCGTCATTTCATCAAGAGTTACGAAGAACCGTGGGATCAGGTCATGAGCAATATAACGGCCGAACTAAAACGAACCTTCAATTTGTCATAGCCCTGAATATTCCTAGACGAAAGAAATAGGCGACTTACCTATCGTAACTGATGTGCCTGGGTCATGGTTGCAATTGGCAGGGCGTGGCGGTGACCTTCCTTTAAGTTATTATTCTTTTATAAGGTTGATTTTTCGCTACCAACACGTCCGCCCACCATCCATTGCAAGCACACTACCCGTCATATAGGACGATGCATCCGATACCAAAAAAGCCACCGCCGCTTTATACTCGTCCTGATCGGCCATGCGACCCATAGGGATCAGGTTGCTCAGGCGTTGCACAAAAACGTCGTCTTGGTCAGTATGAACCCCGCCAGGAGCAATGGCGTTGGCGCGCACACCGCAGTCCGCCCAATAGGTGGCAAGGTAGCGGGTTAACCCGATCAGGCCGGATTTGACGACCGAATAAGTTACGGGTTTGACCGGTTGCTTGTCGTCGGCAATCCCGTCCTGGCGATACAAACGTTGATCCGGGGCGATCAGGCCGAGATCAGATGCGACGTTCAGGATCGCGCCCTGTCCGGCTTCGGCCATGTGGCTGCCAAAAACTTGAGCGCACAAAAAAGCGCCGCTTAGTCCGACAGCGATATCCTGATTCCAGATGTCCAAAGGAAAATTTTCAAGCCGTGAGAAATTTTTGTCCTCCCGGTTTTCCATCTTCGGATTGTTGGCGGCATTGTTGATCAAAATATGAATGCCGCCGAAATTCTCAATGATCCGGTCTCGTGCTTCTGTCAGTTGTTCTGGCGATGTTATGTCGCACCCAAGGCCAAGAGCAGGGCCGCCATAGGTTTCGCTTAACCCTGCGGCACGGTTACTGGCGGCATCGCCATTGAGGTCCAGCAAAACCGGTATGCCGCCCATTTCGGCGACGGCTTCGCCGTGCTTGACGCCAAGTAATCCGGCACCACCGGTTATAATGGCGACTCGCCCGCTCAGGTCAAACGCTTCTTTGACGGATTTCCCTGACTTCATCTTGTTTGTCCACCATCTACCACCAACAGGCTGCCGGTTATGAAGGTGGCTTTGTCAGACGACAGGAAAACAACCGCGTCGGCGATTTCCGAGGGGTTGGCAAAGCGCTGCAGGGGAACTTCGGCCTTCAGGTATTGAGCCACGGCCGATGTATCTTCTTTCAGTTTGCGGTCCCAGACACCGCCGGGGAAAAGGACATTGCCCGGTGCGACTGTGTTGACGCGGATGCCATCGCTGCCAAGCTGACGGGCCAGGTTTTTGGCCGCGTGTTGCAAGGCCGCTTTGGCGGCGCTGTAGGGAATTGGCGCGGGGATTGCTTCGCATCCGGCGATGGACGAAATAAAGGTGATGCTGGCATTGCCCCGTTGTTTCAAAAAGGGTACTGCGGCTGATGCCAGCAGCATACTGCCGGTCAAATTGGTTTGGATCATGCCCTGCCAGTCCGTTTGCGTCAGGTTCCAGCCCTGCGTGCCGCTGCCGTTGCCGATGTTGGCAATCACGGCGTCAATCCCGCCGAAGGCTTTTTCGCCAAGGTTCAATGTGGCGGCAATCACATCAGGGTCCGTCATGTCACCTGCGTGGCTGGTAATTGAATCCTTGCCGTAATCCTGGGTTAGTCCGGCTCGGGCCGTATCAAGAGAGGTGGGATCGCGACCAGTAAGAACAACCCGGGAACCTTCTGCCAGAAAGGATCGGGCAATCGCCAGGCCGATGCCGCGGCTTGAGCCGGAAACGATGACCGATTTGTTGGCGAGACCTAATTCCATCTTATCCGGCCCAGTAACTTTCTACGAAGGCACGGTTGCGTGCCGCCAGTTCAATTTCGTCGCCGTTTTTGCCGCGCGCAGCCTGCAAAATGAAATGGCGGTCAAACCCGGTATCACGAATCATCTTAAAGCAGGTGGGAAAGTCGGCGTTACCTGTTCCAAGTGGTACTGTACTGCCGCCTAGCAACCTGTCTTTCACATGAACGCTTCCCAAGTATGGGGCCAGCGCGCGCAATTCGATAACCGGATCGTACCCCAGGGCGGCGCTGTTTCCTATGTCGAAGTTGGCTCGAACAGCGGGACTGTTGATGTCATCGAGAAGCTTACGAAATATGGCTGGTTCGAGATCTGTTTCAAGATGGAGTTCCAAACCGGCACCTTGTGCCTGTTTTGCCAGTTCATCAAGGGTGCGGACCAATCCGCTTCGCTGTGCTTCAGTCGTCAAGGATGATGCATCAACAAAGGGCAGGACGATATAAATGACGGACAGTTTGCCGGCCTGTAGTATCAGTCCTTTCAGGTGGTCGGCGACGGTCTGGCGAATATTCCCCAGCGGGTCAACCAGCAGTTCTTCCATATAGTAGTCAGCGCAAATTGAACGGACGCCGACTCCGGTTTCTTCAATCACCGCCTGCAATTGTGCAAGTCCGGCATCACTGCCAAGCGGGTTGTCGGCTTCGTGAGGGCGTTCATATATCCACTCGATACAATCGAGGCCGGCCGCTTTGGCATTGTGGAACTCTGTCTGCCAGCCCGTCGCTGGAAAAGCCTGAAAGCGCCCTTCGAAGGGGGGCAACAGTCTACCTTGCATAATTCCGATATCGGTCATGGCTTATCCTGGGGTTCAACGAGTTCCAAATAGGTGCCATCGGGGTCGCGACAAAAAGCGACTTTGGCACCGCCATCGGGTGACACCCTTGGCGCGGCGTTAAATTCGTACCCGGCGGCGATGATGCGCGCGTAAAGATCATCAAGGTCGGTCACCGTCAGGGCGACGTGGGTTGGCCCGATGGCGTTCAAGGCTGTCGCATCAGTGGCGGCAGGTGTTTCAAAACACAGCAGTTCCAATATTGTCGGGCCGCTCGTTCCGGCAAGCTTCGCCGTTGTTACCCGAGCGTTGCTCATACCAAGCAAGCCATCAAGGAAGCTTCCGGATTCCTTGGTCACCGGGCCATTCCGCAAGCCGATCAGGTCGCGGTAGAAAGCAAGCGATACGTCCATGTCGCTGACCACGATCCCTACATGGCGAATACTGGTCATTGGACCGGGCCCTGCAATGTTTCGGCAATGGCTTGCTCCAAAACATCAAGACCTTCCATCAAAGCTACTTCGGGAATGGTCAATGGCGGGCCGATTTTGATGGATTCGCGTCCGGTGTGGACCAGCAACACTCCTTTCCTGAGTGCGCTTTCACATATTCTGCTGGCCAATCCGCCGCCACCTGTTGTGCTGCCAGGGTCTTTGAAAATGAGTGCCGCCAGCATTCCTTTGCCCAAGACATGCGAAATGTGGTCCGGATAGCGAAGATGCAATCCGATCAGGCGCTGGTGCAGTCGTTCACCCATATCTGCGGATTTTGCGATCAGTCCCAGGTCCCGAATACTTTGCAAGTTGGCCAGACCCGCAGCGCAGGAAAGGGGATTGGCGGAATGGGTGCTGCTCATGGATCCAACATCGGGCAGGTCCATGACATCAGCCCGTCCCAAAACGGCGGCCAGGGGCAAAGAAGAACTGATCCCTTTGCCACAACAGATAAGATCAGGCGTAGCTTCGTAATGCTGATAGGCGAACATTTTGCCGGTACGACCGAAACCGGACTGGATTTCGTCGAAGGCGACGAGAAAGTCGTTCTGGCGCGCAAGGGCTTCCCAGGCCTGGACATAGTCCTTGGGGAAAAAGGCCGCGGACCAACCGATATAGGATTCAAAAATGATACCACCGATATCCGTTGCCGGATCGATGCCACGTGCACTGAGGGCGTCTAGGTCCCGTTCGAATCTAATGTCGCCGCTTTCATTAACGATGTTGCCGTTTTCGTCCCAAGGATAAGGAAATGGCAGGTGATAGACATTGGGGTCTTCAAAACCGGCCCACGCCCGTTGGGCCGGTGTGCCGCTGATCTGGGCCGCACCCATTGTTCGGCCATGAAAGCTGCCGTCAAAGGCGATAATGCCGGGGCGTTTTTTGTCGCGGGAAATGGCATGCAACCGCATGAGTTTGACGGCGGTTTCGGTTGCTTCCGTCCCGGCCGAAACCAGGTAGGCCTTTTCCAGCTCGTCGGGAGTTGATTGAATAAGTTCTTCTAGGAATTGCGCTCGTATTTCAGAGGCATAGGTATAGGTGTGCAAAAGCTCCTGATCGAGCGTGTTTTTCAGGGCGTTGACAATATGGGGGTTTGCATGGCCGGCATTGGCGACAAAAATGGTCGATGTGAAATCAATCCAGCAATTGCCCCATTTGTCGAATACCTGAAAATCCTTGGCCCGGTCCCAGACGATGGGCATTTGCCCATGCATGGAGCGGGATTCATAACGATATAGGGCTTCCAGAATGGGAAGGGAGTCGGGTGCCGGAATCGCGGTGGCGATCTTCCGGTAGGCGGTGTCAATATGCGGAACTTCGACCGGGGTGCGGGAAAAACCGAAATCTGCCATTTTAAGCTTCCATCGCTTGGTTTAGGTGATCGACCAGCGGATGTGGGTGACGTTCAATGGTGAATTCCAGAAAGTCGAAATCCTGCGGTGCATCCAGTTCGACAACAGGGTCGGTGACAAAGGGCATTACCTTCGGGCCATACATGGTTCCGGTCTTAACAATTGACGCAGTGCGCATCATTTCGATGTACCCATTTGGGTGGTAGGCCGGTGGGAAGGTTTGCCGTGGAAGATTGTAATACTCCGGCCTGGCATCGTCGGGGAAGAAACCATCCAGATATCCGTTTTCAATACGCATCATTTTCTGCGGTGGTTCGGCCAGTTCGTGGGCAGACCTCATACCCGTGGCGTCACCATTGTCGCGAAAGGCGTTGATCGCGGTCTCGATAATGTCGGGCATACGCAGGGGGGTTGTTGGCAGCAACAGGGTCAAAAATTCCGGATGGGCGCGGTCGGCTAACGCCAGCGCTTCCAGGGTATGCGTAACAAAGTCGATGGCTGGCGATTTATCCGTTGCAAGTTCAGCGGGCCGCAGGAATGGAACTTCGGCACCGTAGGCCAGGGCAATATCGGCGATTTCCTGCGAGTCAGTATTTACGATTACCCGGTCAATGCTGGAACAGAGCTTTGCGGCCATGATCGAATAGGCGATGATAGGGTGCCCGACCAGCGGGCGCACATTTTTACCGGGAATTCCTTTTGATCCGCCACGGGCCGGAATGAGTGCGTAGTTTCCATTCGTCCGCATTGCTCAAAAACTCTGCTTTGGTTTGCGGGCGACGGCCAGCAACATGACCTCGTTTGAGAAGCGAATAAATTTGTTCATCTCTTCAGGCCAAGGTGCTTTGGCATGGGGCCTGAATGGTATGGGCAGCATCCGCAGAAAATGGGCAATGGGTTTTAAAGCTGGATAACGCCAGGTAACAGGCAATTGCAAGAAGTGCTGGACATCAATCGTTTCAAAACCGGCAAGGGACATTGCGTCTTCCAGCGATAAGGCAGTGAACGGTGTAACATGGGTGTGGTCGCAATAGAACGGTCCCCAATATGTATGGCGCCAGCTGGGGGTCATAACGATTGCTGTTCCGCCGGGGCGCAGGGCATCAAATGCTTTCTTTAAAAGAACGACCGGTGTTCTGGTGTGCTCGACAACGGATTTGCTGAAAACGATATCGAAGCTTTCAGGGGGAAAGGGCAGGGGGGCCAGGTCCAGATTGGCGGTTAATACCTGATGGTCAGGTGATAAACCGGGGGCGCCGGGGGATATGTCTGTGCCTGCGACCTTGTATCCCAGCTCTGAAAAGGCGGTTAGGTAATCCCCACGCCCGCAACCGATATCCAGCAGCGAGCCGTTAGGCGGCAGAAAAGAACTTGCCAGCCATTTTGCAA
>Ga0316204_10006463_pt1 | contig 18000 bp, 16 predicted proteins | sample 6monrhotite_MG_2_FD_205661 | JGI IMG/M metagenome (GOLD analysis project Ga0316204, IMG submission 205661) | Microbial mat bacterial communities from mineral coupon in-situ incubated in ocean water Damariscotta River, Maine, United States -... | ecosystem: Environmental > Aquatic > Marine >... | reverse complement strand
TTTATTTGCACACCAATAATGACGCGGTACAACATATTTTACGTGTCGCCAGCGGCCTTGATTCTCTGGTACTGGGTGAGCCACAAATTCTCGGCCAAATTAAAGATGCCTTTAGTACCGCTAACCAAGCGGGTACTGTCGGCCGTCAACTCAATCGTTTATTTCAACATACATTTTCTGTCGCCAAACAAGTTCGCACAGATACTGCAATTGGTGCGAACCCAGTATCTGTGGCGTTTGCCGCGGTCAGTTTATCGAAACGCATATTTGCCGATTTGTCTGAGCACACAGCTTTACTTATTGGTGCAGGTGAAACTACCGAACTGGTTGCACAACACCTTGCGAACCAAGGTGTTAAAAAAATAATTGTCGCCAATAGAACGGTCGAACGCGCACAAACATTAGCCAATTGTTTTGATGGTGAGGCCATAGCGTTATCCGATATGCCCGATCGCTTAGTTGAGGCCGATATTATTATTGCCTCTACCGCTAGCCAATTACCGATTCTAGGCAAAGGTGCAGTAGAACGTGCCTTAAAACAACGTAAACATAGACCGATGTTTATGGTTGATATTGCTGTACCACGTGACATCGAACCTGAAGTGGGCAGCCTTGATGACGTTTACTTATATACCGTAGATGATCTGCATGAAGTGATTGAAGAAGGCAAGCAATCTCGTGAAGAAGCCGCTATTCAAGCTGAAGAAATTATTAAACTGCAAGTAGAGCACTTTATGGGTTGGCTGCGTTCTCTCAAAGGTGTCGATACTATTCGCGCTTTTCGTGAACAAGCAGAACATAAACGCGATGAACAACTTGCCCAAGCTCAAAAACAGTTAGCAGCGGGTAAAGATCCTGAGCAGGTCATTTCTGATCTCGCTCGCACCTTAACCAATAAACTCATTCATGAGCCCAGCGCACAACTTAATCAAGCTGCTTATTCTGGCCGCAAAGATCTTCTTGATAATGCGCGCGAACTGTTCAACCTTGAACCTGATAACGAAGAATAAAAGAATTCATATGAAAGATTCGATCAACAATAAGCTTGAAAACTTAGCTGAACGCCTAGAAGAGATAAATTACTTACTTTCTAGCCCTGATGTTATTAATGATCAAAATAAATTCCGTACTCTATCTCAAGAGCACGCACAACTTGGCCCCGTAGTCAGTTGCTTTGATAATTATAAAACCACTCAAGGTGATGTTGCCGAAGCCAAGCGCATGCTGGATGATGACGATAAAGACATGCGCGAAATGGCAAAAGAAGAATTAAAGGAAGCCAATGCTCAGTTAGAAAAACTCGAAGCCGAGTTACAAATATTAATGCTACCGACAGATCCCAACGATGATAAGAACATCTTCTTAGAAATTCGTGCAGGTACTGGTGGTGATGAAGCGGCGATTTTTGCGGGTGACCTATATAAAATGTATACCCGCTATGCCGAAACTAAGCGCTGGACCGTTGAGCTGATAAATGAAAGCTTAGGTGACCATGGCGGCTATAAAGAAGTTGTTATTCGTATTGTTGGTCACGGTGCTTACTCAAGATTAAAATTTGAATCTGGTGGGCATCGTGTTCAACGTGTTCCCGAAACTGAATCACAAGGTCGAGTGCATACTTCCGCCTGTACTGTAGCGGTCATGCCAGAAGCTGATGAAATCGATACCATTGAAATTAATACCGGTGATTTGAAGGTAGATACTTTCCGCGCATCAGGCGCAGGTGGCCAGCACGTTAATAAAACTGACTCCGCTATCCGCTTAACCCATTTACCTTCAGGCATTGTTGTTGAATGCCAAGACCAGCGTTCTCAGCATAAAAATCGTGCCCAAGCGATGAAGGTGTTGCAAGCGAAGTTACAACAAGTTGAAGAAGATAAAGCGGCCAGTGAAGAATCTGCCACTCGTAAATCTCTCGTCGGTAGTGGTGATCGTTCTGAAAGAATACGTACCTATAATTATCCTCAAGGTCGTTTAACGGAACATCGAATCAACTTAACCTTATATAAACTTGATGAAGTCATGCAGGGTAAACTCGATGATGTGATTGAACCTTTAATCAATGAACATCAAGCCGATCTTTTAGCGGCTATGGGTGATGAGTAACTAGGCTAATTTAATCATGGCCACTATCTCTGAGACACTTAAAAGCGCAACGACCCAACTCCAGTCATCTTCTGACTCTGCTCATTTAGATGTAGAGTTGCTTTTAAGTTTCATTTTAGAAAAAGATCGTAGCTTTCTGCACACCTGGCCAGAACAAATGCTCTCAGCAGAACAACAAGAAAAATTTAATGCTTTATTTTCTCAGCGTTTACACGGACACCCCATTGCCCACCTTTTAGGCGAACAAGGATTTTGGTCGCTCAACCTAAAAGTTACGCCTGATACATTAATTCCAAGACCTGAGACTGAGTGTTTAGTCGAGATAGCCTTAGAAACTATTCCCAAACATCAGCCGTGTCACCTTCTCGACTTAGGTACCGGTAGCGGTGCTATTGCTTTAGCCATCGCCACTGAACGGCCGTTATGCAAAATCACTGCGACTGATATTTCAGCTTCAGCATTAGCCGTTGCAGAAGAAAATGCCCGAACACACCAAATAAAAAATATCCACTTTATTCAAAGTAGCTGGTTCGAGAATATCCCCCCCCAACAGTTTGATATGATTGTTTCAAATCCGCCATATATTCGCGAAAAGGATGAACACTTATCTGAGGGTGATGTGCGTTTTGATCCTATCTCTGCGTTAACCTCAGGCGAAGATGGATTAGATGATATAAGAACAATCATTCAGCTTGCTCCTGCGTTTTTGAGAGCCAATGCCATGATGTTAATTGAGCATGGCTATGATCAAGCACAAGCTGTTCAACAAATTTACGCTGAATCAAATTTCACCAATATTCAAAACTTCACCGATTATGCCAGCCATGCACGTGTAACTGTTGCGCTTCGCTAATAATATAAGCATCTACAAATGTACTAATATAAAAGAATTCAATAACACAAACCGCTCCCGACTATTGACCCTCTGCTTAATAAGGTTAGGATGGAAGTAACAGGAGTGTGGAATGACAACATTTAGTAAACAGCGTGATGTCATGTTTTATCCTTTGCATGACGAAGAAGCCCAAGCCTTAGCGGCGAGTAAAATGCTTTCTGATATTGATGGTATTGAAATTGCGCACGCAGTTTCAGATATTCATTTAGTCGTTCGCTATGACTTACGTTATTTTACTCTGACTGATATAGAAGAACTCCTCACCACTGTTGGTTTTCATCTTGATAATAACCTGCTGATTAAACTCAAACGTGCTTTATATAAGTACACCGAAGAAACAGAACGTGCCAACATGGGTAGCCTAGAGGGCCTATCTAATTCAACACGTGGCGCCTATATTAGCCGCTATCAAAATCTGCCACATGGCTGCCGCGATAAACGCCCTTCACACTGGCGTAATTATTTATAAATCCGTTCCTATTTAGTCATTGCTTTTATCTTCAGCTTAACCTGAAGGATATATTCCGCTGCGCAATAGCTGTATTAACGCTTCCATCTTGAGTTAATTCTCTTTACCCTTTGTTTTATGAATGATGAACAACTTTTACGCTACAGCAGACAAATCATGTTGCCGCAAATTGATGTGGCTGGACAAGAAAAATTACTTGCTTCTCGAGCACTTATCATTGGTCTAGGTGGCTTAGGTTCACCTGTCGCTATGTATCTGGCGGCTGCAGGTATTGGGCAGCTGGTGCTCGTTGATGATGACAAAGTTGAACTATCCAATTTGCAAAGGCAAATTATTCATAACACTACAGATATTGGCACAGACAAAGTTTCATCTGCGCAACACAGTATTCAACAATTAAACCCTGATGTTGAAGTAACTCCTTATTCAAAACGACTAAACGAAAAAGAGTTGGAACAGGAAGTTGCATTAGCCGATATCGTGATTGATGGCACAGATAATTTCTCCAGTCGTTTTGCTCTCAACAGCTGCTGCGTGAAAAATAAAACCCCTTTAGTTTCTGGTGCCGCTATACGAATGGAAGGACAAGTTAGTGTATTTAACTGCACCCCTAGCAGCCCTTGTTATCGCTGCTTATATAAGGATGAAGGCGAACTTGATACTAGTTGTAGCAATAATGGTGTGTTATCACCGGTTGTTGGCATTATCGGAACTATTCAAGCCAATGAAGCGATAAAAACCATTCTGAATATAGGCGAAACGCTCGATGGAAAATTATTAGTTTTTGATGCGCTGCATATGGACTGGCGAACATTAAAGCTAAAGAAAGATCCTGCTTGCCCGATATGTAATTAAAATAGGAGCACTGCATTACACTCAAGAAGCTTTTCTATTTAGCAATTAATAATATATTTAAATAAGTCGCCATCAATAAGTAAACAGAATTAGTTTTGATTAAATATACTAATATAAAAAATATCTCTTCCCGAAAAATTATTCTGAGCTATAAGCTAAGTTTACTTCTTCTTATCGCTTTAATTGCTGCCAGTTTATATGTTATAGACTCTCGCAATCACGCACTACAAGACACCATTAATAAACAATTCACTGTTAACGCTATCATGAAAGAACTTACCGATATCTCAAGGTATCGCGGTGAAATCATGTTATTAATTTTGGGAGAGGCTGACCCATTTGAGCGTGATGATTTAATTCAAAAATACAACGGCCAAACCAGAGAGTTTCTAAAACGTAGAGAAAAAATTGAGCTACTAAACTTGCCTAAAACACAGGCCGATATTTTTCACGCCACAATAAAAACTGTAGGCAAAGCTTATGTTTATCAAAATGAAACAATCCAACTCATTACGAACGGCCAAATATTAAAAGCAAAAAAAGTTTTTAATGAAAAAATATTACCCAAGAAAATTTTAATAAGAAACTCTTATGATGAACTTATTCGTTCTATGCATTCTCTGTCCAAAATAGAAATAGACAATACACAAAAATCAAGTAGAAATGCAAAGTACATCATCTTAGCTTTACTCGCAGTACTTTTTATTCTTGTAGTATGGATGCAATTTTTGGCAACTAAAGTGATCCATCAATACAACAGCTTACTTATCAAAAATAATGAACAGTTAGAGTTAACCGTCAAGAAACGTACAAAAGAACTCGAGTTAGCAAAAGACGAAGCAGTGGAAGCGAACAAGGCAAAATCTAACTTTCTCTCGGGTATGAGTCACGAGTTGCGTACACCAATGAATGCAATTTTAGGCTTTGGACAATTGCTTAACGATGACGGAAGCGGCTTAGATGAAGATCAACGTGAAAATGTTAATGAGATCCTTCATGCAGGCGATCATTTATTGACGCTCATTAATGAATTATTAGATTTGTCTCAGATTGAAGCTGGCAAGATGAATGTTGTTATAACTGACACCACTTTAAACGATGTGCTGACACAAAGCATAGGACTTATTACACCGCTAGCGGATAAACATCAGGTTAAAATTATAAATCATATCAGTAATGCAAACTATACCGTAAAGGCTGACTATACCCGGCTTAAACAAGCAATATTGAATCTTCTTTCCAATGCGGTGAAATATGGTGATGATGGAAGCCAAGTTATTCTCAATGCTGAAGTAACAGCAAATCAATATCTTCGCATTCATGTGACAGATAGCGGAAATGGTTTGAGTACTGAGGATATTGATCAGTTGTTTCATTCTTTTGCTCGTCTGGAGATTACAAGCAATATAGAGGGAACAGGCCTAGGGCTCGTTATTACCAAACACTTAATTGAACTCATGGGCGGTAATATCGGTATTGAAAGCACATTGGGTGAAGGTAGTACTTTTTGGATAGAGATCCCTTTGTCTCGAACAGAATAAAAAACTGCAGGTATTGTTTATTTTTCTGCTTGTTTACTGTTGAACTTGCGGGGCAGTGTGGGGAACCTGAGTACTAAAGAGTTGTTCGGCATCAACTGCATCAAAACGGTAATTATGATTACAAAACTCACAAGCGACTTCTATTGTCGTTTGCTCACTAATAATACTGTTTACTTCTTCTGCGCCTAATGAACGCAACATATTTGCAACGCGTTCATGTGAGCAACTACAGCGAAATGAAATAAATTCAGCATCAAATAACCTGACATCTTCTTCGTGAAATAAACGATGAATGATTTCTTCAGCATCTAGCACTAAGAGCTCATCTTGTTTAATGGTCGATGCTAGCTGTTGAATTCTATTCCAACCATCAAAATCAGTTGCAGCATTCACATCATAGTTATTAGATTTAGGGAGCTTTTGCACTAACAAACCTGCTGTAATCTTATCATTCGCAGCCAACCAAATACCTGTATCGAGTTGCTCGGAGCGTAATAAATAATCAGTAATAGCATCGGCTAAATTATCTCCCGTTAAAGCAACAATACCTTGGTAGCGTTCACCTTGGTTAGGCTCTAATGTCATAACGAAGCGTGCATTTCCAAACAAGCCAGTTAAACTTTCATCCGTTATTTCGAGCTTGTCATTTAAAGTCGCGGTCGCCCTTAAAGTTTTATCACTTGTGCCTTCAACGACTAAAAGGCTCACGGGCCCATCACCTTGAATTTGAGCAATCAATTGACCTTCAAATTTTAGTGTGGCAATCAACAAACTCACTGCTGACATCAACTCACCTAAAACTTTTTGCACAGGCTTAGGGTAACTATGGCGTTCAAGTACTGCTTGCCATGTTGCGTCTAAGTGAACTACTTCACCGCGCACATCCAAGTTTTCAAATAAAAATCGTCTTAGAGTGTCTTTCATAATTGATTACTTCTCGCCGCAAAGATGCATTATAGTTTTTAAAAAAATAATTTAACTTTTCTTAGCGTTCTCAGCGTCTTGGCGGTGATCTGTTTATTTTAGTTTGTCGCGTATAAGTTGATTCAGCTGGCCTGGGTTCGCCTTGCCTTTAGATGCCTTCATGCATTGCCCAACAAAGAAGCCTAATACTTTTTCTTTGCCTGCTTTAAATTGCTCAACTTGCTCAGGGTTAGCGGCAATAATGTCATCCACAATGGCTTCAATCGCACCGGTATCAGTAATTTGTTTTAAACCTTTACTCTCAATTACTTCGTCGGCATCTTTGCCTTCGCCTTTCCATAAAGCTTCAAACACTTGCTTAGCAATTTTTCCCGAGATGGTATTGTCTATAATGCGGGTTAAAAGCAAGGCCAACATCTCAGCGCTAACCGGGCTTGCGGTAATATCGGTATCTTCTTTATTTAAGTAGCCAGATAACTCACCCATCACCCAATTTGCGGCTAACTTTGCATCACCACATTGATTGGCAACAACTTCAAAATATTCAGCCATTTCTCTTGATGTCGTAATAGTTGAAGCATCTTCCGCTTTTAAACCAAAGCTTTCGATAAAGCGTGCTTTTTTCGCATCGGGTAATTCAGGTAAAGTCGCGCGAATTTTTTCAATCTGCTCTGCGGTGACTTTTACCGGCAATAAATCAGGATCCGGGAAGTAACGATAATCATTGGCTTCTTCTTTTGAACGCATTGAACGTGTTTCATCTTTATCAGCGTCATACAAACGGGTTTCTTGCACTACCGTTCCGCCGGCTTCGATCAGATCGATTTGACGTTCAACTTCAATATTAATAGCACGCTCAACAAAACGGAATGAATTGATATTTTTTAGTTCGGCACGTGTACCAAATTCTTTTTGCCCTTTAGGACGCACAGAAACGTTAGCATCACAACGGAATGAACCTTCTTGCATATTGCCATCACTGATACCAATGTAACGTACTAATGAATGCATTTTACGCATATAGGCAACAGCTTCTTTTGCAGAACTCATGTCTGGCTCAGAAACAATTTCAAGTAACGGCGTGCCCGCACGATTTAAATCAATACCGGTCATACCTTGAAAATCTTCATGTAAAGATTTTCCTGCATCTTCTTCTAAGTGAGCACGGGTTACACCAATTACTTTTGGCGAACCATCTTCAAGCTCAATAGTCAATGAACCTTTACCGACTATAGGGAAATCCATTTGTGTTGTTTGGTAGCCTTTAGGCAGATCTGGATAAAAATAATTTTTACGATCAAAGACTGATGTCATTCCAATTTCAGCATCAAGCGCTAAACCAAATTTTACGGCTAAGCTCATTACTTCTTTGTTTAATACCGGCAACACACCAGGCAAGCCTAAATCTACTGCACATGCTTGCGTGTTTGGTTCTGCGCCATATTCGGTTGCAGCACCAGAGAAAATTTTACTTTTGGTCGCAAGTTGAGTATGAATCTCAAGACCAATAACTGTTTCCCATTCCATGATTTCTTCCTCAAAAACCTTCTATCTATTGTTTCGTGTATTAACGCAAAGGCTACAGAGGCGCAAAGTACGCCATATCATTAACTTTGCGTTCTGTGCGCCTCTGCGGTCTTAGCGTTATTTATAAGCCTCAGGCATCTGCACATGCCAATCCGTTGTTTGTTGGTATTGGTGCGCGACATTCAATAATCTTGATTCATCAAAGTGATTACCAATAATTTGTAAACCAACCGGCATGTTGTTTGAAAAACCACAAGGTACAGACATACCGGGTAAGCCGGCTAGATTTGTCGCGATGGTATAAATATCTGACAAATACATTGAAACAGGATCATTGGATTTTTCGCCGGCTTTAAAAGCCACTTCAGGTGAGGTGGGCCCCATAATGACATCGACCTGCTTAAAGGCTTGAGTAAAGTCATCACTAATTAATCGACGAATTTTTTGTGCTTTTAAGTAATACGCATCGTAATAGCCTGCAGATAAGGCATAAGCACCTATCATAATGCGACGTTTAACCTCTTCACCAAAACCTTCGCCACGACTACGTTTGTATAAGTCTTCTAAATCTTTTGGATCGTCACAACGATAACCAAAACGAACACCATCAAAGCGTGAAAGATTAGATGAGCATTCTGCCGGCGCAATGACATAATAAGCCGGTACTGACAAATGCGAGTTAGGTAAACTGATATCAATAATTTCAGCCCCCATTTTTTTATATTCGTTTATCGCTTCTTCAACAACTTTCGCTACATCAGAGTTTAAGCCTTCATTGAAATATTCTTTGGGCAAACCAATTTTTAAACCTTTTAGGTCTTGCTTTAAATTTGCAGAATAATCCGGAACACTTTGTTCAGCGCTGGTGGAGTCTTTTTCATCAAAACCCGCCATTACATTTAACATTAATGCCGCGTCTTCGGCCGTTTGGGTAAAAGTACCTGCTTGATCTAAGCTTGAAGCAAAAGCGATCATGCCATAACGCGAAACGCGTCCATAAGTCGGTTTCAATCCGGTGATACCACACAGTGCTGCTGGTTGACGGATAGAACCACCGGTATCGGTACCGGTTGAGGCGGGAACTAAACGCGCAGCCACTGCTGCAGCTGAGCCACCCGATGAACCTCCAGGCACGGTTGAGGTATCCCACGGGTTTTTTACACTGCCATAAAAACTGGTTTCATTTGACGAACCCATGGCAAATTCATCCATGTTAGTTTTACCCAACATAACTGAACCGGCTTGATTAAAGTTATGAATCACCGTGGCATCATAAGGCGCAATAAAATTATCGAGCATTTTGGAACCACAGGTGGTTTTTACACCGTTAGTGCAAAAAATATCTTTTTGTGCGAATGGAATGCCTGTCAGTGCAGTTGCATTGCCTTTGCTAATCATTTCATCAGCCGCTTTCGCTTGAGCTATAGCATGCTCTTCGCTAATGGTGATAAAACTGTTTAACTCTGGATCAAACTTTTTAACACGCTTAAGAAAATTTTGTGTCAATTCCTCACTGGAAAAATCGCCCTTCATTAACCCGTCAGCGAGTTCGGCAATGGTTTTACTATGCATGGTTTTACTCTTTAAAAATGTCTTTGAAATGTTCTTAGTTTTAACTTGCCAATTGAATGTTCTTTATAAAAATAACTCGGGCAGATTATTCAATGACCTGAGGCACGAGGTATAAACCATTTTCAACTTCAGGCGCATTTTTTTGAAAATGTTCACGTTGATTTTCTTCTGTCACGACATCTTCGCGCAAGCGTTGAAAAGCATCATGCGGGTGTGCCATTGGAGAAACCTTGTCGGTATCGACAGCATTCATTTGCTCAACCATTTCCAATATATTCGATAGGTTATCGGCATATCCGGGGATATCGTCTTCAGCAATAGACAATCTTGCTAAATGGGCTATTTTTTCAACGTCATTTTTATCCAGTGACATAGATTTGAACTCCGCTTTATTCGTATTTAATCTAATCTCAAAAATTGCCCTGTGATGGGCTCGGCAAATTCTACCAGTTATCATTAATGGCTGCTTGCTCATTTGGCCCTTATTAATTAAAGTAGCAACCTGATTTTCTCTTTTAATTACTATAAGAACCAATAATTATGTTTTCACGCCTTCGGGGATTTTTTTCAAACGATATTTCTATCGATCTTGGTACTGCTAACACCTTAATTTATGTAAAAGGTAGCGGCATTGTACTCAATGAACCTTCTGTAGTTGCTATTCGCCAAGAACGTGGACCCGGCGGGCCTAAAAGCATTGCCGCTGTTGGTGTTGAAGCAAAACGTATGCTGGGCAGAACACCTGGCAATATCGTCGCTATTCGCCCAATGAAAGACGGCGTTATCGCTGATTTCACCGTCACAGAAAAAATGTTGCAACACTTCATTCGTAAAGTGCATGAAGATCAAACACGCTTTTTCCGCCCTAGCCCACGCGTGCTTATTTGTGTGCCGTGTGGTTCAACTCAAGTAGAGCGAAGAGCTATTCGCGAGTCTGCTAATGGTGCAGGTGCTCGTGAAGTGTATTTAATTGAAGAACCAATGGCGGCAGCAATTGGGGCAAAAATGCCCATTAGCGAAGCAAGCGGTTCAATGGTACTAGACATTGGTGGTGGTACCACTGAAGTTGCCGTTATTTCACTAAGCGGCATTGTTTACTCTGCTTCTGTCCGTATCGGTGGTGATCGTTTCGATGAAGCAATCATAAATTACGTTCGCCGCAACTACGGTAGTTTGATTGGTGAATCAACCGCTGAGCGCATTAAGCAAGAAATTGGCACCGCTTATCCCGGTAATGAAGTCCGTGAAATGGAAGTGCGCGGCCGTAACTTAGCAGAAGGTATTCCTCGAAGCTTCACCTTAAATTCGAATGAAATACTAGAAGCCTTACAAGAACCATTAAGTGGCATTGTTAGTGCTGTTAAAACGGCTTTAGAACAAACGCCGCCAGAATTAGCCGCGGATATTGCAGAACGAGGCATGGTACTCACTGGTGGCGGTGCGTTATTGCATGATCTTGATCGCTTAATCATGGAAGAAACCGGCTTACCCGTCATTATCGCTGAAGATCCCCTCACTTGTGTTGCACACGGTGGTGGTATCGCCCTCGAAATGATTGATGAACACGGTGGTGACTTATTTAGTATTGAATAATTTTTTTCTGCTTTTAGCTAACTTTATCGCTAAAAGCACTTTTATTTATATATTTAATATTTTTAAGACGAGCACTTTTGGAGGGATAACTTATTAAACTTTTATTCATCCAAGGCCCATCTGTTGGCAACCGCCTCATTCTTCTGATTATTTTATCAATCACTTTGATGACGCTCGATCATCGTACAACTTATGTTAAAACCATTCGCACAGGTATTTCTGTACTTGTTTATCCACTGCAATACCTTGTTAATTTCCCTGCTAACGTCGGTGACTGGGCTTCAGACAGCTTTACAAGTCGTAAAACCTTGCAAGAAGACAATGAAACACTGCGCACGCAAAACCAAATTTTAAAAACACAGTTACAACGGCTTAATTTCATTGAATCTGAAAACATTCATTTAAGAAACTTACTCGAATCATCAAAACGTGTTGGCGAGCGTATTCTCATTGCTGAATTATTGTCGGTTGATATGGACCCCTACAAACAGCAAGTCACTATTAATAAGGGCTCAGGAGATGATATCTATCCCGGGCAACCTTTTGTCGATGCAAAAGGAGTCATGGGTAAATTAGTGCATATTTCTGCATTCTCAAGTACTGCACTACTCATTACCGATCCAAGTCATGCCTTACCCGTGCAAGTAAACCGTAATGGTTTACGTGCTGTTGCTAAAGGAACCGGAAGCCGAACCCGACTAGAAATACCCCACTTGCCCAATAATGCCGATATTGAAGTAGGTGACTTATTGGTGACATCTGGCCTCGGCTGCATATTCCCGGCGGGATACCCCGCTGCACGTATAGTCGAAATTAATATCGATCCCAGCTTACCGTTTGCTGAAGTACTCGCTGAACCCATTGCTGAACTCGATCGCAGTCGAGAAATACTTTTAGTCTGGCCAGGCGGCAAAGCTAAGCCTAATCCAAGTAACCCCTGCCAAATGGAAAGCGCGCTGCCTATCGATAAGCTTGCCACTCCCGCTAAACAAGGCAAAACATCGTGAAAGATAAAAAAGCACAAGGCGGCAAAGTTATTGTAACCAGCTTTATTGCGGCGTTTATCTTAACAATGATTCCACTACCTCAGTTTCTACAAATGATTCGTCCTGAGTTTGTCACCGTCGTTTTAATTTACTGGTGTATTGCTTTACCCAATCGTGTCGGTGTTGGCATCGGCTGGACGGTTGGTTTGGTGATGGATGTTTTAACAGACTCATTATTAGGGCAACATGCTCTCACTTTGGCACTTATCGCCTTTTTAGCCATGAAATTACATCAAAGGATTCGTGTCTTTCCTATTTGGCAACAAGCACTTACTATCTTTGTTCTTATGTCATTCCAAGCTACCATTACACTATGGATTAAGGGCCTGTTAAATGAAGCCCCAGAACTGTGGTTATTTATGTTACCCGCTATCAGCACCGCACTATTTTGGCCGCTGGGTTATCTGCTTATGCGACAAGTTCGTCGCTATTATCAAGTTAACTAAATTTTTAGCGATGTAGAGATGCTAAATTAATCATGGCCTTCAATAGCAACTTAAAACTCAAAGATCACTTTCAGGAAACGCAAATATTCAACCAACGAATATTAGTGGCAGGGATAATTATGTTTTTCTTACTGATCTTGCTATTAAGCCGCATGGTGTATTTACAGATTAGCAATCAACAATATTATTCCACCTTATCAGAAAATAACCGCGTAAACATTTTACCCATCCCGCCATCTCGTGGACTGATTTTTGATCGTAATGGTGTTTTACTGGCACAAAATTTACCGAGTTTTACCTTAGAAATTATTCCAGAGCATGTCGAAAATTTAGATGCAACGCTTAAAAACCTTAGCCAACTCATTACGATTACTGATGATGACCTAAATCGCTTCGATAAAAACCGGCGTAAGAAACGACGTTTTGAAGGCATCCCATTACGCTTTCAATTGAATGAGGAAGAGGTTGCTAAAATATCAGGGCAGCTATACAACTTGCCCGGTGTTGATATCACCGCACAACTCACGCGACATTATCCACAAGGAAATCTAGCTGCACACGCAGTCGGCTATGTGAGCCGGATTAACGAAGCAGAATTAAAAAAGCTGGATGTTTCCAACTACAGCGCAACTACTCATATAGGTAAAGTCGGTATAGAACGCACTTATGAGAATGTTTTGCACGGTAAAGTGGGCTTTGAGCATGTAGAAACCAATGCTCAAGGACGAGTACTTCGTGTCTTAGACAGAACCCGTCCCGTCTCAGGCAAAAACCTCTACCTGAATATGGACAGTAGAGTACAAGCTATTGCAGAAGAAAGTTTGGCTGAAAACAACGGCTCTTTGGTCGCGATTGATCCGAGAAACGGAGCCGTGTTAGCCATTGCCAGTATGCCCTCTTATGATCCTAATTTATTTGTTCATGGTATTAGCACTAAAAACTATAAAACCTTGAGCACATCACCAGAGCGCCCGCTTTTTAATCGCGCTTTACGCGGCCAATATCCTCCTGGCTCAACCATTAAACCTTTAGTGGGATTAGCCGGCCTAGAACTCGGTGAAGTTCATGAGCATGATGCGGTTGATTGCCCAGGCTGGTACATGCTCAAAAACGATGAACGCCGTTACCGAGATTGGAAAAAAACCGGACATGATGATACTGACCTCACCAAGGCCATTGTGGAATCATGCGATGTCTATTTTTATGACCTCGCCTTAAAACTCGGTATCGATAACATATCGAATTATCTTGCTCACTTTGGTTTAGGGCAAAAAACGGGGATTGACATTCGTGGAGAGCTTTCTGGATTAAACCCTTCAAGAGAATGGAAACGACGCAGTCGGAACTTACCTTGGTTTCCAGGTGAAACCTTAATCACGGGTATTGGCCAAGGCTTTATGCTAACAACCCCTTTGCAACTCGCCACTGCTACAGCGGCTATTGCGAAAAGAGGCACGCGCTACAAACCCAGAATGGTCTTAGCTGTTCAGAATCAACAAAATGGTGAGCTACTACCGACTAATCCAGAACTATTAACCCCTGTGCCAATTAATGAGGAATCTCATTGGCAAACTATCATTGATTCTATGAGAGACGTGGTACACAGTATTCATGGTACTGCACGCGGCATAAAACGTAATTTACAATATACCATTGCCGGTAAAACAGGCACGGCTCAAGTATTTGGTATTGCACAAGATGCCGAATATGTAAAAGAAGAAATTGCTAAAAAATTACAAGATCATGCTTTATTTATTGGTTACGCGCCTATCGATAACCCACGCATTGCGGTGGCACTCATTGTTGAAAATGGCGGAAGTGGTGGCTCAGTTGCGGCGCCTATTGTACGTAAAGTGATGGATCAATACTTACTCAACTTACCCAAAGAAAACCAAGACGAGAAAAAACCATGAGTTGGCAAAACTCGACAAACACAGGGTTTAAAGAAGAAAACCGTCTCAGCACTGGCCGTCGTCTGTTATATCGACTTCACATTGATTTACCTTTGTGGATTGGCATCATGATTCTTTCTGCGATGGGCATGGTGGTGCTGTATAGCGCGGGTGATAAAAGTCTTGAGCTTTTAAATCGCCAATTTGTTCGATTACTTATCGCCTTTATCGTCATGCTTATGGTTGCTCAAATTAATCCAAATACACTCAAGCACTGGGCACCTTGGTTATTTGGGCTTGGTTTACTTATGCTGATCGCGGTACTTGTTGTTGGTGAAGTCGGTAAAGGCGCGCAACGCTGGCTAGATTTAGGAGTTTTCCGCTTTCAACCTTCGGAACTGATGAAAATTGCAGTTCCCCTCATGACCGCGTGGTATTTAGCGGAGGCACCTTTACCTCCAAAGATGGGACGATTGATGGTCGCAATTATTATCGTATTGGTACCAACGATATTGATTGCTAAACAACCTGACTTAGGCACCTCTATACTCATCGCTTCATCAGGCATATTTGTCTTATTGCTCGCAGGGTTACGCTGGCAAATTATTGCGAGTGTTATGGTGTTAATGGCAGCAAGTGCACCACTATTTTGGAATTATTTACTGCATGATTACCAACGCCAACGCATACTCACTTTCCTCAATCCCGAAACAGATCCCTTGGGCTCGGGCTACCATATTATTCAATCAACCATCGCGATAGGTTCAGGCGGCATTTACGGAAAAGGCTGGTTAAACGGTACCCAAGCTCACCTTGATTTCTTACCGGAGCGCTCGACCGATTTTGTTTTTGCCGTGTTTAGTGAAGAGTTCGGATTTTTAGGTATATTGCTCTTGCTTGCAGTCTATGTCGCCATTATTAGCCGCGGGATTATCATCGCCGTCAATGCGCAAGACACCTTTTCTCGTCTGGTTGCAGGGAGTTTAACTCTGACATTTTTTGTCTATGTTTTTGTGAATATCGGTATGGTCTCTGGCATACTACCGGTAGTGGGACTGCCGTTACCTTTGATTAGTTATGGCGGTACTTCGATGGTGACCATTATGGCGGCATTCGGAATACTGATGTCGATCCAAACCCATCGAAAATTAGTCGGCGCTTAATATCGGCGGAACATTAAGTTAATTAAGCAGTCGAACATTGTATTAATATTTTATTTTATATTTTTTGAAGAGTCGTAATGAATTTAATCCGAATTTTTTCTCTAGGTCTCCTTTTCATATTCAGCGTAGCACCTTTAAGCGCTGCAGATACAAAGGGCTTCACAAACAATAAAAAAGTGGATGCTTTTATCTCCGATATGGTGAAGAAACATCGCTTTGATAAAAAAGCACTGCAACAACTTTTTGCTGAAGCCAAACTTTATGATTCAATTTTAGAAGCCATCTCAAGACCTGCAGAAGGTAAACCTTGGCATGAGTACCGCCCTATTTTTGTCACCCCAACGCGCACTCAAGGTGGTATCGCGTTCTGGAAGAAAAATGCAGATGCACTAAACCGTGCTGAAGAGAAATACGGTGTCCCTAAAGAAATTATTGTTGCGATTATTGGTGTCGAAACACGTTACGGCAAACACGCTGGTCGATATCCTGTATTTGATGCGCTCGCAACATTAGCTTTCGCTTACCCACCAAGAGCAAAATTCTTTAAGAGTGAACTCGAACACTTTTTGTTAATGACTCGTGAAGAAAAAATAGAACCAAAAGAGTTATTAGGTTCATACGCCGGCGCCATGGGATTACCTCAGTTCATTTCCAGTAGCTTCCGAAGCTATGCAGTAGATTTTGATGGTGATGGCAAACGCGACTTATGGAATAACCCAACTGATGCCATTGGTAGCGTAGCCAACTACTTTAGAAAACACCGCTGGAAAACAGGACAACCCGTTACTCATAAAGTACAAGTGCATGGCCAGCGCCATAAAAATTTGATTACAAAAAGTTTAAAACCTTCGCACACGCATGATGATTTATTAAACAATGGTGTGATTTTGCCAGGCAGTGTTGATGAAAAATTATTGGGTAAATTACTTAAACTTAAAACGACTAGTGAGCCTGAATACTGGGTAGCTTGGAATAATTTCTATGTCATTACTCGCTATAACCGCAGTGCACTTTATTCCATGGCGGTCTATCAACTAAGCCAAAAAATTAAACAGGATTACCTTAAGCTGTAATGTTATAGGCAGGCACTCAATATGATTTCTGTGTATAACAAAACTCACTATTTAATTATTATTAGCTCATTATTTTTATTTGCCTGTTCATCTCCTTCGCAACGTTACCATATCAGCCAAGATCATGGACCGAAAAAAGATGTTGATGTCAGCGACGTTAAAGATGCTGTACCAAAGAATGAACCTAAGAGTAAATATGGAAACCCTAAAACATATAAAGTATTAGGTAAATGGTATAGCGTTCGAAACAGCAGTAAAGGCTATGTAGAAAAAGGCATTGCTTCTTGGTATGGCAAAAAATTTCATGGCCATCGAACCTCCAGTGGTGAAACATATGATATGTATGCTATGACTGCGGCACACAAATCATTACCGCTGCCCACATATGTTCGTGTAACCCATCTGGAAAATGGTAAAAGCGTTATCGTCAAGGTCAACGATCGAGGCCCTTTCCATGACAATCGCATTATTGACTTATCTTATGCTGCGGCTAAAAAATTAGGCGTCACAGCAAAAGGCACCGGAGCGGTTGAAGTCGTGGCGATAGATCCAAGTAATTACCGAAACCAACAACCTTATCAGCCAAATATTAAACGTGCTTCGGCCCTACAGGCTTATCCTGTCAAACCACATTTTAAGCTTTATTTGCAAGTTGGCGCATTTTCTAGCCAAGTTAATGCCGACAAATTACACAAACGCTTAAGTCGAATGTTTAAAGCCCGAAAAATTCATTCCGAATACGCCTCGGATCAAAATGTTTACCGCGTTCGTATTGGGCCGCTTGCCAGTGTTGCTGATGCCGATGAGTTATCAACGCACTTAAATAACAAAGGCATACCTACCGCAAAAATCATTATCGACTGACTTCGCACTCAGTAAAAATAAAACTCCTCTATTT
>Ga0316204_10006462_pt1 | contig 18005 bp, 24 predicted proteins | sample 6monrhotite_MG_2_FD_205661 | JGI IMG/M metagenome (GOLD analysis project Ga0316204, IMG submission 205661) | Microbial mat bacterial communities from mineral coupon in-situ incubated in ocean water Damariscotta River, Maine, United States -... | ecosystem: Environmental > Aquatic > Marine >... | reverse complement strand
CCTGACGCACCAAAATCTGAAACGGTACCCCTGGCTGCCGTCAACCTGCGCCTATCGCCTGTTGGCCGAAGGTGACAGCCTGTATTGGTGGCATCCGCTGGTATCGGGCAACCCAGGAACCGTCCACGAAGCTGGAATTTCCGTTCGTGGACGCATCGTATCCGAACGTGACACAGACGATCTGGAGAACCATGTCGTCAGCTGGCCCGCATAGTACCTGTATCGTAATTGTGTATGAATAAAGGAGAGAGTTTTGAGTTTACCATCTGATCGTTTCACCGGTGTTCTGGCCGCCGCCCTGACCCCGCAAACCGCGGATTTTATCCCTGACGAAAAATTGATGAGCAAACACTGCAATTGGTTGCTGGACAATGGATGCGATGGTTTGGCCATTCTGGGGACGACCGGTGAGGCAAATTCATTCTGCCTGAAGGAACGTATTCGGGTGATTGAAGGTTTGGTGGAAGCCGGAGTTCCCGGTGAAAAACTGATGCCCGGAACGGGGAGTTGTGCGTTAACGGACGCCGTTAGCCTGACCAAGGTTGCCGTCAATGTCGGTGCCAGAGGCGTGTTGATGTTGCCGCCTTTCTATTATAAGAACCCATCCGACGATGGTTTGTTCGCCTATTACTCCGAAGTCATTCAGCGTGTCGGTGACAGCAGGCTCAGGGTATATCTGTATCATTTCCCGCAGATGTCGGCGACTCCGATCAGTTATAATCTGATTGAAATGTTGCTGAAGGCTTATCCCGATACCGTGGTTGGCATGAAGGACAGCTCCGGGGTTCTTGATAATATGGTTGGCGCGGCGAAAAACTTTCCCGGGTTCTGCGTCTTGTCAGGGGCGGACGATTATTTGTTGCCTCTGCTGGAGCAGGGTGGCGGTGGCTGTATTACTGCGTGCTCCAACGTATCATCGCCGCTGGCGAGCGCAATCTATCAGGGATTTCAGGCCGGTGAAGATGTCAGCTCGGTGCATGAGACGCTGGTCAAGGTGCGAATTGCCGTCAGTCAGTCCCCCTATCCTGCGGCCCTCAAGGCACTGATGGCCCGGCACAGCGGAAATGATAGCTGGCTGAACCTGCGCCCGCCGCTACAGAATCTGAACGGGGAGCAGACCGACGCGTTGTTTTCCGCCTTTGACGCTATTGATTATCAGATGCCTGCTGTCTGATTAAGGTGGCACGGGACTCCAAAACTCAGCAGTTTGTGGACTTAAACGGGTCCCGTGTTCCCGTCGCACTGCGACGTAATCCGAACGCCCGACGTTTGATTTTGCGTGTTGAAGGGGGGCGAGACCCGGATGACCCGGACAAGGTTGCGGTTACCCTGCCCAAGCGGGTGAGCGTTCGCGACGCGCTTCAGTTCGTTGTCAGCAAAGCAGATTGGATCGAAGAAAACCTTGCCCGCTTACCTCAGCGTATCCCCATTTCCGAAGGGGCGGTGATCCCGTTTCTGGGCTCCGAATTGCGTATTTTTCATCACCCGGAGGCCCGGCGCGGCGTTTGGCGTGACGAGGAGGGAATACATGCCAGTGGGGAGATTGGGTTTCTGCCCCGAAGGGTAGTGGATTGGATCAGGCGTGAGGCGCGACGCGAGATTACCCCACGAGTTGTTGATAAGGCGGCTCTTCTTGGAAAAAGCCCGGGGCGTATTTCTGTCCGCGATACCCGGTCGCGTTGGGGTTCTTGTGCGGCAAACGGTAACCTCTCGTTTAGTTGGCGACTGATTCTGGCGCCGGAGTTCGTGTTCGATTACGTCATCGCCCATGAAGTCTGCCATATTGCCGAACACAATCACGGTGAAAATTTCTGGCGTCTGGTTGATGGTTTGACGGCAGATATGAAGGGTGCAAAACTCTGGTTGCGCCAGAACGGCGAGAACCTTCACCGATATGGTTAACGGTTTTTTTATGAACGGCTCGTTAGGCTGAGGGTGCCATTGATTGGAGACAACAACCGCGAGGGTCTTGTCATGGACGGTGAAAATGCTACCTCCTGGCCACTAACGACCGAAGGCGTTCCTGATTGGGAGGGCGTTTTTGAAGACCCAAAAACGGGCTTTATCGCCCTTATTCGAAGTGCCAATTCTCCGGCCACTCTGAAAGCCTGTGCGACGGTAGTGGTTCAGCAACTGTTCACGCGTGATGACGACAGTATGAACGTCATGAAATACATCTTAGATCTGGAAAATATTTTACCTGATTCAGATGACAAGGAAACTACCTCAGAAGAATTGGACGAGATGCGGGATGCAGTCAGTGGTTTCCTGCGTGCGATTAAGGAAGATCGGATTCTTAAATCACAGGAATACCTGAAAAAACGGATCAATGAAGAGGAACGCCGTTCATCGTGAACCGTTTGGATCAAGAAAATTTTCAAGTCGGTGCGCCGCCGTCCGGGCGAACCTGAGGGTCTGTGCACGGCGGCGCTGCCCGTTTATCGGCGTCTCCGGGCTGTTGCGATGGATGACGGCGTTGAAGGTATCGGCAATGATCAGGCCGTAGTCGACAGGAAGTATATCTTTCGGGAACTCGGCGTTTACGGAAAAATAAAACCGGTCACAGTATAAAAGATAATCCTGCCATTTTCTGTCACTAAGAAAATCAGCAGGTGAGGATTTGACCTCAACAACGACAAATTTTCCTGAGGCGTCGAGCCCTGCTACGTCGACACGCCGCCCCGACGGTAGCTTGAATTCGCGAATTACCTGATACCCCATGTCTACAAGCAAGCGGCATACGCCACGAGTTACGTTAAATGATATAAAGTTGTTCGTGTTTTGTTCTGACATGATTCTCTTGTACCCAGCATATGGATTAAATGCAAGACTGGCATACTATGGGTCTCGTCAGAAGAGAGGTTATGGCCGTGAGGCAACAGCATACGGAACTTGCCATCGATACATCGGGTCAGGGTCTGTTCGATTTTACAAACGATGTTTGTCGCTGGGTCGAAAATGCCGGAATTAGCAACGGTGTGCTGACGCTGTTCTGCCGCCATACTTCAGCCTCTCTGAGCATACAGGAAAATGCCGATCCGGATGTGCTTCGCGATCTCCAGAGTTTCTTCAGGGCATTGGTTCGAGAAGACCCGTCACTCTATCGCCATACGTGTGAAGGTCCGGACGACATGCCGGCGCACATCCGGTCTGCCCTGACGGATGTCTCTCTCAACATTCCGGTCGCGGACGGACGGCCTGTTCTCGGCACATGGCAAGGTATTTATCTGTTCGAGCACCGATCGCGCCCCCACCGGCGTTCAGTTTATCTGCACCTGATGGGGGACTGAAACGGGGACGGTTCAGCTGTCGTACTGGATCAGATGTACATCGCGTTGCGGGTAAGGGATGGAAATCTCATTTTTGTCGAAGGTCTGTTTGACGGTTTTCAGCATGTCCCATTTCAGGGCCCAGTAGTCTCCGGCATTACACCAAACCCGAACAACCAGATCGACCGAGCTTTCGCCGAGATTGCCAACCACGACCAACGGTTCCGGGTCAGCATGGCAGCGTTTATCAGCGGCAATGATATCGTTAATGATCTTGATGGCCTGATCGATGTCATCGTCATAACCAATTCCAAACAGCAAATCCAGGCGGCGCGTATCATTGAAGCTGTAATTCTTGATGGATGCGTTCCAGAGCTGGCTGTTGGGCAGTATGATTTCCACATTGTCCGCAGTGTTCATGTAAGTCAGGAACAAAGAGACGGTTTTGACCGTGCCGGATACGCCGCCGCCTTCAATAAAGTCGCCAACCTTGAAGGGGCGGAACAGCAGGATCATGACGCCGGCAGCGACATTGCTCAGAGCACCCTGCATGGCCAAACCGATGGCAAGACCCATGGCGCCGATGACGGCAACAAAACTTGTTGTTTCAACCCCGAAGCGCTCAAGAACGGCAATGCCGGTAAATATCAGGATCGCGTAGCGTACACCGTTGGCGGTAAAGCCCGTGATCAGGGCGTCAACCTTGCCCGTTTTGTCGAGGGCCAGTTTGGTGATGCGCCACCCCCACCCGGCAGCCATCCAGCCGACAACCAGAATAATGATGGCACCGATGACATCGAGACCGTAGGTCGCCACGACCTCCGTCACCATGCGAATGGCCTCTTCGGTAGTTTTCTGCACGTTTTCCATCGAACCGAACCCCAAAATCCATGATGTTTCAGCGTAAATTTAACGTGGGTCAGAGCGGTTTTCCAGTACCAACCCTGCCACTGGGATTAATGGATGTGAATCAGTTTTTTGGAAACCAGCCCGTCGTGCGATTGGCGAAAGCCACGAGAGACAGCATGACCGGAACCTCGACCAGCACACCGACGACCGTTGCCAGGGCGGCGCCTGAGTCCAGACCGAACAGACTGATGGCAACGGCGACCGCCAGCTCGAAGAAGTTTGACGTGCCGATCAATGCGCAGGGAGCCGCGACATTATAGGGAACCTTCCAGGCCCAGGCGGCCCAGTAAGCAATGGCGAAAATTCCGTAAGACTGGACGATCAGGGGAATGGCGATAAGGCCAATGACAAACGGCTGATCGATGATCACCTGACCTTGAAACCCGAACAGCAAAACTACAGTTGCCAGCAACCCGAGAATTGACACAGGTTTGATGGCGCCGGTGAACCGTTCAACGGCTTTTTCGGCCGACTCGTTTTTCCGGGCGTGGCTGATGAGCTGCCGCCGGGTCAGCCAGCCGGCGGCCAACGGGAAGACAACGTAAAGCACGACGGACAGCAGCAGGGTCTCCCACGGCACCACGATATCGGTGACGCCCAACAGCAGGGCGACGATGGGCGCAAAGGCAAAAACCATGATGATGTCGTTCACCGACACCTGAACCAGCGTGTAGGTGGCGTCGCCGCGCGTCATTTGCGACCATACAAAAACCATGGCCGTACACGGCGCGGCGCCCAGTAAAATCAAACCTGCAATATACTGTTGGGCGTCTGCCGGCGCGATCAGGTCGGCAAATACCACCTCAAAAAACAAAAGCCCAAGGCCGGCCATGGTGAACGGTTTGATCAGCCAGTTGACGGCGATCGTCACCGCCAACCCTTTTGGTCGGTCCCCAATGTGACGGAGGCTGGCAAAATCCACATTCACCATCATCGGGTAAACCATGGCCCAGATCAGCACGGCAACGACCAGATTGACCGATGCATATTCCCAGCCCGCCAGAATTTCAAACAGCCCCGGCAGCAGATTTCCGAGGGCCAGTCCACACGCGATGCAAAGCGCCACCCAGAGTGACAACCATTTTTCAAAAAAGCCGATTGCTGCGGGTTGGGCGGAGGAATTGGCGGTCATGTATCAACCTCTTGAACAAAAATCCGGTGCGAAATGTGGGCGATTGTCGAGGGGGGGTCAATGGAAAACCGGGCTGAGTCACCATTGGGTATCATCAATGATCAACAGCACCTCCATAAAGGCCTCAATTAAGATCGTGGGGGTCGCGCAACAGGGAAAAGCACATGAACGGCCCGGTGCGGGGCGGGGAAGATTGGCGCACCCGACAGGATTCGAACCTGTGACCTCCGCCTTCGGAGGGCAAGAGCGAGTTGTTTTCCTGATATTTCCCGAGTGACCCGTGAGTTATCTGCTCTTTACCAATCCATTGGTTTATAGGTATATTTTGATAGATTTTAAGGTAGTAGTCGGGATGTTAGTTTCTTAAACTTTCCGCCGCTGGGTGACCCAGAGGTGACCCAGAGTTATTTTTGGCCTTTAAGGAATAACGATGGCGAAGCTCAGAAAACGTGACCTTGACGCCCTGGAGGCTGTTCCCGGTCAAACGGTTCGGTTGTGGGATGACGACCCACGCGGCTTTGGTGTTTATGTGAAAGCGTCCGGGGTAAAATCCTTCTTTGTGCAATTTCGCTCTCCGGGCTCTGATAAAAAACGCCGTATCACCATAGGTCAATATGGACGATTGACGCTCGAGCAAGCCCGGACTGAGGCGAAGGATATTCTTTCGCGTGTCGCCAAGGGCGAGGACCCTTTGAAGACGCGGGCCGATGATAAGCAACGTGCACGGGATACAGGCCAGACGATGGCCGAACTTTGTGACGATTATATGCGCGATGCGAAATCCGGGTTGGTCACCTATCGGGGGCGTCCAAAAAAGACCAGTACGCTTGACACTGATCACGGGCGGATCGAGCGTCATATCAAGCCATTGCTGGGCGACAAACCGGCGCGCGATGTGACCACACGCGATCTTGAACGAACGATGCACAACATCCGTCTTGGTAAAACAGCGGTGACCCTTAAAACCGGGCCACGTGGCCGTGCCGTTGTGACTGGCGGTGCTGGAGCGGCATCCAGAACAATCGGGCTTCTGGGTTCAATCTTTTCCTATGCCGTCAAACAAGGAATTCGTGCTGACAACCCGGCAAGGGGTATTGAGCGCCCGGCGGATGGTGCGCGGGATCGGGTGTTGTCTCCGGATGAGTACCAGCGCCTGGGGCAAGCATTCGAGAAATTGGAAAGCGAAGGCGCGAACAAGATCGCGCTTCGTGCATACCGTGTTCTTGCATTGACCGGATGCCGCCGGGGTGAAATCTTTGGGCTAAACAAATCTGAAATCGACGCGCATCATCAATGTCTGCGCTTGGTCGATACAAAATCAGGGCAACAGGTCCGCGCTCTTTCACGTGTTGCTCTGGATATGCTCACGTTGCAACCATTCGATGCGGAATCAAATTACGTCTTTCCGGCAAGCCGTGGCGACAATCACTTGTCGGACGTGAAGGTATTTCGGCAAGCTTGTGAGCTGGCGAAACTTGAGGGCGTGTCACTGCATACGCTCCGTCATGGCTTCGCCTCGGTTGCTCTGGAACTAGAATACAGTGAAATGACGATTGCAGGATTGCTCGGGCATCGATCACATTCGGTAACATCGCGTTATGCCCATCACGTTGACCGAGCGCTGATCGCCGCTGCGGATCGAATTTCCGCCGTGATCGCGCGCCGCTTGGCAGGCAAGGCCGATTCGGGCGGTGATGTGATTACACTGCCGGGGAGAACGGCATAAACTGAGTTCGGCAGGGATAGGGTTGCTTCCGACAAGGCCGGTTTCCGTACCGGCTTTCCCTGCCGTCACCAACTACGGAGCGCCGAACGGAGGGTGGTTTGAACAAAATTCCTGAGTGGCTTCCAAACTGGCAAGATGAGACTTCATACAGTTTTCCTGATTCGGAAAACTTGAGGTTATGGGCATGGGAATTTCTGAGGCGTAATCCTGAATATCAAAAAGCGTGGCAAGACAATTATGTCGATGGACCTCAGAGATGGGTGATTGAGGACCTTGAAAAGCTAAAATCCATGACACTCGATGAACGTCAACAGTATGAAAATGATACTCAAGAGTATCGTAACGAAATGGTTGGCCGTATGGATAATCAGTTTTGTGATCCGCCGGCGTTGCCAGGAGAGATGAGGGAAGAATATTTCAAGAGAACGAAAGCGGGTTCACTAAGGCCTTTAGGGAAACATTTATCTGAAAAATTTGGCCTAAGTGCACATTTCCTTTGGGACCCTGCTGACAATCGACCGGATTGGTCTGTAATTAGATTTAAAAGTTCTGCCGGGCCAAGTTTTCTGGACCAGTCACCTGGTTTTGATAATGATAGTATCGGCGCACTTAAGCCGAGTGGGCCTAGTGAGGTTGTTGTAAAATTCAATTTTGAATGGCCGTTGGAAATGCAGTGGCGCCGGGTCTCGTGGTGGTTGGAGCACCGCCAAAAAAAATTAGATGAAGAAGGGGTGATTACATTTCAAAACCCCAGAAAGAATGTTTCGCGTTATCCTGTGCACCTTCGATTGCTTGATGCGGATATACATGGCGTGCCGGTATCAGAAATTGCTGCAGTAATGTTCCCTGAAAAGACCAATGAATATGCTAATGCTCAAGGGAGCCAAACGGTGAAAAATAAGCTGGCTGCTGCCAAGAAAATGCGAGATGAGGGTTATCTTTACCTTGGGTTCGATTAGTACTCGCCAATCTTCAAAGCGTTAAAATATATGTCTAGGTTAAATAACTAGTACGCCTTATTTAACGAGGTAAAATTAACTAATTCCCGGCTATTTTTTAACGTATTTTTCTCAGCTCCACCTTCGTAACGTTCGGCATCGCTTAATTTTCCGATGGAGATACGAAGATGGAAAAGGAATTTTTTACAAGGCGGGAAGCAAGTGCTTTTGTACAAAGAAAGGGCCTTCCCTGCGCCCCAGCTACATTGAGCAAACTTGCAACAATAGGTGGTGGCCCGAACTTCCGGAAATTCGGGCGGAATGTAGTCTATACGCCTGCTGATCTCGACGCCTGGATTGAAGCGCGACTTTCCGAACCCAAATCTAATACGGCAGCTTGATCATGGACGTTCAACAACAGTACGACCGGGCCGTCAATCGTATACGGGAGGGAAACGTCTCGCCGGATCAGGTTGCCAGCCTGATGCTCAGCTTCATCGATTTGGATAATTCATTTGTGAGGTCGCCGGTAGAAAGGATTCGCCAGTGGCGAGAATTCCTAGCCATTCTTGGCTGCCTAGGAATCCGTCTAGCTCCATTGCGTGTGGTTAAAGACTGAGCGTTCTCCATGCCCAGAAAACCTCTCGACTTCGAAAAGATCAACCGAGCGGCCATGGCTTGCTCTCTCGATATTCTCCGGCGCTGGTTGCCGGGTGGCCGGATTGAGGGTGCCGAGTATGTGGCGCTTAATCCGCATCGGGCCGATAAACGTCAGGGCAGTTTCAAGATCAACTGGAAAACTGGACTCTGGGCCGATTGGTCAACGGGCGACAGTGGCGGAGATCTGATCGCTTTGGCGGCATTCATCCATCAAAAATCACAATATGAGGCGGCGGAACGCATGGCTGAAATGCTGGGGATTGATCATGGATGATTTTGCCCCGCTTGGCGCTCCTGGTGATGTGGGTTCGGGCGAATCCGGGCGGCGATACAAGCGGCGAAAAAAGGCCGCTGACGAGTGGGTGCCGATAACGCCAGTTCCTTCTGATGCGCCAAAACCGCCCGTTGTACATCCAAGGCATGGCAAGCCGTCCCGCAACTGGACATACCGCGATGCTCAAGGCGGTGTTTTAAATTACATATACCGCTTCGATAAGGAGCCCGGCGAAAAGGATATTTTGCCGCTCTCGTATTGCCAACGGAATGATTGTCGGGAATGGCGGTGGAGGGGACTTCCCGCACCCCGCCAACTCTTTAATCTCGATCAACTGCATTCCCGCCCTCAAGCTCCAGTCCTGGTCGTTGAGGGTGAAAAAGCGGCGGATGCAGCGGTTGAACTGTTCCCCGATTTCGTCGTAACGACCTGGCCGAACGGTGGGAAGGCCGTGAATAAATCCGGCTGGGGACCGTTGGCGCGGCGCGACGTTACTTTGTGGCCGGACGCGGACGAGCCGGGCCATGAGGCAATGAAAGATGTTGCGCGCTGCCTTCCTGGAATTGCCGTCGCGTCCGTGCGTCTGGTTGCTCCGCCAAAAGGAGTGGCGAAAGGCTGGGATGCTGCGGATGCGGCGGATGACGTCAAGGCCGGTACTCGTGAGCTTGACGCCGTTCTCTCGCTTGTTGTGAATGCAACAAAGCAACCGGTGACGGATAATACCGGGACGGAAGAAACAGATTCCATTCAGGGGGCTGATAAGCCAAAACGGAGAGGATACTTTGATTACCTGAACGTCGTAGGTGATATCGAGCTCTGGCACTCTCCGACAAAAGAACCTTGGGCGACGGTAACAACGGATAGCAGTTCGCAGAATTATCGCGTTGACGGAACGGGCTTTGCTATATGGCTGGATTACACCTGTGAAGACAGTGGATTGGGCGTTCCCAGCCGGGAAATTGCGACGAAAATGATTGCCTCACTAAAGGCGCGTGCAATTCACAAGGGACCCGAACATAAGGTCCACCTCCGGGTTGCCGGGAAATTGGGTGAGGCTGTTTTTATTGATCTTGGTACCGATGACGGCAAGGCGATAGAGCTTCGCCCGGATGGGTGGAGCGTGATCGATTGCCCGCCGGTGAAGTTTCGCCGGGTGATGAGTATGCAGCCACTTCCCCCGCCGGATGCGGAGGGCTCGGTTGATGAGTTGTGGTCCTGGGTCAATTGCCAATCCGAAGATGACAAGATGTTAGCGATGGCGTTTATTCTGGCGGCAATGATGCCTGAAGGACCATACCCGTTGTTGGTGTTAAGTGGGCCGCCAGGTGCGTCCAAGTCGGTAACGTCCAAGGTCATTCGCGGCTTGATTGACCCGAGTGCCGTTCCACTGTCGGGTGCACCAAACAAGGCGGGTGATTTTACGTCTGTTCTCGAAAACTCACGACTCCTAGTGTTCGACAATATCGCCAAGATTCCGCAATGGCTCTCCGATCTCCTGTGTATGGTCGCTACCGGGTCGGGGATTCGGCAACGCCAGCTTCATACCAATACCGGGGAAGTTTTAATCGAGGGTGGACGGCCAGCTATCCTGAACGGAATAGGTGACCTGACGACGCGGCCTGATCTGGCGAACCGTTGTGTGATCGTCAATCTTGAACCTGTCCCGATCCGGCGGGCCGAACACCTCAAAACCCGCGATGGTGATGCGCTCTGGACAACCTTCCACCGGGCAGCACCGGGTATTCTCGGCGGCCTGTGTGATGTCTTCTGCGTGGCCATGAAATACTATAATGATGAGGCTGATCTACCGGGCGGTAATCCGAGAATGGTTGATTTTGCCGTTTGGGGAAATGCCGTCGGTAAGGCAATGGGTTGGGAGCCAGGCGCGTTCGATGCGGCCTATAAGGCCAATCGCAGCATGGCTGATGAAATCGCACTTGAGGACAGTTTTCTCTGGAAGCATTTGGAAAAGGTGTTTCCTCATGGCTATGAAAAATGGAACGGCAGTGCAAAGGATTTGAAGGCAAAAATCCTGCTGGCTATCGACAATTCCGATGAGCGCAAGAAGTTCGATTTGACCAAGCCCAGCGCCCTTGGAAAGGAGCTTTCCCGGATCAGGATGATATTGATCCAAAAGGGATGGAAAGTTTATTTTCATCGATCAGGAAACATTCGGGCATGGCATATCACCCCGCCTGAGAGCGAAGAATGATCCCATCGTCTGGGCGGTTTCCGGCGACTGTGGCGGTGTTAAGTGAGTTGCTGGCTTATATCCTGACCCAAACGCCTAACGGGCAACCTAATTCTGTCTAAAGGCCCCGCAAAAGAGACTGGTCAAATTATAATTTCTACACACCAGCAGACTGGTTCGGGAACTTGTTGTACAATGACGTATTCGATGATGGGGATCAAAATGGGCAAAAATAGACAGTCAAATATCCATGGCGTCGTATCTGATCTCCGTCTTGAGAGCTATTTCTATTTTCGTCAGTGGGTACTCTGGCTAGGACTTGGTTCTGCGGGTGGAGCGGTCGCATTCATCTCCTTGGCTGCGGCTCTACCCGACCCTGATTATGCCTTCCGCATCTTCTTATTTTCACTCTGGTCGTTTCTGATAGGGGTCTTAAGTGCCGGCATATGTATGTTGTTAGCTTCTCTACGTGCAAAACATGCAGAGTCACATTTTGCCACAGCATACAATAGAAACGAACTATCCGATGCCGCCAAAAGTATTCCAGAATTGATTTCTTCCCCGCGCAGCATTGCCGATGAATACAATAAGCCGAGGGACCATTTGTTGGCGGGGGCGGAGAAAGCTGATCGTATCGCAGAAAGAGCATGGAAGTGGAGGACCGTCTTCAACAGGGTGATAATTTTCTGTCAGATTGTTTCCGGTCTCTCATTCGTGCTAGGCGTTGCTTGGCCATTGGTCTTTGTGAGTTATGGTGGTTCTCTGGTGTCATCATAACCACCCTGATCAATAGAACCAGGCTCTCCAAAATGCCGAAGGGCACGAAGATAAGACAGAAACTGCGGGCGTGTCAGGTCAAACACAAGGTGCAGGTTTCAGGATAGTTACCCTAATTTCCGATTTTGCTGTGCTTCTCCCCCCGTCCCCCTTTGGCTTTTAAACGGAAACGCAGGGCATCCCGTCACTACGTGAAATCCGTGTTTATCAAATGCGTCGCATGCGACGCATTTAGTGCAAATCTTAAGTATCTGAAAATAAATATTACCGTGACGGGAGTGACGCCAGGTGACGGCAGGCGTGGGTCTGTAAATATTCATCTAAGCATTTGATATTAAACGAAACCGTGACGGCAATGACGGGAGTGACGGGTGTTCTTTTTATATAAGGTAACAAGTAGAGACTGCGGAGCATGGTTCCATTGTTGTATTGGTGGGCGAGCTCTAAACCCCCTACCGTAAAAGCGCGTTTTCCCGTCACTCCCGTCATTGCCGTCACGCTATTCTGTTTAATCAATGGGTTAAGGTCTAATTTCTGTCTGATGACTACCCGTCATCTGCCGTCATCTACCCGTCACCATCACCCCTGATCGGATATACGGGTCCTTCCTGCCATATTTGTAACTGATGCGGGGCGATCGCCCGGATTTCGTGCCGCTAGCGAAACAAAATTGGTTTTCAGGTTGTTGTTTGGGTTGTTATTTGAGTGGATATGCTGGTTCGTATACTTCCTTAGCAGGGGAGCGCCTACCGGGTTCTAGCCCCGATCATCCGTTATACGGGCGGCAAAGGCATTCGGGTTTTCCAGTTTGGAAATTTTATGCAACGTACAACGATAATGTTGAAAATGAATGTATCATCAACGTTTGGGATCATTCTAGCCAAACCAAAATTCTATGCGGGGCAATAGCGCAAGGCGTGGATGAGATTGCTTTCCTGGAAGACTTTGGGATTTTATTGAGGTTTGTTTCGAGATGTTTGGTTCTGGCGCTAGGCAGGATTCCGGTATGCCGGTTGACGATGCCCAGAAGGATTAGGGGGAAATCCTTGCGGTTTTGCGGCCCACTATCCCCTATTTTTCTCGTCCTGCCGTTTGGCATCTAAATCAATTGCATCCCATAACGCGACCGTGATTTCCTCGGAGAACACATCGTCTTCAAGTAGATCAGCGCACTTTATCCAACTTGGTTCAGCATCTTCCGGCACTTCAAAATCCTGACTCGGATCAGGTACCGCAAGAATCTGTAGACCCATAGTTGATGTAAATGTACTCACTACTTCCTCGCCTGTTTCTATGTCGTAATATGGCCACTCTGGGATATGTTCGTAGTCTAATCGGGCCTTCCGGGTGACTGTATGGCCAAGCACTTCAAACTTGATCTCAAAATCCACTGTGCCCGTGAACGCTGGCCGCCCACCTTCAAAAACGCCTCTCCCTGTGGGCAAAATATCACGCGGCATTATTTCATCATCTTCGAAGTCTGGGTTCTCAAGATCGGGTAAGAACTTGTCTTCCTTCACTCCCTGGTAAAGCAGATCAAGGTCAAACCCGTTTTGATGGCTTAAATGCATCATGTCGCCAAGAATGTCGTATAGTGGGGAATCAACACCCGCCGCCGTGAATGGGTCCATTTGTTGGGTGAAGGCATAATACATCACGGCCCGCTCCGCGGCTTGGGCGAATTTCCTGTTCTTAGGAGATATGTTGTCTGGGCCCGGCTGACGATTCAATAGGTCGCGGGAAATTTGGGTAAGTCCAGCCAATGCCCGTGTTGTTGGATTTAGGATTGTTGCGCCTGCGGCCTGTACGTCGGCCATCTGCTCATGATGTTCAAGTGTCTTTTTTTGAAGGGCAACTTGCGCCAGAAACTCTGTAAATGTATTTGCTGACTTTGCCATGACCTGCCGCCCTTTCTTCCGCGAGTATAGGGCGAAATAGCAAAGTTTGAAAACCTCGCCGGACTTTTATTAGAGTTCCTAGTTTGGGTTCTCCTCAGGTTCATATGAAAATATTTGAACAAAATCACGGAAACTCAACATCGCGTTAACCTTGTGATTATAAGTCTCAAGTGTCAGGGTTGCCTTAACGACCAAGCACTTGAGACCGATCCAGTCTGCTTAGATCAGCACCGGTATCACGTGAAACCAGGATAGTGTGGATGCGCCTAAAACCCTTCATATCTTGCCATCATTTGCACGCGCATTGAATCCGTCTTGGAATTTAATTGATGATATAACCGGTGTCCTGAGCTGGAGGTATGCGAACTTATGACTTAGCTGAGGCGGTGTAAGCTTCGTATGTCCTGTTGTATCTCATTACGTCCCGTTATGTTCTGTTATGTTCTGTTATGCTCCGTTATGCCTAGTTATGCCTAGTTATGACTCAACCTATTGTATTTAAAATGAAAGTTATTACCCAAGTTTACGGGAGAACGTAGTAGGAGCCTCTTTTCTCACCCTTCAATTGTAATTCCCCACTATCTGTCAATTCTTTTAACAATTTGCCGGCCTGCTTAGGTGCTATCCGGCATAATTCGGCAGCCTCTGATCGAGATATGCTATCGTTTTCCTGAACGTAACGCGTAATTAAATCTTTGTGGCGGCTTGGTTCATAACCAGCCTGTCTGACATATGCGGCTTCGTCGCCGAATTGTTGATAGATTGAGGCAGGAAGGGCGTAATCTTGTTTTCCATATTCGCCAGATCGGACCAATAAACCGCGTTCAACCAGATGTTGGAATACGCTGCGAGAAAAGCTAAGTGGACGTTGGGTAAGTTCGGAAACCTCTTCAGCCGAAATTCGACGCCAAAGCCATACGTGATTGAGCACCAATAACTCGGCAAGATTTAGAGATTCCTTTTCACTCGTTTCTTCAATAACAAATTGAACAAATGAAAGGTTGGCGTTTCCCTTTGGGATCGACAATACGACGGCCCGGCCAGTGCTTTGCTCATAACTTGGTGCCGGTCGCCCGAACCGAACTTGCTGGTAGAAAATAGTATCAATCCCACGGCCTGTTCTCTCCACAAATCCAGCCCTCTTAAATGCGTCAGCAAGAAGCGGGTTTCGTGGTGTTGGGGGTGTGACTAAAACATTGTTCACGCCTACGCCCTCTGGAAAGCCACCTGGACTTGAAACAATAAGCTCGCCTTCCTGAAATTGGATATGAACACTGCCGAGAGACCTATAGTCCCGGTGAATAAGCGCATTTGCCAATGCTTCCCGAAATGCTCGCTCCGAAATATCTGGAACCGCATACCGGCTTCCTTTGATCATTATTTCTTTTTCACGGTTCATTACCTGAAACCGAACAAGGAAATCTTCCATGATTCGTAGAAGGGGCGATCGTGAAAAAATATTCAATTGAACATCAACGTCTGAAAGCACTTGAAAGGCAATCTCATGAGTTGGAATCAAGGATTGAATCTTTGACTCTTTTCCAAACAATAATATGGCGGCTACGGTAATCGAATAGGGTGGAGAGCTTCCCTCGATTACATTCAATGCCTTCAGAAGATCGGTATCATCCAAAGACGCAAGCGCCCCGTCGCCAACGGTGGGGGATTGTCCAACAATGCCACGCAAGCGATCCAATTCTACCGGGTCCAAATCATCCATGCTGGCCTCAGGCAAGATCATTCTCGAATAATCCTGCACAGCACCTGGCGTTTGCCCGCCCCCCATCATTTCCACAAAACTCCATGGTTCACACGCGGGGCGACCATCTGCGCCGATCACTCTATGGATATACCGTCCGTCCGAAGTGGAAATTGGAGAGGTCGCTTTCGGGACCTTGATAAATAGAAGCTGTTTTTCTCCATGATCAACCAATTCAACAGAACAAGATAACGGGGGGTTTGATCGCGAACGAATTAGAGAAGTAATCAACGATGGATCAGTCCCGTCTTGGTGTCGGGTTCTCGAGCCGGTGATGCTCCCGTCATCTTCAACGCCTATTACCAGCCAAGCACCTTCGGACGGCTCTCTGTTCGCAAGGCACACGACAGCCTCAATAAGGTCTTTGTCGCTTAGGGGTTCTCGTACGTCGCTCTTAAATTCTACCGTGAGCGATTCCCCCCCTTTGACTAAAATTTCTGCCTCTATGGGGGTCATTATTCGGTTTCTCGCAACCTGACGCCGGGACCGAAACCATTTGGATCAACGAAGACGACACCGCCCGAATCGCCGCCTTTTTCAAGGGCTCTCTGAATTTTTGTCAGGGTGTCACCCAGAGCGTCAGCGCCATTTTCATAACGGCTGATGGTATTCGCGGTAACACCGGCTTTCGCTGCAAGTTCACGCACGCCCCAACCTAATGCCGCCCTCGCCATTTTAACCTGTTCTCGTGTGAGCATTTGTACACTGTCCAAAAGAATGTTGTTTTTGTATTGACACGATAACCATCAATTGGTACACTGTACACACGTTAAGGGAAAAACACAACACAAATCGAGGCGCGCAAAATGAGTATCTTCCAGCAGACACCAGAAGAAAAAGTCGAAACGGAACGCAAATTCCAGGAGCTCCGCGAAGAACTCAAGGCGCAACGTGAAGCAGGAGGCGGACGGCCTTTGGTCAGTGTTTATGCAAACCGCTTTGTAAACAGCAATTTCGGCATGGGAATGTAAGGAGCCAACATCATGCAAACACAATTCGACAACATGACGGATATCGATCTTGCGGATCGTATCGGTGAAATCAACGCCCAAACCAAAGCCTTGACGAAAACTCTGGAAGTCGCCAAGGGCGAGTTTAAGGCTCGGGGCCATGCCAAGATCGAAGGTGACAGCTTCACCATCACCAGATCAGAGACCGTGCGCTGGTCACTCAATCAGGCCGCCATTAACGAAACCATGGGAGAGGCCTGGGTTGTGAAGCACTCGCGGACAACGCCGGTCCTGTCTCTGCGGATTACCGCTCAAGTTGCCGCTCTGGCGGTAAATTGAAATCTGAAAAATCGGAGGAAACAATATGGCAAAGATTACCCGACGCAAGGCGATTGCCACGGTAGGGGCCGCGATTGCCGCTACAGCACCGCTGCCAAGCGAGCAAGTTGTTGATCCGGGATTACAGGGCCAGTTGGAGGCGTTCATCCATGACCTTCGCCACTCGAATAGAAACACCACTATGCATGCCGTTTATCTCGACCGGTCAGAGACGGCGGACCAGCTAGAGGAGATCGTCGGAAATGCCTCTTGAAAAACCCCACCAGATGCAGATAGCCGTAGACTTACACAAGATTGATCTTGAGATTATCGCCCTTTTCAAAAAAATGGGCCCAGCGGAGCAACAGCAACTCATACAGATCGGAATTGATATCCGTGACCGACAACAAAAAGAAAAGGGAGCAGAGCTATGAACGAGAAACAGACCCACACTATACCGGTGCGCATGGGAGAAGAGTTGTGCAATCTGGTTGAAGAGTATACCCGATGCCAGGAACAGAGTTTTAAAGCTGGCAAGGATCAGCGCCCATCTGAAAAACAATATTGGGAAGATCAGGCGGAAAGGGTTTATGCCTGCAAAATTGCTACTGAATTCGCCCTATCGGGCCGTCCGGCGAATGATCTAGTAGATTGTCTAGCCCAATTGGTCATCATGGGACGCTTTATCGAAGATGAGCGCGATGACTTTACCAACGCGGCACACCGGATAATCCGGTCAGTTGTTGGTGCACTGGAGCGTGAAACCGGCGTTGACCGTGAAAGATTTGCCGGTGACTATTATTTACCCCGTCGCTTCGATACGTTCCCGCTTGGAAGGGAGCTAGAATAGGCTAAAACGGTTTAGTTTTGACTTCTGCGGGTGACCCATAGGTGACCCAGAGAAAAATGAGTTTCGCGGGAAATCTTCTAAGCCATTGAAATAATTGGCGCACCCGACAGGATTCGAACCTGTGACCTCCGCCTTCGGAGGGCAAACCTAGCAATAAACACACGGCCGTACACGGACCTTGATGAACATATTAGCTTATATAATACAATGAGTTAGATCATATAGCAGTACGTATGCGTTCGAGGATAATTGTTGATGTGTTGTGACTTTGCACTTAGGTTTCACTTATCAATGTGGAGTCATCATGCGGGACATTATCGGCAACAACCTACTGAAACGCCTTGAAGTTGGCGT
>Ga0316204_10006461_pt1 | contig 18005 bp, 15 predicted proteins | sample 6monrhotite_MG_2_FD_205661 | JGI IMG/M metagenome (GOLD analysis project Ga0316204, IMG submission 205661) | Microbial mat bacterial communities from mineral coupon in-situ incubated in ocean water Damariscotta River, Maine, United States -... | ecosystem: Environmental > Aquatic > Marine >... | reverse complement strand
CACCCACCTGGCCAGAAGATAGTGGTTTCGACTTAAGTGCAAACGTATTTCCGGTGCTTGCGGTATCACTTGAAGAAGTAAAAGAATTATTCCAGCGATATGACTTGTTAGACGAAAAAGTTAAATTTCTTAAAGGCTGGTTCAAGGACACCCTTCCAACAGCCCCTATACAGCGACTGGCAATTTTACGGTTAGACGGGGATTTATATGAATCTACCATGGATGCGCTTATTCCTCTTTATGACAAGGTGGAGAGCGGTGGCTTTGTGATTGTTGATGATTATGGTTCTTGTCCGCCATGTGAACGCGCAATCAATGATTTTCGATCACAGCATGGAATTCATGAAGAATTGCAAACAATTGATACCCAAAGCGTATTTTGGCGTAAAACCTGATTGAGATAGTCGCAACTTGATGGGGAGCAGGCCATTCTTGTTTGGCTCGTCTTTTCATTAAGCCTCATAGCGATATATCCAGATTTCATGCTGCTCCTTGAAATAGCTCAATGGTTTGATGATGGTGCCGGTGAAGGTTGGGTGATCACATAGCCTTGCAGCCGCCTATCTAGATTAACTCAAGCTGCTTTGAGTGACGTAGAATTAATTGCACACCCGTGCAGAGTGACTTGGGACATGGGAGTTGATGTCCGTTAGCACTTGGAATTCTGTTGCAATAACTGTACGGAAAAGAGGCGAGGGGTTGGTGAGCTTGTATCAAAAAGTGAGTATTGTAATTAGACTAAGATCTTCGCTTGGCGGGATGAAAATAGAACGGTCCCATTTATGTTAGGGGGAGCAGTTGTTCCAGATATTTACTGATTTTGCCAGCTGGCTGGTCTACCAAATAGTTGGCTTATCGCCAGGCACCAAGGTAGGCGATGCACTGCACTTCTTTGTTGAAGATACCAGCAAGATTTTTGCTTTGCTGGTCTTTATGATTTATATCATCGCGCTGATTCGGGCGTCGCTCAATGTTGAAAAAGTGCGTGACTATTTAGCCACAAAGCATCGTGGTATCGGTTATCTCCTGGGCTCATGTTTTGGCGCGATCACGCCTTTTTGTTCGTGTTCCAGCATCCCCGTATTTCTTGGGTTTACCTCGGCAGGTATCCCGGTTGGAATTACCATGGCATTTTTACTTACCTCACCATTGATTAACGAGGTTGCCGTCTTACTGCTGTTAAGTTTATTAGGTTGGAAATTTACACTTATGTATGTCGTTGTGGGAATGGCGGTTGGCATTCTCGGTGGTATCTTTCTTGATCTAATTAAGGCTGAGAGATGGTTGCAACCCTTTGCGGCCAAAGCATACCAACAAGCAACCAGTAAACAGCAAACCGACCAGGGGGCATCGACAAAAACATCAGCTATGTCATTTCAGGCGCGACACAAGTTTGCCATGTCCGAAACCCTTGATATTTTAGGCCGAGTTTGGAAATGGGTTTTTATCGGTGTCGGCCTCGGCGCTGGCTTGCATGGCTTCGTTCCCGATGGCTGGATTGCGAGTCACCTGGGCGATGGCCAGTGGTGGTCTGTACCCGCTGCCGTTTTGTTAGGCATCCCGCTTTATTCCAATGCCACAGGTGTAATTCCCGTAATGGAAGGCCTCATCACCAACGGCTTGCCCATAGGTACTACGCTGGCATTTTGTATGAGCACGGTTGCCGCCAGTTTTCCTGAATTTGTTCTATTGAAACAAGTTATGCAGTGGCGCTTATTAGCAATTTTGTTTGGGCTGCTACTGGCATCTTTTACCTTAATTGGTTGGATATTTAATTTTACCTTTGCCTAAGGGGGGACGATATGAAAACGATTAAAGTGCTGGGTAGCGGCTGTGCCAAATGTGTGAAAACAGCAGAGATGATTGAGAAAATCGCAGCAGAGTTAGATATAGAGGCTAGCGTATCAAAAGAAACCAGCCCAGAAGTCATTATGGCTTATGGCGTAATGAGTACTCCGGCTGTAGTGATAAATGAACAATTAGTACACAGTGGCTCGATCCCTCAGCGTAGCGAGATTGAGGCATGGTTAGTGCAGCAATGACCAAAAAAAATATCGCGTAAGTAAATCCAGAGTGGGGCAGCAGCATAACCACGACATAGAGGCTGTGAGCGATAAGCGCCTGGTTTCCACTATTGTTCTCGATGGCGGTCAATATATTGGTTATATGTGTTACGAACTCCATGAAAGTAGCCCTGAGTTTTTATACTTGCCGGATCAGTTCGGAAGCTAGTTCTGGCCCCAATGGAAAAGTTTCGAGCATGGGACCGGGCGGAGCCAAGAAAGGGCCAGCCCTTTTTCGGGTTTTAAAAAATTTGGGTGTTCTGCCAATAACTGTACGGAGAGAAGGCCAGAGATTGGGGGCGATTTACTTTTCACGTGAAATACACTTTCTGGAGGATGTATTTACGCTTTCATCCTAACCGGCTAGTTTCATGACTGCTTTACTACTTTAATTTATTAGTCGAAATTAGTCGTCACAACTATTCATACCGTTAATCCAGGTATAAAATACGTCCAGTGCAGTTTCGTCGTGGGTTTCTCGCCCTACGGGTGGCATCATTGTTTTGGCATTCGTCGATTCGATACGCAGGTAGAGGGTGGAATCCATAGCTGCTCCAGGAGAAATCAGACTTGTTCCCAAACTTGAAGCCACTGCTGGGGGGCGGCCGCATACATTAAAATCTCCACTTGCCATAGAGGAGTTATAACGAAACTCAGCAAAACGACCTTGAGGAGCACCAGTGCGGTGGCAGCTTGAGCAGTTACTATGGAGATAACTACGTGCGCGCTGTTCCTTAGTGGCGCTAGTGTCATCGATGGCGTAGAGCCGATCGGCCTTATACTCTGCTGGATCTAGGTTTATAAATCCCAAACGATATAGAGAATCTAGATAGTTTTCTTCTGTTTCATCGCTGTATACCATCGTGTAATTTAGTTGGAGAGTATCAACCCCAATGACATAGCCAGCGCCCGTAGTATGGCATGCCATGCAAGCTGCCGGGCTTGGGTAGTAGTGACGTATGGGAGGGCCTTCCAATAGAAAATCCGTCGTCAACAACGTTGCATCGGTCTGCTCTTCATTCCATTTATAAGAATACCCCCTCCAGCGAAGATCATCGGCGTGATACATCATAAAACGGGTCTCGACAATGCGGCTGTTATTATAAAAATTCTTAACTACCATTGAGCCAACGGGGAAGTAGAAGTCTCCATTTTTAATACCATTAGAAGAAACAACGGAGGATTCATCTACTTTTACTGATATTTGGGAGCCATCAGGAATCGCAAAATAGCGCCCTTTGCTCTCACCATCTGCCCAAAGTACGCTGTTCACGGTGTAGGGGATGACGCCTTCAGCGATTGTTTGGGTCGCTGTATCACTGAAACAGCCCGTGTTTGAAAGAAGTGTAGGTACCTCTGCTGCAGTATCTGGTGCTAAGCACGTTGTATTGGAAGGTCGAGTCGCGATTTTTTGAAGTCCTGTTTTCTTATCTTCCTCACTTTGCGTCTGAGTATCAGGTACGTTTCCTTCTTCCTGATTTTGAATCTGTGTATCAGACGTGGTCTCATCTTTGTCGGTATGACCGCATCCAGATAAGAAAAACATTGCAACAATAATCGCTGCACCAGCTACTTCTTTTTTCATGCTGCTAACCTCTTTACAACATTGCTAAATATACGCAAAACCTATACCCACAACACTTAAGAGGGTTTGGCTAGGATATACCTAACTTGTTAGATAGACAATAAGGGTCGACGAGGTGCAGCCGTTTCAGTCGTGGCGTGCGCAAATACAAAACCAAAATGTTGCCAGCAATATAATCAGGCTAAGCATTGATGCAGCAAGATTATTCAATTCTTATCAGGAAAAGATAGAGATCAATCTACGTAAAAACGGTGAACTGCACGGTATCTCTAACTGGGGTGGAAAACTTGCCGGGGCTGTGGCGCGTATGGCGGCATTATTTCATGCAGCACTACCCCCTAATTCACCTGACAGCATCCCGATAAGCCAGGAAACCATGTTGAATGCCATTAAAATCGGTGACTATTACCAGGCTCATGCAATTGCGGCCTATGACCTATATGCTCAAAACACTCAGAATTGAGTTGAAGCCAAATTGAAATTGTTTGTATGGATTATTGAGTATTTTGAGGATGAAAATTCTAAGTGGGTAGGAAAAGGTTGTTTAATCTGATAATGGTTTTGGTTTGTCGTTCTAGCCCGGGGCAAGCCCCGGTGCCGAGAAAGGGCCGGCCCTTTTCGAGACCGCTTCGAAACTTTCAATGAATTTAAAAATAAGGGCGCGTAGCGCCTCTGGCCACTTGGAGTTCTGTCAATAACTGTACGGTGAAAAATCTAGGGGGGTGAAGCTTGCACCTAAAGCTGGCGTTGCAATTCGAGTAATTTTTTTGCTTAACGGCACGAAAATAGATCTGTCCCCTTTATCTACTAACTATGTAGATATTAGTTGTTTGGCTTTACTGTTTGCGCTTCTTTAAAATTGATTCAGCATAATGCGCGAACACGGCTGGAACATCCGATAGAATATTACCAAGCCAGAGAACATCTTCTCTATCAGAGAGCAGGTATGGGTCTGCGCTATCAAGGATTACGACTAGATAACTCCATTGTCGGTTATGGGGTGCGAGTTTCCCACGTGGAGCAATGCATTTATGCCATATCTGAAATTTGATACTGTATGTAATAAGTTCTGTGCGAGCGATGCAAACTCCTCCGAGGTGTCCCCAAGCGCTTGGAGTGCGATGCAGGCACAGGCGGCAACCTGTCCATCTGGGGCGGCTTGTTCAAGAACGGTCCGCACAGCGGAAATTAAATCCGCATCATCGCTCAGCCTAGCGACAATAAGAGCGGTCAGCAGTGCGCTCTCAGCCTGTGTCGAATCCTGTAGTGTAAGTAGCGCCTGGTTTGTGAGGGCTTTCGGCATAGAGCCGCAGTGTGCTCGAAGCCATGCGAGGTCGTCGGGTACACTGGTTACGTTGTTGCGCTGTAATATATCGACCAGAGCTGCGTCAGCCCCCAGTCCGGCAAGTGCGGTTATGGCTTGGCGAAATTCCATGTAAGAGTCGGATTCTGGTTTTCCGTTGGCGTCGCAAGGTATTGGTCTACTAGCGATATTGGCGAGTTTTTCGATGATCCCGTCATCGGGAAGGATGAAGGACCAATTCAATCCGCCATGGCGAACCCAGAAGTGTTTTGATTCCAACTCCCGTTTTATCAGAGAGGCAATACCTTTGCCACATATTAGGATTAGGACACGACGTGCGCTTTCAAGGAGAATATCGCGGCAATTACTATTTATCTGTAAGCGACTGCATGCAACTGTAACAATCATCCGTTCCAGGTTTCCTCCAGCCTCTGCTTCGAGGTGGGCTAACAGCTCCGGTCGCGCAATACGCCCGAGTAAGCTTAGTGGACGGTGGAGCCAGAAAGGGTCTGGCTCGACAGCATTGTCGAGATGTTTATGTAGGTCTTGCTCAAGCGTGCTAAGCAGAAAACAAAGCATTGGTTCATTCATCTCGTCCGGTCGTTCCGCAAAGAGCATTTCGATTAGGCGACGTCCTTGCGGGTCGGACTCGGCAAGTTCAATGATACGTTGGCGCGTCAACTCAGGTTCTGAGTGTAGAAGAACTGGAAGCCATTGGTCGCGAGTTATATAACGTTCCGAATTTTTGATTTGGACAAGTTGTCGAATCGCCTCTTGTGGATCGAGTACGGATAATGCCGCGAGTGCAGCCCCGCTGGCAAAATCTTCAGATTGCGATAGATGCTGGATCACGAAATCTAGCTTATCCCTGTCTGCAAAGCGCGCAATGCATTTGAGTAGGCTTCGCGATTTATTGTTTGGCACTTTCGCCATCAATGCCTCCCCGGTTTCATTCCATATTTCGGGTGCGCTAGTATGCTCTAATCCATTCAGCATATATCCGAGTTCGGAAGCAGGCTCTTTTTCTGTGTCGGCGGTGAGAATACGGTTGCGAAGCCAATCAGGGTTTTGCGCGATTCCTGCACGTAGTGCGGCAAAGCTAGCCCTGTAGTCAGCATGCCGTGAATTATTCGTTTTATTTTCCAATGCTTCCAATCGCTGTTGGTGGAGCTGCCATAGACGGTCGAGGTGTCGGGTGTCGGGTTGAGCTGTCAGTATGGTGATAGCGACTGCCTGTTGGTTCCTGCTCGATGTATGCACAAACAAGTTAATAACGTCTTCTAACTCGATGTTCTCTTGTAGTGCCAGAATGGCAAAAGCCTTGCCGATTAGTCCCGTTCGGTAGTCGTGATCTGAATCGCCGGTGGCAGCGTTCAGGCGATTAAGGAGGATTGGAACGGCACGCTGGCCCAAGGTTGGTAAGAGGTTGATGTAAAGTTCCTTGCCGTAGCTTCCAAAGTTGTGGCCTTTCTCCATTTTTGCGACAAGCTGGCCTAGTGTCTCAGTATTCTGGTTATCTGCTGCTAACAGCCACAGTACATCCATAGGCACATAGCCGAGCCGTCTATGTACATTTTGTACTGTTTCTTTGACATCACCGGCGAGAATCCCTTCCAAGCTGTTGATAGGCAAATTCTTGTTATGGAGTTGCTGTACGAGTGATTTTGCTACAGCCCAGTTTAGTAGGCGGTCATGCGCAAATGCGACTTCTCCACTACCGGAAATACGGAGCCAGCCAGCAGCCTCAAGGCGCATTGCGGCTTGCTCGTTGTCCAGTCCAACATCACGCCACATGGGGCGAGGCAATGGATAAGGCTTGTTCTCATGTACGTGGGCGGCGAGAGCCATGATTATCCCTTCATCGCCTGGGCGGCCTTTTGCTGCGATCCTTTGCCAAAAACTATCGAAAATCTCATATTCACTGCGAGGTGCATGTTGGATCGAGGTATAGGGAAGTTCAATAAAAAGGCCAGCAAGAATAGGATTACGTAGGAGTTTTTTGAGATCCGGTGGTAAGTCAGTCCATCGTAGCCCCCCATGTTTCAGAAGAGTTTCGAGTTCATCAATCGTGAATTCCCCGACTATGTGTACATGGATAGCTTCCTTAGCGCGAAGCTGAAGGGCGCGAGCCACTGCGAGCGGCGCAGTCAGTACAAGTCGTATCCCCCAATCTCCCCAATCCTGCTGTGCAAGCTCACTAGCGAAATCAATATCTTGAACGTCGTCAAGCGCTACGGTGAAAAGGGGGGATGGTGCATCTGGAGTGAGTTCTCGGAGGAAATGCGAAACTGCGATAAGTGTCTTATTGGATGTTTCGCCGAGCCCAGTTTGCCACACATCGCGAGCGGCGCAGGTCATCAATTCTTCGATAGTCTTGGCTGAGGATACCAAGGTGGCGACTTTACGGTTTTGTCCATACGTTTCCAGTAAGCGACCGAGCTGCCATGTTTTGCCAGCGCCGCTTGCACCGGCGATAACGAGTACAGACTTGTCCGACGGCCACTCAAGCATAGTACGGACATCACGCTCATATTTATATCGTAAACGCTTGAGGCGGCGGTATGTCAATGCGCTCATTGTCTCGGGGAGCGCTGCCCGATTGCGTAGGCGTTGGGGGCTGAGGCCCACACGGACGAACATGCCGTCAATATCATCAGTGTTGAGTCGTGCTTCGCCCTTGCTCAATGTTTCGACCAATACGCCGACCAGGTGTTCTCGAATCTTGCACTCATCACCGAGATCAGGCGCATAGGGCCGCAATAGCTGCTCGACTGCAATCGCACGATCTTTGGCGTCGGCGCCAAATACTATCTCGAAACGTGAAAGGAGGTGAAAAACGGTGGCCCGTTTCTCCTCGGTTGATTTTGGTGGCGCACTTTGCGTCACAGTGACAATGTGTTCGAAGAACTGGCGATTGGTGGCGGAAAGCCCAGGTCGGAATGTTTTCTCCTCTGTATCGTCTAGGTCTTCTGGTGTGTCGGCTGATTTCACATTTGTGAGAAAGGCGTTGAGCGGGTCCAGCCTTCCAGCGCGGCCATCCGTCACAAAACGATAGCATGCGTTCGCAGGATAGGAGGATGGTACTGCCTTTCGAAGATCGACGAGGACCGATTCGATATCCGAGAGAGACCATGTGCCGTTCTTCCTTGTTTTGTATTGTTCTACAAGAAAAATGCTTGGTGTTTCTGCTTGTGCATCCCCTCCGTTGCGAGGTTCTAGAATGAGGCAGGCATTCTCGATCCCCTGATCATCTAATGTGCCAGACAAGGTGACATCTGCCAGCCATCCAAGGTGATGAATGATCTGGTAGAGAAATCCATTGATTGCGGCGGGACCACCAGCCTGAGTCATGTATGTGTTCCACGCCTATCGATTCTGTCTATCTGCCATATCACCGAGATTGATTGTTTTAGGTCGATCGCCGTTGCTTCCATATGGCGCGGCGCTGCCAATCAGCAGGAAACCCCATGGCGGATTCGTCGACGGTGTGCATGGTGGTCAGCTCTAGTAATTTGATTTTAAAGTGGTGGCCTGGGCAGATTTTGTCCATTGCATAGGCCAGCATTACTAACGGGTTATAGATTTTTTTACTAGCATTGCGGTCCATATTAAAGTTTTGGTTTAGCCCATGTGGGCGTTTGCCCGGAATGGTCAGCTGCATAGTGAAGCGTCTATTCCATAAACGGCTATGATGGGCGCAAGTATTTCGGACGGTATTGATTTGGTGCAAGAATGAGGTCAGCACTTTTTCATCAAGGTTGTAAGTGTCTGCAATTTGTTTTCTGTCCTGCCTTAATTTTAGGTTGGCATAGAGTTGGGATAGCTGGCCAAATGAAATTACTTCGACGATGGCCCAAATGGGGGGCGTAGTTTCGTCATAGGTATCAATCAAATGTTTAATAAAAGATTCCCGGCTTCGCCCTATTTCGCCCGTGAGCTTGCCTAAAGTGTTTAGGTATTTCTGTTGGTCGAGAAACAGGCTGCTATCTAGGTGGGCATGTGCCCCATACTTTGTGGCTAAATGATGAGCCCATTGGGTGCGAATGGAAACTTCAACTCGTTCTATGGCATCCATTACCAATAGGCGTAACTCACGGTCAAATACGTATAGGTCAATGATTTGCTCGAAGTTAGTCCCGGCCTGAAATTGGTGTGGACTATGGCTGGCTTCGTAAGGGAGCCAGTAGCCAGATAAGCGATAGTAATTGAGGTGCTGTAGAAAGCGCTTTGCTTGTTCGCGGTCCGGAATTGCCATGCCACGATTGATGAGAGTATCGACTTGCTGGTCTAGCGAGGTAGGAGGCTTAGAAAATTTCATTTTTCAAGCCCCAGAAAAAAGTGACCCCCCAGGGTGCGCCGTTCCAATGAGAGGCGTGGGGGGTGTTGTTACTAGCATTATCGTCCACTATTCCTTGTATCTCAAGATAAATTATCAATCTTAGTAATACTACTGGCTAGATAGGTTGCTGGCTAGATAGGGCTTTGTTTATTTCAAGGACTGCAGGCGAGGTAAATGTATTTGAAAAGTGTCTACACGGAGTATTTTGAAGGGAGAAAAAGCCTAGCCGATCAGTGTAGGCCTTTGATTTTTATGGTGGGCCTGGAGTGACTCGATCAATGGGTATGGATTATGAGCGAATTTCACCTAGAAACTATAGTTTTGCGCAATGTAAGTGGTGGTGCCTAAATGTTGTGACTGGGTTCGATTTGGTGGGCCGGTTGCTTCCACGGAAAACAAAAAAGCCCTAGCTGAAACAGCTAAGGCTTTGATTTGTATGGTGCCCAGTCTCGGAATCGAACCAAGGACACGGGGATTTTCAGTCCCCTGCTCTACCGACTGAGCTAACTGGGCGTTACGAAGGTGCGTATTAAACCAATCTGCCTTGTCTTAGTCAAGTTTCTTTATGATTTTTTTGGCTTTTTCTTGTGTTTATTGATCATGATACCCTTGCGGGCTTGTTATTTTGGCTAACGATGGCTAGACGAAGGTTTCAAGTGGCTATGAAGCAGTTTTGGGTTGCGATTGCGGTTTTTCTGGGGGCGGGTGCGCCAGGGATGGTGAGCGCGGCGGAGGATAAGATTGTCCGCTTTCATCATGAGGATATGGATGGTTGTGTTGCCTGTCATCAGGAAGGCAATGCCGAGTTGTTCCGCAAGGCGACCACTACCGCCTGTGTTGAGTGTCATGAGCAGGAGGGTGTGCGCACTGACCTGGCGGCGGCCTTGAAGCAGTTGGAGGCGACCATCCGCACGGCTAAGCCGAAGAAGAAGGTTGAGGGCCAGGGGGCGGGCATGAGCGTGCCTATCTATTATGATGAGAGCCGCATTGGCGCTGAGCCTAACGAGATGATACGCATTCCGGCGGGCAAGTTTATCCGCGGCACCGATTACCGTCTGCCCGATGAGGGGCCGTTGCATGAGGTGGAGCTGCCGGAATTCCTGATCGACAAGTATGAAGTGACCAACCTGCAGTACAAAAAATTCATTGATGCGACTGGCTATAGTTCGCCGAGCCATTTTCGTAATCGTACATTTTCTAAGGGCAAGGCCGATCATCCGGTGACCTATGTGTCGTGGAAGGATGCCGATGCCTATTGTGGTTGGGCGGATAAACGCCTGCCCGATGACAAGGAGTGGGAGAAGGCTGCGCGCGGTACAACAGGTCAGGTGTTTCCCTGGGGCTCTGAATTTAGTATCGACAAGGCCAATACGCCGGTGCGCTGGGCAGCGATGTACCTGGAAGGAGATACCACTCCGGTGGGGGCGTTTGAGGGCGGTAAGAGCCCGTACGGGCTTTATGATATGACTGGCAATGTCTGGGAGTGGACCTCGAGCTGGTATCAGCCCTATCCGGGCAATAAGCGCATCACCGAAAATTATGGTGAGAAATACAAGGTGCTCAAGGGCGGTTCGTGGTGGGACTGTTCGTTTTATAAATGCGGCATCTCGGCGCCGGTGTTTAATCGCAGTTTTTTTCATCCGCGTACCAAGAATGAGAGTTTCGGTTTTCGTTGTGCCAAGGATGCGGAGTAGTCATGTTTAAGCGTCGATCTGTGAGTCTGTTTTTGAGTTTGGGCCTGCTGGCCTTGTTTGGTTGCAGTGAAGACAAACCCGTGCAGCAAATCAAACCGGCCCCTGAGGGCATGGTGCTGATCCCTGCGGGTGAATTTCTGATGGGTAGTGACGAGGTAGACAAGGACGGCAAGCAGAAAGAGTTCGGTTTTCGTGAGCCCATGTATCTGGATGAACACCCCAAACATCTTGTGACGCTTGATGCCTTTTATATCGACCAGTATGAAGTCAGCAATGCGGCTTACAAGGCTTTTGTGATTGAAAATGGTGTTGAGCCACCGCCGCCTTGGATACAGAGTGGTTATAACGCCACGGAGCATAGGCTGGCGACCTTGCCTTTGGATAAGCTGCGCCAAGTGGCGGTGGACTATTTTCTGTTGGATATGGACACCACGGCGATGCAGCGGCCGCAATTATTAACCGAGCTGAAAAAGATTCAGGCCCAGCGTGACCAGCTGCCAGCCACGGCCATGAGCTGGTATGACGCTGCCAGTTATTGTCGCTGGCTGGGCAAACGTCTACCGAGTGAGGCGGAGTGGGAGAAGGCGGCGCGTGGCACAGACGGTCGGCGTTATCCCTGGGGTAATGACTGGGATCAGAACAAGGCTAATGTTGGTGATAACGATGCCGGTATTACCGTGGCCCTGGGCAGTTATCCTGAAGATAAGTCGGTATATGGTGTGTTTGATATGGGCGGCAATGTTTCTGAGTGGGTCAACGACTGGTATCAGCAGTACCCGGGGGCGGAATATCAAAGCGAGTTATTTGGTGATATCCACAAGGTGGTGAAGGGGGGTGGTGCCGGGGTGGGTCATTATGCGCTGAGTTATTTTTATCGTTCTTCGCGGCGTGGTCAGACGGACCCGTCGACGGTGAGTGTGGATGTCGGTTTTCGCTGCGCCAAAAGTATCGAGTATCAATAAAAAAAGCCCTGCCTGATTTGTTCTGGGCAGGGCTTTTTTGGGTTTGTTGTTCAGCTTAGAAGCTGTAACCAACTTTTAGCGCGATGCGGTAGTTGTTGACATCATCTTCCGCGCCACCACCACCGAAGTCATCTTCGCCAGTGATCTGATAGCGTGCTTCAGCACCGATGAAGAGTGGGCTTTGCGTTGTGTAGTGCGCGCTGACACCCAGTTGTAGGGCGAGGACAGAGCCATCGCCTGCACCGCTGTCAACCATGACATAACCCAGACCAGGGCCGCCGCCAATTTCCAAACCAGGTGAAACTTCTACCACGTAGTGTGGATTCAGTTCGATGCTGGTGATTTCTACGCCATTTTCATCATAGCTGGTGTAGCTGACCTGCTGACGGATACGATTGCTAGGTGGCTTGACCAGTGGGCAGTTGAGCGAAAACTCAATACCAGAAATGGTGCCGCTATCCATGTTGTCGCCTGGGTCCATCTGGCCCAGCATGACTGAAACAGTAGGCTCGGCTTCATAACCATCTTCCAAACCTGCAAACCAGTTCCATTCGTCGGCTGCCTGAGCACTGCCTGTGGCCAGTAGAATAGCGCCTGCCAGGGCTAGATTTTGCTTTTTCATGTTTTCCCTCACTTTTTATATTATTTACGTATTAAGTTAGACGTAAGAATTCTATGGCTTGAGTGGTGGTGGTGCAAGTGAAATTATTGCGATGGGGGTACAAACTCCGCAGGTGTTGTACCGCCATCGCCAAACAGAAATTTATCCATCTCTTCACGTAGGAATGATTGTGCCTTGGGGTCGATCATGGAGAGGCGGTATTCGTTGATCAAGATGGTTTGTTGTGCCAGCCATTCCTGCCAGGCCTTCTGTGAGATCTCTTCGAAGATCTTTTTGCCTAGTTCGCCAGGATAGGGCGGACGCGCCATGCCGGGCAGTTCTTCGTTTAATTTTTTGCAATGTACTAAGCGTGTCATTTTGTTCTCCAATAAATAATTTTCCGCATTTTAGCAGATGGTGGCTATGGGCTCTATGGCGCCGAGAGTAGGGCTATTCCGCGCGTTCGAGCATGATGCGTTCGAGTAATTGTTTCACTGGCGCTGCCAGGCCGATGCTGGTCGGGGCCGCGCTGGAAAACCAGGTGGCATTGTCGTCGGCGATCTGGTTTTGCTGTTGTTTGTTGAGTAGCCAAACGGGTTCGATATCGAGGTGAAAATGGCTGAAGGTGTGACGCACGATAGGCCAACGTTGGTTGATTTGAATGTCGTACCCAAGTTCGTTCTGACACCAGTATTGGATGTCGTTATCGCTGGGGGCTGACTGTGCCAGTTCCGGAAAGCTCCACAGTCCACCCCAGATGCCGGTCGGCGGGCGTTGTTGTAACAGTAGTTTGCCTTCACCGTTATCGAGCATCAGCATGGTGGTGGTTTTGACGGGGATTTTTTTCTTTGGCCTGGCTGCCGGCAGTTGGCCTTGTACGTTTTGCGCCAGTGCCTGACAGTCATCTTGTTGCGGACAAATTGGACAAAGCGGCTTGCTGCGACGACAAATGGTAGCGCCCAGATCCATGATGGCCTGGGTGTAGGCGGCGTTGTGTTTGTTTGGTGTATGTTTTTCGGCCAGTTGCCACATCTGTTTTTCGATAGTTGGCTTGCCGGGCCAGCCATCAATGGCGTGAAAGCGCGCCAGCACCCGTTTAACATTGCCGTCGAGGATGGTCTGTTGTTGCCCCAGAGCCAGGCTCAAAATGGCGCCGGCGGTGGACGGGCCGATGCCGGGCAGGGCGATGACCTGTTCCAGCTCAGTTGGGAATTGGCCATTGTGCTCGCCGCGAATCTTTTGTGCCGCCTTGTGCAGGTTGCGGCCACGGGCGTAATAACCTAGACCGGTCCACAGGTGCAGTACCTCATCTTGCTCGGCGTCGGCCAGGGCCAGCACATCCGGAAAACGCTGCATGAAGCGTTCATAATAGGGAATGACCGTGGCCACCTGAGTCTGTTGCAACATGATCTCCGACACCCAGACGCGGTAGGGTGTTGGATTGCATTGCCAGGGGAGATCCTTGCGACCGTGTTTATCAAACCAAGCCAATAGTCGGCTACTGAAGCTATCTTGTTTCATAGAGTTATTTGAACAGGCCTTTGAGTTTATCTTTCAGTTCATCTTTTTGCTGATCAAGCTCTTGCTCCAGTTTCAGGCGGGCGGCTTCTTTTTTTGCTTCCAGTTTTTGTTTTAGCGCTGCTTTTTCTTCCTCCAGCTTTTGCTCGGCGGCGGCTTTTTTGGCCTCCAGTTTTTGCCTTTCAGCCGCAAGTCGTTGCTCGGTTTCAGCCTTTAGGCGGGCTTTTTCAGCATCTAGTTTCACTTTCAGTTTGGCCTTGGCTTTTGCCAGTTCTTCATTGGCGCGGGCCTTGAGGATTTCATCGTATTGCAGGTCGATTTTTGGTTGCGTAAAACTGCCCGTAATCTTGACCGGTACTTTTAGACCTTTGAGTTCATTCAGTGCGGCACCACCTTCGCCTTGTTCTGTTTTGACGATGGCCGCCTTGACCAGGTAATCGAGCTGCTCGTTGACCAGATCGATTGTGCCCTCACCATTGATGCGTACAAATGGCGCCTTGGTGCTCAGGTCGTTATTGTGAACGATGCCGTTGATGATTTTGAACGTGCCACTAAGCTCGGTGAAGTCGGTGCCCTTGCTTTCGTCTTTGGCTGGGGGCGGTTGTTTTTTGATTTTGGCCTTGGCCTCACGCATCATTTGCGCCAGATTAAAGTCTTTCAGTTGGCCATTTTTGAAATTGATGCCGAGCGTGCCGTTTAACGCCTTGGTCATCTCTTCGGGGGTATGGCCCCTGGTGGTGAGTTTGGCGCTGATGCTGCCTTTGCCACTGACCATCTCATCGTCCATCAAATCTTTCAGTAGCGGGCCTGCTTCGATGTTGTTAAGTGTTTCGTCAAGTTTAAAACTGGGAATATCCTGACTGGCATCGACTTGCATATTGCCCTGGTACTGGCCTTGATAAAGGTTTGCCGTGGGTTGCAATTGAATGATGCCGTCTTTTGCCTTGAGGCTGGTGGTGATGTCGCTGATATGCAGGCCGGAAACTTTAAGTTTGCCTATGTCCAGCTTGCCATCGATATCAAGCTGACGCATCAGCTCTACCGGCAATGTGTTAACTGCTGCAGCGCCGGCACTGGCGGGCGGGGCAATAGTGGCATCTGCTTCGCTGGCAGGAGGCAGGTAACGGTCGGCGTCGATGTTGTCGATGTTTAAAGCGTAGCGCAGGCTGGGCATTGGTTTGTCTGGATTTAGGGCTGGTGGCAGGTCGGCTTCAAGCCAACCTGTGAGGTTGGTGTCATCCAGCTGTAGTTGCAGTGGATTAATTTTGATGGCTTCGGTGGTGCCGCTGAGTTTGATGTTCAGTGCGACCTTTTTCAGGGTTTCAGTATCAGCCGTTTCCGGAACCTTTTGCCCCAGTGTTTGTAATAAAATACGGGCGTTAAATGGGGTTATGGCCAGTTCGCCGTTGAACTCGGGGGCGGTCATGATCTTTGTCGCATTAATGTCGGCACCAATGTTGAGGTCGTAGGCGCTGAGTTTGAGTTTTGAGATGGCGGCGGTTTGTTGTTTCAGGTTGGCGTTGATGTCGGCCATCAATTTGGCGATCAGTTTGCCCGACGGCAGGTCGGCATTTTCGAGATTGGTTTCGATCACCAGATTGTTGAGTTGGTATAACTCGCTGGCAAGATCGATAGCTATGTCGCTGTTGAGTTTGAGTTGGCCGCGGCTGGCGAGCTCGGGGCTGTCAAAATTCAGTGTAAGTTGGGTGTTGTCGAGTCGATGTTGTTGGCCGTTGAGGATGTCGGCAATGATGTGGCTCTTAAATTCGAGAGTGCCGCTGACATCGGGCTGGTTGCTGCTGAACTGACTGCTGAGGGTGACATCAAGTGGTTTGTTAAGCGAAACAGGGCCGGTGATCAGGTTTAGTTGTTTGATGGCATAACGTGCGCCGCTAGCGCGGTCATCATAGCTGATATTGGCGTCGGTAATCTCCAGGCCGCCGATGGCCAGCGCGGCCAAGTTGATAGCAGCGCCTTGCTCGTCACCGGTGTCTGGTATTGGTTGCGCTGCTGTGGCTGTAGCAGGTGCTGCTTCGCTCTGGCTCTGGTCTTGGCCCAGGTCGTCCCAGTTGGTTTTGCCATTGGCATCAATCTGAAGGTTCAGATTCAGGCCGCGCAGGGTGATGGCCTTCATCTCGACTTCCTGTTTTAACAAGGGCATCAGTTTGAGTTTGACCTCGGCACTATTAATCTGGGCAAAGGGAACATCATCAAAGCCGCTGGCGTTACTGAGTGTGATCTTGCCCAGTTCCATGCCGATCCAGGGAAACAGTGATAGGCCAATTTCACCTTCAATCTTCAATTGCCGGCCCGTGGCATTCTCTACTGCACTACTGATCTGTGGTTTGTATTGATTGGGATCAAAAAACTGGATGATTGAAACCAAGATCGCAGCAATGATGACGATGATTGCTGTGAATGAAATACCTATGATCTTTAAGGACTTGGCCATGTTTACATCCATAAATGCTGAGTGCACATGGTAAAACTTATTCGGTTAAACTCAAGGGCCTGGTGAAGTGATATTTACGAGTCGGTGATATTAAACTGAGGGGAGAAGATGTCAGAGAGCAAGACTGAAGCCATCGTTATCAAGGGTAATGAGTCTGAGGCCAGTGTTGGCGAGCTGCACAGCCGCACCTTTAGCTCGGCTGAACGCATGGCGCGGGCGGGTAAGGTGTTGGGCATTGCCTGGTTGCTGGCCTTGATCACGGCGTTTATTCCCATTGCCCACTTTTTTCTGGTGCCGCTGTTTTTGATTGCCGGGCCGGTGATGGCATTTATGAAATATAAGGCAGAAACGATATTGGAAAATGCCCATGGCATCTGCCCAGAGTGCTCAAAGGCGGTGGATATCAATCTAGATCCGGCGGATAAATTGCCTAAACGTACCTATTGCCCCGATTGTAATAAACCATTGCAGTTGATGTATCATGACGTCCCTTCTAAATAGTAATTACAGATAGGTTTCAAATGCGTTTGGCAATGGTAGGTATGGTTGTGGGTCTTATGCTGGTAGCTGGAACGGCAACAGTGATGTTGTTGCTTTATTTGCTTGGCTTTATTGGTCAGTAATTCTCTTAATTTTTGTTATCTTTTTTCACTGTCATTTATTGAAAATAAATGGTGTTGTGAAAGCCCTGGCGCCAGTTAATGCCATCGCTTGATGACCAGACACTGTTTACAGTCGAGCCGTCATCACCACCGACTAGCCATAGCTTGTTATCAAAGGCGACTACTTGGGTAACACTGGCCGCTGGGAACGCAGGGCTGGCGGCTTCTTGAGTCCAGGTGATGCCATCGCTGGATGACCAGATATCATTGTTGTTGCCACCATTCCAGCCGCCAATCAGCCAGAGCTTGTTGTTAAATACGACGACCTGGTGGTCTCGTCGAGCAGGGAAGCCGGCGGTGGCTGTTTCCTGAATCCAAGTGATGCCATCAGTCGATGACCAGGCATCATTTTTATACTCACCATCATCGCCGCCAACCAGCCACAATTTATTATTGAATACTTCCATTTGGTGATCGGAACGGCCGGAGAATGCAGCTGCGACGGTTTCTTCAACCCAAGTAATGCCATCGGTGGATGACCAGACATCGTTCTTGGTATCGCCATCATAGCCGCCGCTGAGCCAGAGCTTGTTGTTGAATAGCACGACTTGGTGGTCATCACGGGCAGAGAAGGCGGCGCTGGTTGTTTCCTCGGTCCAGTTGATGCCATCTGAGGATGACCAGACATCATTTTTTTTGCTGCCACTGTCTTTGCCACCAATGAGCCACAGTTTGTCGTTAAAGGCGACCGATTGATGCGCGCGGCGTGCGGAGAAGCTGGCATTGGCGGTTTCCTGATTCCAGGTCAGCCCGTCGCTGGATGACCAGACATCATTTTTTACCGCGTTGTCATTGGCGTTTCTGCCGCCGATGAGCCAGAGTCTAT
>Ga0316204_10006460_pt1 | contig 18006 bp, 19 predicted proteins | sample 6monrhotite_MG_2_FD_205661 | JGI IMG/M metagenome (GOLD analysis project Ga0316204, IMG submission 205661) | Microbial mat bacterial communities from mineral coupon in-situ incubated in ocean water Damariscotta River, Maine, United States -... | ecosystem: Environmental > Aquatic > Marine >... | reverse complement strand
TTAAGAAAAGGCCTTTTAAATTCGCATTAATACGCCTAATTGTGTGCGATATCGTCAATACTCAAGTATTATTTACGGTAAGCCATTAATTGTATAAAACCTAATAGCTAACTCTATTAATGATCTATTAAATTACTGTAAAAGGAATAAGTATGGATTTTCTGTTTGGTATCTTTCTCTTATTATTACTCATCGTTATTTTTATTTTCTTTGTCTATTCTTTTTTTCAAATCAAACAAGATGGGCCTTTATATCGTGAGGCATGGGGCTTAATGAATGTGCTGGAAAAAAACATGCTGTCGATCGGTGTACTCATTTTTATTTTTATTCCAGCCCTTAAATCACACCCTTCAGCCGATTGGTTTTTTGCAAGTTTTATGCTTGAAATACTGCCTGCGCTGGCAACGGGCTTTTTTGTAGTAGGTATTCTGGCCTTTATGAAGCAGGTCCATAAGCTTAAGAAAGATTAGTTTTAAATCAGCACAAATGGAATATGGCTTTTAAATACTAAAAAGGCGAATCAAATGATTCGCCTTTTTAGTGAAAAACGGAGAGTGTCCATTTTTTCTAATTGTACTCACCAGGGTGTTCGCCCTTAGTAACGGTTACCTTGCCAAACTTTTTACCTGAGACTCTCAATAACTCGTCACCAGAAAATTCAAAACCAAGTTTGAGTGCGATTCTTGCCACATCGTCGGCAGTGGTGGCAGAGACCACTTCATTTTTAAGTTCAGGGTCAGACTGCATTTTATTTAAAAATGCCTCAAGTTGATCTAAAGCCATATTTAAAACTCCTATTCTCGTTAATTGCCCATATTTTAACAGGAAAACCCTTACAGGCTTTAAGCAAATCATTTAAAAGTTGGACTTGTTTTGACATCTGTTTGGTTAACCACCCTAGCTGACTCCCACTTACAGTCATTTTATTGTCTTTAGGTGTGCCCAATATCTTCTCAAGGATCAGACCTTTTTGAATAATAATTCTTTCTGGTTTTTCTTATAAAGCTAGGTGACTATGGAAGCTGGGGCATGCCAAGGTGTGACTTCTATTGGTGAGCTCTTTTAAAAACGGTATACTTTGCTCTAGGCATTTAATAGGTTGGTTTGAAGGGGAGTTTTGTGCAAAGAATCGTGATTGTTGGTGGTGGCGCAGGGGGCTTAGAGCTGGCGACCAAATTGGGTAACCGTTTGGGCAAGCGTAAACAGGCGCACATTACCTTATTGGATCAAAATCGTGTTCATGTTTGGAAGCCGTTGTTGCATGAAGTGGTTGCGGGTTCTTTAGATACAGGCGCCGAATCGTTAAGTTATCGAGCGCATTCTGCGGACAATCACTACTATTTTCGTCTTGGACAAATGGCGGGTATTGATAAAGAGAACAAGCAGCTGATTGTGGCGCCGCAATTAGACCATCACGGTAAACAAATTTTGTCTGAAAGACGGATTGACTATGATTATTTAGTGATTGCATTAGGGTCGCGTTGTAATGATTTTGGTATTCCAGGCGTGCGCCAACAATGTTTTACCTTAGACTCGGCCACTGAAGCGGAAGACCTGCATTTAACCTTTCTTAATCGCTTTTTACAGTTTTCGGAAGCCGCAGAAGATGAAGAGGGCAGTGCTACTAAACCTGTTCATATTGCCATTGTGGGTGGGGGGGCCACGGGGGTTGAACTGGCGGCGGAACTTTACAATGCGGTTGATCGTTTTGAACAGGTGGGTATTAAAAAAATCCACCACCAAAGCCTTAAGGTCACCATCATTGAGGCCATGGATCGTATTTTGACGGTGTTGCCTGAAGCCATCTCCCAAAAAGCACACACAACACTCGAAGCGATAGGGGTGGATATTCGTACACAGGTGGCGGTTAAGTCCGTGTCTGAACAGACGTTTGTTACCGAAAATGAAGAGATTGAAGCGGATATTTTAGTGTGGGCTGCGGGTATTAAAGCCCCTGAGTTCTTATCAAACTTGGGTTTGCCGACCAATAGAATCAATCAGATTGAGGTGGATCAGTACTCTAAGGTGAAAGATGAAGAGTCTATTTTTGCCATTGGCGACTGCGCCTTTATGATGGGGGCAAATGATCGTCCTGTTCCGGCTACAGCGCAAGCGGCGAGTCAGCAGGCCAAGGTGTGTGCCGATAATTTAGAGCGCCTTTTATCGGATAAGCCTTTGGTGGCCTTTGAGTATCATGACCATGGTAGCTTGGTGTCATTAAGCCGTTTTCAAACGGTGGGTAATTTGTTAGATGATAAATTTGATAAAAGCTGGATGGTTGAGGGCAAGATTGCTCACTGGGCCTATCTCAGTTTATACCGACAACACCAGTTGGCCTTACACGGTGGTTTTAAAACGAGCATTATGATGCTTGGCTCACTGATTCAACACAGGATCAAACCTAAACTTAAGTTGTATTAATGGACTTTTTGATTGGGTAACTTGAACCTAAGCGACCCAACACAAATTAATTCAATTCAAACTCACCTAGTCTGGTGAGTTGATAAATCCCTGTAAAAGTATGGTTTTAAGTAGATGTTATTGCCTTTTAGCAGGTAAAGTGTCGTTTTAAAGCCTATCTTTTACTGTGAGGTACTATGAAAAACCTGAAGTTTATTCCTCTTTCTTTACTGTTATTTTCTTTGTCTATGGATGCTTACTCTAAATGTATAAAGGGCGGCTGTATGGAGGGGCAAGGCGCTTTAACCTTACCAAATGGGGATAGATACATTGGGCAGTTCAAAGCGGATCTAAAAGAGGGACAAGGCGTTTATACCTACGCTAACGGCACACAATATGATGGCGCTTATAAAAATAACCATTGAGACTGGATTGGAGGGTGTTAAGGCTTCCCTGCGGTGGCAAATATGTCGGTCACTTTAGAGACGGTTTAAAAGACGGACAAGGCACTTTTAGCTATTCTAATGGCGAACGTTATGTTGGGCAGTTTAAAAATGATAAGAGAGATGGCAAGGGGATTTATTACTATTCTGACGGCAGTTCATATGAAGGTTTTTTTTTAAAGAGAACCAAAGACATGGTCAGGGAGTTTATACTTTTCCTGATGGGTCGCAGTTTGAAGGGCTGCCTCAGAGTAAAATTAAATTAGCGTCTTTGGTAAGCTCATTCAAAACATAGGGTAAAAGTGGATCGATTCACTTGTGTTGTATTTTGAACCTAAATTTACTTCCATTAGTGTCTATTACACATCCGTACGTCTTGTTATCTAGCGGTGTAGGTAGTGGGTTAGGTATTAGTTAGTAATCTTTATTTTTGTATGGCGTTTTTCTGTTTAATCGATCAAGAAAGATGATTTAAATCAATTTATCTTGGCGTTTCATCGGTATATTGTCCATATCATTTTTTGAGATATACCGTGTGAAGACCCTTAACCATTCTTATGTTAGTCAACAAGTTCTATCTGCCTTTTTGCAGAGCAATGCCATTTTAGATAATAAGCACTTACTAATACAAGTATTTACCGCTATGGCGGATGTTGAATCGATTAATCAGCTTCAACTGACGTTACAGAAATTCTTTAGTCAAGCCGTAGTGATAGGGGCTAGCTCTGACGGTAATATTATCAATGGCGATGTGCCTGAGTTAGGACAAACCACGCTCTCTTTTACACAGTTTGAATCTACGCAGCTTAAGACCGTCTGTGTTCCAACTAAAATAAGTTCAATGCAAACAGGGATTAGTGTTGCACAGCAACTTGTTCAGCCAGAGACTATGCTTATTATCAGTTTTAGTGATGGCATTAATACCAATGGTGAGGACTATCTATTTGGTCTATCAAAGGCCGCTAGAAATGTTACCTTAGCGGGTGGTATGGCAGGTGATAATGGCTTGCTCAATAATACATTTGTCTTCACGCTTACCGAGATTACCGATAACGGGGCTGTGGGGGTGGCACTCAATAATCCTGATCTCATTGTAAATACCCACTACAATTTTGACTGGCAAGCCATTGGTCGTCAGATGAAAGTGACCCGTGCCAAAGGTAATGTTGTTTATGAGATTGACTATCAACCCGCCAAGAGCGTTTACGAAAAATATCTAGGTAAAGAGATTGCCAGTCATCTGCCTATGACGGGCATTGAATTTCCGCTGGTTAAAGTGGAGCAGGGTACGAATATTGGTCGTGCGATGACCGCCTGTTTAGACAATGGGGCACTCTCCTTCGCAGGAAATCTGCATGAAGGGGATATGGTTCAATTTGGTATTGGCAGTAAACAGCAGATCATTGACGACTCTTTTAATGTTCTTGAACGATTAAAATCAACAGCTGTAGAGTCTATCTTTATTTACTCTTGTATGGCACGTAGACGTTTTTTGGGGGCACAAGCCAATACTGAGATATTGCCTTTTAAGGCATGTGATAGTGTCGCAGGCTTCTATACCTATGGTGAGTTCTTTTATTCACAAGAGACGCAATCGCCAAGCTTGTTAAACCAGACCATGACTATGGTCATGCTTTCAGAGTCCCCTAACAGCCTCTTTACGATTGACAGTGACATGGCTGCCAAAAACTGTCGAATCGCCCATCAAGCCGTTGCTCATAACGAGCAGGTTGACACCTTAGCCGCTGTTTCAAACTTAGCCTATACTGTTTCTAACGATCTTAAAGTTTTAAACTCGGTGCTAGAGCACGAAGTGGCCAAAAAAACCCAAGAGCTGCTTAACCGTTCTTTGATTGATGATCTCACCAAATTGCCTAATAGACAGTCTTTGCTGCAAGACCTTAAAACTTCAGATAACGAAGTGTTGATTGTCATTAATATCAATAACTTCTCAAAAGTAAACGGATTTTATGGCTTAGAAGCAGGGGATGAACTGCTGCTTAAAATAGCACTGGATCTGCAAAAACATATCTACGGCAATGGTCACTACTTGGTTAAACCTAGACTTTATAAATTGCCATCCGATGAATACGCCATATTGGCCACCGCCACAGATGATAAAACCATAAAATTTGGTTTAGAGTTTCTCAATAAAGCTGTGTTCTCTAATACTTACCAAATTTTAGGTTTTGATATCAATGTTCAAGCTACCTGGGTGTTTAGTGATTGTGATGGTTCTGAACGAGGCCTTATTCAAGCAGAGCTATCGGGTAAAGAAGCGCGTACCAGCAAAGCAAACTTTGTACGTTACGATGTAGAGCAGTTTGCTGAGACACATCAAAAAATAGAGGTGGCTCAAAAAGTCAGAAAAGCCATTTTGGAAAATAGAATCTATCCTGTTTTTCAGCCAATTTATGATAATAAAAACGGTCACCTTGTTAAATACGAATGTTTAGCCAGATTGAAAGAGCCTGACGGCAGCGTTATCTCGCCCATTGTTTTTATTGACGTTGCGCAGATGATTCAAATGTATCCCATCGTGACGGAGATTATGATTCACAAATCATTTAAATCTTTTCAGGGTACAGGGTTAAGTTTCTCAGTGAATCTCTCTCTAGAAGATATTAAGAGTGAATCTACGCAAGCGATGATTTTTGATGCCATCAAACAGTATGATGTGGCCTACCAAGTTACCTTTGAAATATTGGAAAATCAAGCACTGGAAAATGCGGATGAGATTTTTAAATTCATCAGTAAAGTCAAACGGTTAGGGGCGAAAATTGCCATTGATGATTTTGGCAGCGGTTACGCCAACTTTGAGCACCTTGCCAAGTTACAGGCAGATGTGATTAAGATTGATGGTTCTCTTATTAAAAAATTAGAGCACGATTCCGTTGCTCTCTCCGTGGTAGAGTCCATGTTAGTCTTTGCACAAAAGCTGGATATGAAAGTGATTGCCGAGTTTGTCTCTACCGAGGCCATTCATAATATCGTTAAAGCCAAAGGCGTAGACTATAGTCAGGGATTCTATCTAAGTGAACCTTTAGATTCATTGCCAGACCCACTCTATAAAATGAGAATGGAAAGCAGTGTTGACTCTGATTTTCCGTTTAATTTTCTGTAATCAGGGGTCGTCACTTGTGGTTACATGGATAAGCTCACCCATTGTGTGATTTTGATAATAAATGTTGTATTGTTTACTTGCGGGTTTGTGTCGATGCTATTCCTGAGAATTTAGTGTTTATACAATGAATTCTTTCGTGAAGGCTGTTACTTTGATAAATCAGTCACAATAAATTTACATAAACGACAAGCTGAAATTCCCTCTTGGGTAAACCAACGGCAGGCCTTTTTTATTGCGCATTTTGAGGCTTTTAGGTCTAAATTAGTGGCATCGGATTCTTTTAGTGCTGAGGCGACGGAGCATTTGCCGTTTTCCCATTGGGCACAGGCTGAGTCTCCGCATTTCATGGTGAAACGAAAGTTTTTTTCGGGAGAATCTATGTTTTCAAAAAGCTCTTCTGTGACAGGAATAAGGTGGTCTGTGTATTTCACTTTCGCCTGATCGTCCAGTACACCAAATAGAAATGCGTTTTGAGTTAAAGGTGCACTTGGGCATAAAAAATAGTCATTCTTATCATCATGTTTCATATTTAATATCCTTATTGCTAGATAATATCTAGCCCCTTTTATAAAGAGGCTGCTATGTGATAGGCGTCTATTTCTTTAGGATTTTAGGCAGGGCTTTATCCAGTGAAGCAAAGCCTTTCTCTTTTAAAATATCTAAGTCTGGCGCAATAATGCCAACCCATTCAATATCTGGTATTTTGAATATATCCGAAATTCTACCCGCGATGACCAGCCCAGAAGGCTTTCTAACGGAAGTGTACTCAGATAAAACGGCTTCACTTATTTTCATAGCCACACGATTTGTAGCATCTTCTGTTAGATTTAGACGAGAAACATCTACCAAGGATGATGATACGATTCCATTAGGTAATTCGATGTCTTTATTTTCCATATTGACTCTCCAGTGTTTTTAAAATTTTAAAGGACTTGTTTAGAGGCTCCTTAATTACTTCCATAGAGTAACTAAGGATATTAGCTACGTACTGATAATAGTATATGCGTATAGAGTGGTCAATAATTATTACATCTTGTGTTTTGTTAGATTGAAGGTAGTTATTTAGATTGGATTTGCTTTTTTTGGAAAATAACGGCAGGGACCGTGTTTAATAGGGAGTATAAGTTGCAGGGTTTAGAACGGGCTGGGGCTTAATCCATTGATTCGCTGACCTGTAATCGGGTGATCAAATTCAATGCGTGTAGCGTGCAGCATAAGTCGTTTAGCTTTAAAAAAGGCTGAATCAGTCGCGTACAGGTCGCAACCTAAAATAGGGTGCCCTATTTGGGCACTGTGAACTCTTAATTGATGCGTTCGGCCAGTAATGGGGGTGAACTCAACTCGTGTGGTGTGATTGTGTTGATCTTTTTGTAAAACACGATACTGGCTTAACGCTTGTTTACCTGTTTCTAAACAGATTTTCTGCAATGGAAACTCGCCCTTTGCGATGGGGAAATCAATCATGCCTGTCTCGTCCACGACGAAACCATCCAAAATGGCTGTATAGGTTTTGCTGACGGTGCCATTTTGAAACTGTTTGCCAATATGAGCATTAATGGCTTTATTGAGTGCCACGACCATAATGCCTGAAGTACCAAAGTCTAGTCGATGTAGCAAAGTGGCCGTTGGGTGATCTTGTACTAATCTAAAATGCGCGGAATCTTGATTGAGTGGGTGTTTGCCAGATAAGGACAAGAGGCCTGAAGGCTTGTTGATGAGTAACAGGTATTCATCTTGATAAAGAATCTCGATCTGTTCATGACAGGGCGGTGCTATAAAGGGGTCGGCTTGCGGTTGCATGATGGAGAAGCACCTTGAATGAATTTTTGTACTGATGCTTGGAAAGCAAAGCTGTAAACCAACGTTGTCACTAACGCGTTTCTAAGGGCAACTTGGCAAGGGTGTTAGATTTTCAGCATGGTGCTTCTTTTGCAATGGAAACACAACGGCGTGATCCATTTCGAGTTTAACACCAATTTTAGAACCGATCTCATGATTATGATGCGATTGACTCATGCACAGAACCTGCTCACCATTGGCAAGTTTTAAGGTAAATAAGAAGTGTGAACCTCTAAATACGCGGTTGACGACTTCAAGTTCCCATTGGCTGTCGTCGTTGTGAATAATGTCATCAGGACGGACCAATACAGAGACCGCTTCGCCAGTGACATAGTCATCGGTTAAGTGGGCATTTAATACACCTAATTCAGTGTGCACTTGACGACAACCACAAACAGACCCTTTAATGAGCACCCCTTGACCAATGAAGTCGGCAATAAACGGGTGGTTGGGTTTGTGGTAAAGGTTGTATGAGGTATCCCACTGCAAAAGATCGCCTTCTTTCATCACGCCTACCGAATCGGCAATGGCAAAGGCTTCATTTTGGTTGTGGGTGACCATCAACGCGGTAATGCCTTCGGCTTTTAATATGCAGCGTACTTGTCTGGCAAGGCTCTCTCTTAATTCAACATCCAGTCCTGAAAAGGGTTCGTCCATCAGTAAGATTTGCGGTTTACCTGCTAAAGCGCGTGCTAGGGCAACGCGCTGTTGTTGCCCGCCTGAGAGTTCATGCGGGTAGCGTTTTTCTTTACCTGATAAATCCACTAGCTCGAGTAGGCTGGTAATACGTTCCTGTTGCTCTTTTTTAGTGAAATGTTCAATACCAAAACGAATGTTATCAGCGATGGTCATATGCGGAAACAGGGCGTAATCTTGAAAGACCATGCCGACTTTACGAGACTCAATGGCCATATGTGTTTGGCTGGATGAAACCACTTGCTCGCCTAAACGAATCTCGCCCTGAGCAATGGGTTGTAAACCTGCAATGCTGCGTAATAAAGTGGTTTTACCACAGCCACTTGGGCCTAAAAGACAACCGATTTCGCCCGCTTTTAAATGCAAAGAGAGGTTTTCTAAAATAGTGGTATTTTGATAGGTGGTTTTGATTTGGTTAATCTGCAGTTCACGCATGGCGTTTTCCAATGAGTTTGCTCAAGATAATAACGGGAATTAATCCAGTAATAACAATTAATAAAGCGGGCAGGCCAGCATCCGCTAAACGTTCATCAGCGGCCATCTCGTAAGCCCTAACGGATAAGGTATTAAAGTTAAAAGGTCTTAATATTAAGGTGGTAGGCAGTTCTTTTAAGACTTCGACAAAGACCAAAATAAAGGCGGTAACTAAACTGCTGCTGAGTAACGGGATGTGAATGCGTTTTAAAATGGTCCAATGGCTAGCACCTAAAGTTTTAGCAGATTCATCCATGCTGGGTTTGATTTGCGATAGACCTGAGCCAATGCTCTGTAGAGCGACCGATAAAAAACGGAAACTGTAAGCAAAGATTAAGGCAAACAAGGTACCCGACAACAGCAGGCCTGTTGAGATACCAAGGGTCTCACGAGACCAAGCGTCTAACGTATTGTCGAACCAAGCAAACGGAATCATGACCGCCACGGCAATAACGGTACCCGGGATGGCGTAACCGAGGCTTGCGACTCGAACAGAATGATCCACCATTTTATTATTCTGGCTACGTTTGGCATAGAGCAGCAATAGGGCGATGGACACCGTGACCAATGCCGTGATAAACGCCAAGCTAAAGCTGTTCCAAACCAGTGTGAAAAATTCACTGTTTAAGCTGGTGCTGGCAACATTGATTGACCAGTCGAGCAGTTGTAAAGCAGGTAGGATAAAACCAAATAGAATCGGAATCAGGCAGAGGGTAAAAGCGCCGACAGCTCTGCCTCCTGTTAGCGTTGGCAGTGTCAGATTGCTTTGTTGATTTGGATTTGTAAAGTATTTGGCCTGTTTACGCGACCAGAACTCGACCATCATCAAAACCGTGACAAACACCAGCAATAGAATAGACAGTTGTGCGGTGGTGGTGGTGTCGCCAAAGCCTGTCCAAGTGCGGTAAATACCTGTGGTAAACGTAGCCACACCAAAGTGTTGCACGGTTCCAAAATCAGCTAGGGTTTCCATTAAGGCCAGGGTAAGCCCGGCAATAATCGCGGGACGTGCGATGGGAAGCGCCACTTTAAAAAAGGTTTTGTAAGGCCCTGCGCCTAAGGTGCGGCTGGCTTGCATAACGCTGTGGCTTTGGTTGGCAAAAGCACTGCGCGCTAATAGATACACATAAGGATAAAGCACTAACGAAAACATCACGATAGCGCCGCCTAAAGAGCGAATTTCTGGAAACCAAAGATTAACGGTTTGGGTTTCAAAAAGGGTTCTTAAAGCACTTTGTACGGGGCCTTCGAATTCAAGCAGACCAGTGTAAGTGTAAGCAATAATATAGGCGGGCATGGCCATGGGCAGCAACAACGCCCAGTGAAAAACCCTTTTACCAACAAAGTGATATTGGCTAATAAACCAAGCACTGGGAATACCTAACAACAGGGTACCGATACTGACACCGAGCATTAACCATAACGAGTTAATAATGTATTCGGGCAGTAAGGTGTCTGCAAGGTGGGTCCAATTTTCATTGGTTGGTTCAAACACAAAACTGACCAGTACCCAAAGGGGTACGGTCAGCAATAGGGCCGTCGCTATGGTCAGTATTGACCATAAATTAAAATGTTTTTTCATTAAGTGTGCTTAAGGTAAATTTATCGCCAACCTGCTCTATCCATAATGCGAATGGCTTGGGTGTTTAAATCACCCAATTTGGTTAAGTTAAGACCATCACCGTGAAATTCGCCCCAAGTTTTTAAGGTATCGCTCCACGGCGCATCGGCTAATACAGGGTATTCATTATTGGTTTCAGCATACCAAGTTTGTGACTCCTTCGACAGTAAAAATTCCATTAATTTAATGGCGTTTTCTTTGTTTTTAGCCGCTTTGGTCACCGCAATACCGCTGACATTGATATGAGCACCGCGATCAGATTGGTTAGGCCAGAACACGCTGACTTGATTGGCGGCGGCTACTTCTTTAGGGTCGTTACTGTTAATCATCTGCCCTAGGTAGTAAGTGTTCACTACCGCGATATCGCACTGGCCAGCGGCAACGGCTTTCACTTGATCTCGATCACCGCCTTTAGGTTTACGCGCCATATTGTTCACTAAACCTTCAACCCATCTTGCTGTTTCGCTTTCGCCTTTATGGGCAATCATAGAAGCCACTAACGATTGGTTGTAAATGTTATTTGATGAACGAATACAGATGCGTTTTTTCCATTTGGGGTCCGTCAAATCTTCATAAGTGCTTAACTCAGAAGCCTGCACACGGTCTTTAGCATACACCATCATGCGAGAACGGGTGGTTAGCCCAATCCAATAACCGTCTGCATCACGCAGATGGGCTGGGACGAGTTTTTTCATATTGTCATTTAGGCTGGGTTGCAACACATTGGCGGCTTTAGCGCGGTGTAAACGACCCGCGTCTGTGGTGATTAATATATCAGCAGGGCTATTTAAGCCTTCAGACTCTAAACGTTTTAATAAAGCATCGGCTTTACTGGTCACTAAGTTGACCTTAATACCTGTTTGACGAGTAAAGTCGGTCAGCAGTGGTTTGATTAATTGTTCCTTACGGGCGGAGTAAACATTCACCTCATCCAATGCTGCATAAACAGGCATGCTAAGTGTGAAAATGAGTAGTGTAATCCAAGACTTTTTCATGTTTAAAAACCTCTTTAATGGTTGGGTGAATTAATTCTAATGCAAATGATAAGAATTATCAATTAGATTTACCTTTAAAATAATACAAATAAAAATACTAAGTGTTTTGAATGTAATGCATTAGTGATTAGATCGCCTTAACTGGTCGATATTTAAGATAAATGTAATTGATTTGGTTGGTGGCTGTAGCTAGGCTTGCATTGTGAAAAAAATAAAAGAGAGGGGAAGCTGTAGTAAAAAACGCTCAAAACGCAAGAGGAATGAACGTTGAGTAGTCTTTTTTGAAAGCCGTGCGAATGTCAAAGTAAGCGCTGTTGGATTCAAAAAACCGCGTTAAGATCACGAGTTGTTCGGTTTTTTTAATTTAAGAAAAAGGTTAGGCGGCTTTTTGACGACGTCTATAAGCTAGAAAACCTGTAATCCCCAAACCTGAGAGCATTAAGGCTATTGTTGAAGGCTCCGGAATAGCCGAAACCTGACCTATGTTAAAACCATGCCAATTTTCATTGCGATCAATGGCGAAAGAGAGCGATTTAGAGGGGCCAAAGCTACCATCTATACGTAAAATTCCATTATACTCTCTGCCTGTAAAACTTGATCCTAATAGGTCGTAACTTGTCGCATTTGGATATGATGTAGATGACCATATATTGGAGCCATAAGACAAAACAGAGATAGGGTCGTTAAACTCATACTTAACAGGAAAGTGTGGCTGTCCGACACTGACTAAGGACATATATAAACTACCCACCTCTTCTGAAAAGTTAATTGTAACGGCTCCTGAGCGATTGACTTGTAATAGGTCTGTTGGTTGGAGATTCATATAAGTGTTTGTTAAGTTAGCATTAGTATTATTGTAATAGGAATCACCACTTGATAGGCCGAAAGCAATTGGGGTGATTGATACATTTGCACTGCCTAAGGTACCTACTGTTGTACTTGTCCAATCTGTCCAAGTCGTTGCAGAAACAGCATTTAGACTCGTTAATAGACTTGTCGCTACGAGTAATTTTATAATTTTCATTTAAGACTCCGATAATTAAAAAAATGACTGATTTCATTATGTTGGTTTTAGTTAATGAATAATGGATTTTACTAGCTTTAAATGGAGGAAGCAATGACACAAAAAAGGAGCTAGTTGAGTTAAATGAAAAGTCTTTTATCTATCAAGAAAGTGAAAATTAATTACACCTTGATAGCTGAGTGACATGAATGATATAGGCTATAATTGCTAAAGAAAGCAGGCAAGAATTCGAAAAGGTCATAGGGTTAAATTCTATCCCCCCGCAACTACATTCTAAAAAGCCTGAGTTTAATACATAATTCTTGAAAGTTAGTTTTTTTGACTAAATTTTGTCATTATAGGGAGTGTTGTAACAGGTTACTTTGACTTTACATATCATTTACCTTCGACTAAACACTCCAATAAACGTTCAACCTGTAAACTGCAGCAGGCGGTGCCTTCTGTGGCATAGGTTTTTTGGCGTACTTTGTCTAGTGTGTCTGCACCTTCTACAATGGCTTGGATAATCTGTCTTTTTGGCACTTCATTGCAGGTGCATAGATTGCGATCTAAATTTCGTTTTAGAATCTCGGGTAATTTCTCGAGCGCATCTTCAATCATTTGAATTTCCATTATTCTGTTTCGTTTTGGGTAATGTTACAAACCTAGTATTGATAACGATAAGCTTCAATAAAGGCTTCGGGCATATTGGCTGATTTATGGGTGTTTAAATCCATGCAAATCCATTGAGTGTGTCCGCTAAAGACGGTTTTGCCATCGGCTTGGCGTATGATTTGGTAGTGGCGTTTACGTCGTCTTGGGCTTAAAGGGGCGCTGACCCAAGTACCTATTAATAATTCATCGCCTAAATAACAACCCGCGTGATAGTTCATTTCGTGTTGACCAATTACCATGACTTTGCCAAGTGCTTTCATGACTTGCATATCAATGCCCACCGCAAGACTGTGCGCCCAAGAGACTTTTTCCATCCACTCTAAATAGACTTTGTTATTAACGTGGTTTAAGTGGTCTATTTCACTGTCTAAAACTTTGTGTTCAAGAATAAAAGGGTCTGGGTGATTCCATTTCATGCTGTTCAGGGCTTCCTTAAGTATGCATTTGTAGGCTAATTTAGTAGAATAGGCCGATTATAACGAATATTAGAGAAGTGGGATTATGTCGGGCAATACAATTGGACAAAATTTTCGTGTGACGACCTTTGGTGAAAGCCATGGAATTGCATTGGGTTGTATTGTGGACGGCTGTCCTCCTGGCTTAGAGTTGAGTGAAGCGGATATTCAGATTGAGTTGGATAAACGTAAGCCAGGCACCTCTAAACATGCTACCGCGCGTCGTGAAGATGACGAGGTGCAAATTCTGTCGGGTGTGTTTGAAGGAAAAACCACGGGTACGCCGATTGGTCTGTTAATTCATAATAAAGACCAACGTTCGCAAGATTACTCTAAAGTGGCGGAAACGTTTCGTCCCTCTCATGCCGATTACACTTACACGCAAAAATATGGCTTTCGTGACTACCGTGGTGGTGGGCGTTCTTCAGCGCGTGAAACGGCCATGCGTGTGGCCGCGGGTGCCATTGCTAAAAAATACCTTAAAGAGCGTTTAGGCATTGAGATTAAAGGCTATCTGTCACAGCTAGGGCCGATTAAGGTTGAAAATGTCACTTGGCCGTTTGATAACGACAATGTCTATTTTTGCCCAGATAAAGACAAGCAAGAAGAGATTCGCCTGTACATGGACGACCTGTTAAAACAGAAAGACTCAGTGGGCGCGAAAATTACCATTATCGCTAAGAATGTTCCTGTGGGATTAGGTGAGCCTATTTTTGATCGTTTAGATGCCGATTTAGCGCACGCTTTAATGAGTATTAACGCGGTTAAAGGCGTAGAGATTGGCGACGGCTTTGCCGCGGCCGCACAGCGTGGCACCGAACACCGTGATGAGATGGCACCAGAAGGCTTCTTATCTAACCACGCGGGTGGCATTTTAGGCGGGATTTCCACAGGGCAAGACATTGTGGCGCACATCGCTTTAAAACCGACCTCAAGCATTATGACTCCAGGTAAAAGCATCAATACCGATGGTGAAGCAGTGGATATGGTTACTAAAGGCCGCCATGACCCATGTGTAGGCATTAGAGCCACGCCCATTGCCGAAGCCAAAATGGCGATTGTGTTATTGGATCACTTTATGCGTAACCGCGCTCAAAACGGTGATGTGGTGCCTCCCATTATGGATTTAGCACACGTTTAAGTTTGCAGTGCACGCTTGTCACAAGGTGGTGAGAAGTTGAATGTTAAAACGGAGTATCAATTTGATGCTCCGTTTTTGTTTTAAATGGCTGATTTACAGTCTTTAGGTAAAGTGTTTAAGTCCATGCAAAACAGCTCAGCTCCTCCAGTTAATAAAGCGGTTAATAAAGAGGTTAACAAACCAATTAACCGATCGGTTCATCAGCGACTGTCGCTACACTACTTTTTTTACTTTGCAGTGTTAGGGGCGTTACTGCCTTATATTGGACTTTATTTTCAGTCGCTCAATTTTACCGCCATTGAAATTGGTCAACTGCTGGCGGTGTTATTAGGCACTAAAATCATCGCGCCTAATCTTTGGGGCTGGTTGGCAGATAGATCAGGCCTGTCTGTTAAGTGGGTGCGTTTAGCCACAGGGCTTACCTTAGTCTCCGCTTTGGGTTTGTTGTGGTTTGATAGTTTTTGGGGGCTGTTTTTTACCATACTGTTTTTCAGTTTTTTTTGGCACGCCTCACTGCCGCAGTTTGAATCTTATACCTTTGGCTGTTTAGGCGATGAAAAGCATCGTTATGGCGAAATTAGACTGTGGGGATCGGTTGGTTTTATTGCCGCGGTGTTGTTAATTGGTTGGCAAATAGAACACTTCTCTATCGCTTGGCTACCGGTTGATCTGTTTATTTTATTAGCCGTGGTGTGGTTAAGCACTTATTTAGTCAAGGATAGGGCGCGCCAGCATTCAGAAGGGCTGTCATCCGGTTTTATAGACATTTTAAAACAGCCTGCGGTATGGAGCTTATTGGTTGTTAGCTTTTTGGTACAACTGTCGCATGGCGTCTACTATGCGTTTTTTACCATTCACTTAAGCGGCTTAGGTTACGATAAAACCACCATCGCGTGGCTATGGGCTTTAGGCGTAATTGCCGAAGTCTTAGTGTTTTACTGGATGAGCCTGATTTTTAGAAGCTACTCGGTGCGTTTTCTGATTCTACTGAGTATTGTCTTAACCCTGATTCGCTGGTTAATGAACGCCTATTTAGCAGAGTCTTTACTGTGGATGTTGGTGGCACAGCTGTTACACGCCGCCAGTTTTGGACTATTTCATGCTGCGGCGATTCACCTGATTGATGAACACTTTAAAGGCCAACACCACGGCAAAGGCCAAGCCATTTTTGCAGCGTCCAGCCACGGTTTGGGCGGCGCCTTAGGCATGTTAATAGCTGGCTACGCATGGACATTAGGCGGTGCTGAGTTGAGTTATGGTTTAAGTGCCCTAGCGGTGTTTATCTCGTTAATCATTGCTTATCGCTGGGTTAAATAGAGTTATTATTTTGAAGTTATTTAAGAGTTAAAGGAGTTTTTATGCGTTTATTACACACCATGTTACGAGTCGGTAACTTAGAGAAGTCTATTCAGTTTTATACCGAAGTCTTGGGCATGACGTTAATTCGTCAGAAAGAGTACCCTCAAGGGGAATTTACCTTGGCCTTTTTAGGTTATGGCTCTGAAGAAGAAAACACGGTTTTAGAACTGACCTATAACTGGGGTGTGGAATCTTACGAGTTAGGTAACGCCTATGGCCATATTGCCATTGAAGTACCTGATGTTTATGCGACAGCAGAGGCGATTAAACAGGGCGGCGGTAAAATCATTCGCGAAGCAGGGCCGATGAATGCAGGCACTACGATTATTGCTTTTGCCGAAGATCCTGATGGTTACCAAATTGAATTTATTGGTGAAGACCACGTTCGTAGTTAATCATTGAAAGTTGTTTGCTTACCTATTGAAATTTATTGAAAATTTCATAGAAGGTGTGACTAGCTCATTAACAATGACCAAACAGATTTAAATACGACTGGAAAACCATGGCAAATCTTGTTCATTCAATTAAAAATATACTTAAGGAGGAGGGTGAGTTTCCTTTTGCGGTGTATAGCTCAATTAAAGAGCAAAAACTATTAAATGTACCTATTGTAAAGCCCGTCTTAATTCTAGTTCTTAATGGTAACAAGGAGTTAGGGATTGATAATGAGCTAATTTGTCGTGCTGGTCATTTTATCTTTCTATCGGGCAGCCCTTCGATAGATATGCGCAACATCCCTAAAGACAAAGAGTATCTTGCTTTGTTAATAGAGTTTGATTATCAGGATTTTAATGGTCTGCAAATTAACACTGGTCATAAGCAAGATTATATTATTGGTCAAACGACTCCAATATTAGAAAAATGCTTGCAGCAATTTGTTGAAATCTCACCGCGGGTGCCAAAGCAAGTGTGGTCCTTACGTAAAAGAGAAATTATTTTGTTATTGTGTCATATGGGGCATAGAGAAGTTTTATCTCTGCTGGTTAGTCCTAAAATAACGGGTAGACTGCATGGTATGTTTGTTGAAAAGGGTTTTCATGAGTTAACGATTGAACGGATTTGTGTGCAGTTAGCGATGAGTGAATCTACCTTGCGTCGAAAACTGAAGTTAGAAGGCACCAGCGTGCAAGAGGTTAAAGATCAAGCAAGACTTGGTCTAGCTTTACATTTGTTGCAAACAACACGACATCCAATTGGCGTGATTGCAGATAAATGTGGTTATCAATCTCAGTCACGATTTACTGAACGCTTTAAGAGACGTTTTGGTTTAACCCCCTCTGAGCTTCGAAAAACTAAAATGGCAGATTAGGGCTAAAATGTGATTGTTTTAGTGCTAAATTTTCCATGAAGAAATGATTATGATAAGTCTTCAATTAATTAAGACTTTATGAGGATTATTATGGGTTATAAATTCAAACTTATTTCGGTTTTATCACTTAGCATTTCGGCACCTGTGTTGGCTGGCTCTCTTACATTATCGAGTAATGATATTGCGCAGGGGGAGTTTATGGCTAAGTCACAAGAGTACAATGGTTTTGGTTGTTCTGGTGGCGATTTATCACCGCATCTTAAATGGACTAATGTACCCCAAGGAACAAAAAGTTTTGCTATTACAGCTTATGATCGTGATGCTCCCACAGGCAGTGGTTGGTGGCATTGGCAAGTGGTGAATATTCCGAAAAGTGTAACGGAGATCGTAAGCGGATCAGGTAGTACAAAAAATGACCTTTTACCAAAGGGCAGTATGCAAGTTAAAAACGATTATGGTAGCCGAGGATTTG
>Ga0316204_10006459_pt1 | contig 18011 bp, 14 predicted proteins | sample 6monrhotite_MG_2_FD_205661 | JGI IMG/M metagenome (GOLD analysis project Ga0316204, IMG submission 205661) | Microbial mat bacterial communities from mineral coupon in-situ incubated in ocean water Damariscotta River, Maine, United States -... | ecosystem: Environmental > Aquatic > Marine >... | reverse complement strand
TAGTCTACCGTAAAGCCGCCTTGTACATTCCCCGTTAAGGTTACCGTAAAGGTTGCAGTGCCTGCGCCCTCGTCCACACTCATATCATTGATCGATACGCTAGCAGAATCATCATCAGCAATATTTACAGTTGCTGATTTATCTTCAGGGACAGTTGTTATTGTAGATGCATTATCAGTACTTTGAAGTGTAATTATTACATTTTCAATTCCTTCAACAACATTATCATCATTAACTAGTACAGGAATTGTAATGCTATTTGTATTTGCCGGAATTGTTATAGAACTATTGATTGTTTGATAATCCGTTCCATTTGTAGCAGAACCTGCTACTGAATAACTAACCGTTGTTTGAATACTTAGTGTGTTTGATAAATTAATAGTAAACTCACCATTAGTATTTGGCTCACTTGCATTAGCTTGAGTTGCTTCAATACTTACAATAGGTGCATCAGTAGTATTAACTATTGAACCGTCACCTATTAAATCTGTAGTTGTAATAGGTAAATTTATTGTAGAAATAGTAACATCTGATAATTTAAGTTGATAAGTTTCATTTGGACTTGGTTCATAAATATTATCAGTATTTATAGTTACTGGAATATTTAATGTAGTTGAACCAGCTGTAATTGTGTACAATTGATTAGTTATAGCATCATAATCTCCATCTGCAGATATTGCAGTTCCATCTTGAGTATTTACTTTAAAAGTAACATCATATATGTATGTATTACTTAATGTAACAACAAAATTAGCTGTTGACCCTTCATTAATATTAAGTTGATCATTAATACTAATAGTTGGAAGTTTAGGATTTACATGTACCGTAATTGTATATGGATTACCTGCACAACCTAAAGGTGAAGATGGAGTGATTGTATAAACTACATCTTGTATTGAACCTGTTAAATTTGTTAATGTATCAGTTATACTTGATGTATTACTTACACTTGTTGTTTCTCCTGAAATATTAACATTATCGGCAGCTTGCCAAGAAAAAGTTGAATTTGGAATGTTTGACGATAAAATTTCGTTTAATGTAGCCCCACTATCTATGGTTAGTTCTTTATCGGTTCCAACTGGTAATGGGTTTATTGTAATATTTGTTGTTGTTGTATTAGAACAAGTACCGTTACTAAAGCTATAAGTTACAATATAGTCTCCCACAGTACTTGTGGCAAGATTAATTGATCCTGTTGTGCTGTTAATTACAAGGCCTGATGTTGAACTATAAGTCCCTCCTGTTTGTCCTGTTTGGGTAACAGTAGCTGTTCCTATAGCACAATATGGTGAATCTAAATAACTTATTGTTGCTGTAGGTTGAGGATTAATTACAACTGTAACTGGTTTAGAAGTTGTACATCCATTTGTATTTGTTAATTCTATATAATAAGTTCCTGATACACTTACAGCATTTGGATTTGTTAACAATGTAGTTAATGCTTCATCAGTATAATATTTAAATGTACCTGAATCACTTCCATCAGTTATTTCTGGAACTGTTAAATCTACCGTTGAAGGTGCACAAACTGCAGTTGGATTTGTAATATTTAAATCTGGACTAGAATATGCTGTAATTTCACTTGAAACTGCTTTATCATCAAATGTAAAACAACCTTTAGAAGTTGTAGCTGTTGTAGTTAAAACTCCTTTTATAGTTTCATTTGCTGAAAGACTTGGTAAAGTAATAGAACCACTTAAATTTGTTTGTGTTAAACTTGGATCTTTAACTCCATTTATATAAAATTCCCATAAATAAGAGTAAGTTGGTATTTCTGAACAAGAACTATTGGTAACAGAACCTGTGTAATTTATAATATTACTACAATCTTCTTGAGTTATTGCACCCGTAACTGTTGGACAAGGAACACAAAAATCTGGATTATTAAAGTTAGCTGATTCTGTATTGCACGAAAAATCTATATAATTTAATGTAGAAGTACTAGTATCTGATAGCCCACAAGATTGGGAATTTGCTTGTATCGTATATTTTAAGGTTACTGTTTCCGTATTAATAAAATTTATAAACCAACCTATTTCACCAGGCGAAGTTTCACTTGCAGTCCCTTTTGACGGATTTAATGACCCAGGAACTAATGTAAATCCAGCACCTAAGATATCCGTTGTTATTGGCTGAGAAGATGATATTTGTTTTGCTGCCCAAGATAATTGTCCTAAAATTTGATTATAAATTCCACTTAAATCTGGTGCGTTTTCAGTAATAAACAATCCACTATTTTGAATTTGATCTAAAGTGTCCTCAGCAGTAGTTTGGTCACTTCCACTAATTCCTCCAAATAATCCTACTGAAAATATATTTGTATCATATACTGTTCCGTTTATTGTTTCACTTTGAGCATCTTGCCCTGAAGCTATTGCAGCATCTATTGCGCATTGATTATTATTTCCAGAATAACAACCAGGTGCTGCAGTTGCTACACCATCTGTTAATAAAATAATGGATCTAATAGTTGAACAATCATGCGTTCCAGAATCTTTTAGTTCGTCTTTAGCTAAATCTAATCCTTGAGCAATATTGGTCCAGCCACTTGCTCCTAAACCATTTATTTTTGAATGTAATGTATTAACATTGGAAATTAAACCTGTTTGTAAAGTTCCATATGTACCATATGAAACAATTCCAACCTTATTTAAACCAGTTGGATTATTTGTTGCATTAAATATATTATCAATAAAATCATTAGCTGCTATTTTTGCGTAATCTAAAGAATTTTTATCATCATCTGGAATATCCCATCCCATACTACCAGAAGTATCTATTACAAGCATAACTTCAATTGGTCTGTTAGGAGCATTCCCTGTTATTGAAAGTTCAACATCAAACAAATTACATCCTGAAGCGTTGTTTGTAATCATTTTATTTACAGTAATATGATTATCTACAACTTGCTGACTAAAAAGTTGAAATGAATTTATAAAAACAAAAAATATAAAAGCTGTGCTTTTTATGTTTTTTATTATATTTTTTTTGGTAAGTAATTTTCTTTTCATAATAAATAATTTAGGTTAACACCCATTTATTTGATAATAGAAGCTATTCGCCATCAATAATTTCAGTGTTTAGAACAACACTAACTATATTGTTTTTACATTTATCAGAAGTCACTACGACTTTAGATTTATTTTTAGATCCAATCTTTGCACCAATTGGTGTTTTCATTTTAACAATAAAAGTTTTTGATTCTTTTCCTTTTAATACGATTTTAATTTCATTCCCAACACTTCCTCCATTATTATAAGTAGGAGCAATATTTACTACTGGTTTTATTTTTTTTAATGAAACATTGTAAAACTCACCATTAATATCTATTTGATTATTTTTAGAAATTAATTGCCCTTTATTTGGTACATTGTCATTAATCAAGTTAACCACATACGATGAAGAATCAAAACCTGTATTGGTTAATTTAAGTCTGTAAGAAACTCCAGAAACTCCAGCCTTTTTACTAGATTGGTTATTAATCACTTCTAATTTTGAATTACAGTTAGAATTTTGAGAATACACATTCCCAAAAACCAATAGTCCAAATACAATCAGTAAAGATTTATCGATAAAAATTGTTTTAATTTCATCTAAGTATTTTTGACTCGTTTTCATAAATATTAATTTTAGGTATATAGCTATAAACTTATTTGGTAAATTTTACATTTACCTTATAAATATTATTTTTAATTAGTTCTCTGTTTACTAACAAAGATGGGTTCTAATTTTACTTTTCTATTTTAATTTTGATTTTATGGGGAAATTCGCTTTGGTGTGGGGACACTTGACAGAAAATTTCTATTACAAATATAAGTAACATGTGTTACTGTTAATCAACTAATTAATTATTTGCTATAAAAACTATGTAAATGGAAGTTTTTTTGCTATAATTGGTTATAAATTCAACTCAAATATAGTAAAAAATTATTTAAGACACTAAATATCATCAATTTATATTATATTTTATGAGTATTTTTTAAATATTTTAAAACAATAACGAAAACATTATCGTAAAAAACAGAACGCTTTATTTTATGGTATGCAACAAAATAGTATTTTTGCAATTCTACTAAAAATCTAAAATTTAGAGTTCAATGAAAAAAATAACGAAACAAACCTATATTAAATGGTATAAAGATATGCTGTTTTGGAGGAAGTTTGAAGACAAACTAGCCGCACTTTATATTCAACAAAAAATTAGAGGTTTCCTACATTTATATAACGGTCAAGAAGCTGTTTTAGCAGGAGCATTACATGTTATGAAAGAAAATGATAAAATGATAACTGCTTATAGAAACCATGTACAACCAATTGGTTTAGGAGTTGATCCTAAAAAAGTTATGGCTGAGTTATTAGGTAAAGATACTGGAACTTCTCATGGGTTAGGTGGCTCAATGCATATTTTTTCTCCTGAACATAATTTTTATGGAGGACACGGTATTGTTGGAGGACAAATTCCTTTAGGTGCTGGCTTGGCTTTTGCAGATAAATATTTTGAAAGAGACGGTGTAACGCTTACTTACTTTGGTGATGGTGCTGCAAGACAAGGTTCTTTACACGAAACTTTTAATATGGCAATTAACTGGAAATTACCTGTAGTTTTTATTATTGAAAATAATGGTTATGCTATGGGGACATCGGTTAACAGAACTGCAAATCATGAAGATATTTGGAAATTAGGTTTAGGCTATGAAATGCCTTGTGGACCAGTAGACGGAATGAATCCTGTTAAAGTTGCTGAAGCCATGGAAGAAGCAATAGAAAGAGCTCGTAGAGGAGATGGACCAACTTTATTGGAAATGAAAACTTACAGATATCGTGGCCATTCTATGAGTGATGCTCAAAAATATAGAACTAAAGCAGAAGTAGATGAATACCGAAAAATTGATCCAATAACACAAGTTTTAGATATTATCAAAACTAAAAAATACGCAACTGAAAAAGAAATTAAAGAATGGGAAGGCGAAGTAAAAAACCATGTTGCAGAATGTCAAAAATTTGCTGAAGAATCCCCATTCCCAGATAAACAACTTATGTATGATGTTGTTTATGAACAAGAAGATTATCCGTTTTTAAAACATAAATAAAATGGCAGAAATTATTACAATGCCGCGTTTAAGCGACACCATGACTGAAGGTGTAGTTGCTCAGTGGCTAAAAAAAGTAGGAGATAAAATTTCAGAAGGAGATATATTAGCTGAAATTGAAACCGATAAAGCCACTATGGAGTTTGAATCCTTTAATGAAGGAACTTTATTACATATTGGTTTAAAAGAAGGTGAAAGTGCTCCTGTAGATTCATTACTTGCAATTATTGGTGATGAAGGTGAAAATGTAGAAGCACTAATTAAAGATTTTAATCAATCGCACAACGCTTCTGTTGAAACTCCAAAAAAAGAAGAAACAAAAACTGTAGTTGAAAACAATAGTTCAAAAGAAAATACAGTTGAAGCACCTGCTCCAGTAAATGTTTCTCAAGAACAAACTTCAACTGGAGGCAGAATAGTTGCTTCTCCACTAGCTAAAAAAATAGCTTCAGAAAAAGGTATAAACTTAGCTAATATTAAGGGAACCGGAGATAATGGTAGAGTTGTAAAACGTGATGTTGAAAACTTCACTCCAAGTATAACCTCAGCAAATACTGCTATTACACAACCTGTTATTTCTGGACAAGAAAGTTTTGAGGAAAGTACTAATTCTCAAATGCGTAAAACTATTGCAAGGCGCTTGGCTGAATCTAAATTTACAGCTCCACATTATTATTTAATGTTGGAAATTGATATGGATAATGCAATTACATCTAGAAAAGCTATTAATGAATTACCTGAAACTAAAGTTTCTTTTAACGATTTAGTAGTAAAAGCAAGTGCTATGGCATTAAAAAAACATCCAAAAGTAAACTCCCAATGGTTTGAAGATAAAACACGTATTAACCATTATGTGAATATTGGTGTTGCTGTTGCAGTTGAAGATGGATTAGTAGTACCTGTTATTCCTTTTACAGACCAAAAAAGCATGACTCAAATTGGTGCAGAAGTTAAAGATTTAGCTATTAGAGCCAAATCAAAAAAATTAACTCCTGCAGAAATGGAAGGAAGTACTTTTACTGTTTCTAACCTTGGAATGTTTGGAATTAATGAATTTACATCTATTATTAATCAACCAAATTCAGCCATTTTATCGGTTGGTGCAATTGTACAAAAACCAGTAGTTAAAAATGGTGAAATTGTAGTTGGAAATACTATGAAAGTTACTTTAGCTTGCGATCATAGAACTGTAGATGGAGCAACCGGATCGGCATTTTTACAAACTTTAAAACAGTATATTGAAAATCCTGTTACTATGTTAGCATAGATTAAAAAATCATAATAATAAAAAATCCCAAAGTAAATTACTTTGGGATTTTTTATATACCACAATTTCATTTAAATATATCACAAAAAAAACCCAACTAAAGTTGAGTTTTCAATTTTATATATAACTAATAAAATGCTTATTTTTTAAATTTAGCATATTTAGTTTTAAACTTATCAATACGTCCTGCAGTATCAATTAATTTAGTTTTACCTGTATAAAAAGGATGTGAAGTTCTTGAAATCTCTAATTTTACTAAAGGGTATTCAACGCCATCAACATCAATAGTTTCTTTAGTATTAACTGTAGAGCGAGTTAAAAAAACATCTTCATTAGACATATCTTTAAATGCTACAACTCTATAATTTTTTGGATGTATCCCTTTTTTCATCGTGAACTCGTTTTAATTCTATTTTTATTTTTGAGACTGCAAATTTAACTATATTTTTGAAACTTCAAACAAATAATTTATTTTATTTACACAAAATTAAAAAAATTCCATAGTTATTATGCTAAACAAGTCGTTTTATAGTTTAATTATATTTATTTCGCTTATTTCATGCAAAAGTGAATATAAATTCGTTTTAAAAACTCCTAAAAAAATTCAAGTAAATAAAAGCTTAACCATTTCATTGTCAGAAAAAAATGACAAAAAAATTGATTCCGTTCAATTTTTTATCGATTCTAAAAAATTGAAAACCGAAAATTCAAGCTTAACTATTCCAATTTCAAAATATAAATTAGGAAAACATACTATTTCTGCATTAGTGTTTTATGAAAACAAAACTAAAAAAGTAGAAAAACCGGTTTACTTTATGGCCGATTCTGCTCCTGAACTTTATACTTGTAAAATTATTAACACTTATCCTCATGATCCAAAAGCTTATACGCAAGGATTAGAATATCATGATGGTTATTTATATGAAAGCACAGGGCGAAAAGGTTCTTCATCTATTAGAAAAGTAGAAATAAAAACTGGTAAAGTATTACAACAAGTTGATTTAGATAGAAAATATTTTGGAGAAGGAATGACTATTTTTAACAATAAAATATATCAGCTTACTTGGCAAAGTGGCGTTGGGTTTATTTACGATTTGGCTACTTTTAAAAAATTAGGTTCTTTTAATTACAAAAAAAGCCGAGAAGGTTGGGGACTTACACACAACAAAACCCGATTAATAAAATCTGACGGAACTGAAAATATCTGGTTTTTAAATCCAGATACACTTGCCGAAGAAAGTTATATTGAAGCTTACACTAATACACAAAAAGTAGAAGAATTAAACGAATTAGAATATATAAACGGAAAAATTTACGCCAATAGATGGCAATTAAACTCTTTAATTATTATCGACCCAACTTCAGGTAAAGTAGATGGTGTAGCAAATTTAAACAGCTTAAAAACTGAAATTGAGCACGAACAGGTTATTGATAATGTTGATGAAGTATTAAATGGTATTGCTTATGATAAAGAACACGATCGTCTTTTTGTAACTGGAAAACTTTGGAGTAAATTATATGAAATTCAATTAATAAAAAAATAAACTATTGCTAATTATTTATACTTTTATAAAAACATTCTAAAATGCGTAAATTTTTAATTGTAGTAATAATTAGTATAATTGCTTTTACTTCTTGCCGAAAAGATTTTTCTGCAGAATTAAGTAGCGGCAATCTTGTTTTTTCAAAAGATACTGTTTTCTTAGACACCGTTTTTACAAATATTGGTTCAAGCACCTATAATTTAAAAGTTTATAATAAAAGTAGCCATGCTATTTCTATCCCCAGCATAAAATTAGGAAGAGGAGAAAATTCATTATACAGATTAAATGTAGATGGAATTCCAGGCAAACAATTTCAAAATGTAGAAATATTAGCTAAAGATAGTATGTATGTTTTTGTTGAAACTACTATTGATTTTAACCAAGTTACAAATCCAATTTATACCGATTCTATTGTTTTTGATAGTGGCGATAAATTACAAGATGTAAAATTAGTTACTTTAGTACAAGACGCACATTTTTTATATCCTTCAAAAGATGCAAATGGCTTAGTTGAAAATCTTAAAATTGGGTTAGATTCTGAAGGAAATGAAATTAAAGTTAATGGATTTTATTTAAACGACAATACTACTTTTACTAATGAAAAACCTTATGTAATTTATGGTTATTGTGCTGTTCCAAATGGTAAAACACTTACAGTTAATGCTGGAACCAACATTTATTTTCATGCCAATTCTGGATTAATAATTGATAAAAACGCAACTCTGATTATGAATGGCGAAACCAATAACACCATTAATATTGAAAGTGATAGATTAGAACCTGAGTTTAGTAATGTTCCTGGGCAATGGGGAACCATTTGGTTACGAGCAGGAAGCAAAAATAATTTAATAAACAATACAATTATTAAAAATGCTTCTGCAGGAATTATAATTGATTCTATAGGAAATAATAACCCAACACTAACCATTAAAAACTCGCAAATATTTAATAGTTCAAATTTTGGAATTTTAGGCAGAGAAACTAATATTTATGGCGAAAATTTAGTGGTAAACAACAGCGGACAATCCTCATTAGCTTGTACTGTTGGAGGTACTTATAATTTTGTACATGCCACTTTTGCTAATTTTTGGAATCAAAGTTTACGACAATTCCCTAGTGTTTTAATTAATAATTATTTCACGTACATAAAAGACGGAGCCGAAGTAATTGAACCCAGAAATTTACAAGCCGCCAATTTTACCAATTGTATTATTGATGGTAATAACAGTATTGAATTTATTTTAGACAAAGCTGAAGGAGCCGACTTTAATTATACTTTTAAAAATAATTTACTTCGTTTTAACGATTTTAACCAAACCTATGCAGGTATTACTGAATATAATTTTGAAGACACCAATTTTTACATGAACAATATTTTAAATGGCAATGCCGATTTTAAAAATCCCAATAACAACGAACTAATTATTGGAGAAAATTCAGATGGAATTCAAAATGCAGAGGAGACAGCAAGTCAATTAATACCTTATGATATTTTAGGAATACTTCGCTCCTCGCCTGCCGATATTGGAGCTTATCAACACATTAATTTCTACTAGTAAATGAAAAACGTAATTATTACAGGAACCAGCAGAGGAATTGGTTTTGAATTAGCACAACTTTTCGCAAAAAACAATTATAATGTATTAGCTATTTCTCGTAATACAAAAACCTTAAATTCACTTTCTTTAAAAAATATTACAACTCTTGCAGTAAATTTAGCGGATGAAAAAGGAATAAATAAAGTAACCGAATTTATTACCAATAATTGGAAAACTGTTGATATTTTAATTAATAATGCAGGGAAACTAATTAATAAACCATTTGAAAAATTAACCTCTGATGATTTTTTAGAAGTTTACAAAGTAAATGTTTTTGCAGTTGCTGAATTAACTCGTCAAATTATTCCTTTCCTTAAAAAAGGTAGTCACGTAGTAAATATTAGTAGTATTGGTGGCATTCAAGGAAGTGTTAAATTCCCTGGATTAGCAGCTTACAGTTCATCTAAAGGCGCTTTATTAACACTTACAGAATTATTAGCAGAAGAATATAAAGAAAAACAAATAGCTTTTAATGCTTTAGCTTTAGGAGCCGTACAAACCGAAATGTTAGAAGAAGCTTTTCCGGGATATAAAGCATCGATTACTGCAGCTGAAATGGCAGCATATATTTTTAATTTTGCTTTAACCGGAAACAAATTTTATAACGGAAAAATATTACAAGTTTCTTCAACAACTCCCTAATTTATGATAGAGGATTTACACAAATATATACCCGAAAATTCTATTTCGTTAGTGGAAGAAATTCTTAAAAAAAATCCAATTACTATAAAAATAGTAAATAAAAGAACTAGCAAACACGGAGATTTTAGAAAAACTAAAAATGGATTTCTACAAATAACCATTAACAACAGTTTAAATAAATACCAGTTTTTATTAACGCTTATACACGAAATTGCACATTTTGTAACGCATCAACAATATAAAACGGTAAAACCTCACGGAAAAGAATGGAAATTAAATTTTCAGCATTTAATGTTGCCTTTTTTACAACCAACAATATTTCCTGAAAAACTACTCCCAAGCCTTGCCAATTATTTAAAAAATCCAAAGGCAAGTACTGGTGCCGATGTAAAATTAACTTTTGATCTAAACCAGTACAACAATATTTCTGATAAAAATTTTATATTCGAAATACCCGAAGGAAGTATTTTTACTTTCAAAAATAAAAATTACAAAAAAGGAACAAAAAGAAGAACTCGGTTTGAATGTGTAGAAATTGCTTCAAAAAAAGTATATTTATTCAATCAAAATGCCGAAATTACCCTATAAAAAATTAAAATGAACAAAAATTATTACGCAGTTATTATGGCTGGTGGTGTTGGATCTCGTTTTTGGCCAATAAGCACTAAAAAATTACCAAAACAATTTCATGATATGTTAGGTAAAGGAAATACTTTAATTCAACAAACATTTAAACGGTTTGAAAGTTTAATTCCTTCTGAAAATATTTTTATTGCTACCAATGAAAATTATGCAAATTTAGTGCAAAAACAACTTCCAGAAATTGCAACTAAACAAATAGTTTTAGAGCCCGAAATGCGAAATACAGCACCCTGTATTTTATTAAGTGCTTTAAAAATTTACAAAGAAAATCCTAATGCAGTAATCATAATTGCTCCTTCAGATCATTGGATTGAAAATGAATCTGAATTTTTAAATAATGTTTCCACAGCTTTTGATTTTTGCAAAAAAAATAATGCTTTATTCACCTTAGGAATTACTCCAAACTCACCAAATACAGGTTATGGATATATTCAATTTAAGCATTCAGAAGATTCTATTAAAAAAGTTATAAATTTTACAGAAAAACCAAATTTAGAAAAGGCTAAAGAGTTTTTAGCAAATGGAAATTATCTTTGGAATGCGGGTATTTTTGTTTGGAGCGTAAAAAGTATTTTAAACTCCTTTAAAACACATTTACCTAAAATGTATGATCTTTTTGCAGGAGGAAATATAAGCTATAATACATCTTCAGAAAAGGAATTTATTAAAACTAATTACAAAAAATCTGAAAATATTTCTATCGATTTTGGCATCATGGAAAAAGCAGATAATGTATTTGTTTTACCGGTTGATTTTGGTTGGAATGACCTTGGTACTTGGGGTTCTTTATATGAAAAGTTACCTAAGGACAATCAACAAAATGCAAGTATTGGCGCAGATGTTATTTACAGAGATTCCGAAAACAATATGTTAGCTACACAATCTGGTAAAAAAGTAGTAATACAGGGTTTAAAAGATTTTATTATAGTTGAAAAAGAAGATGTATTACTTATTTGCCCAAAAAGTAATGAACAAAATATTAAAGAAATAACACAAGATGTAAAAAATGAATTTGGAGATACTTATGTTTAATTAAAAACAATTCTATGGAAACCAAAAATGAGCAAAATAACAATCCAAACTCAGAAGTTGAGTTTAAATCAGTTTGGGCCGTTATAAAAGATTTTTTATATCATTTATTAGATATTAGACATGATACCGATAAAAAAGGAACTATTGAAGATATAAAAAACAATATTTCCATTAAAGGCCACACAGCTTGGGTACTTGTATTTTCAATTTTAATAGCCTCTATTGGACTTAATATAAGTTCAACAGCAGTAGTAATTGGAGCTATGCTTATTTCACCTTTAATGGGGCCAATTTTAGGCGTTGGTTTATCCATTGGTATTAATGATATTGACACCTTAAGGCGTTCTTTAATTAACTTAGGAGTTATGATGGGGTTAAGCATAGGAACTTCATTTTTGTTTTTTTTAATTCCAATATTTAGAAACGAAACTCCAGAAATTTTAGCAAGAACTGCTCCAGATGTACGCGATGTTTTTATTGCAATTGCTGGTGGACTCGCATTAATAGTAGCAATAAGTAGAAGAAGTAAACAAACCAATACTATTGCAGGTGTAGCTATTGCAACAGCACTAATGCCTCCACTTTGCACTGCAGGTTACGGATTAGCAACCTGGAATTTGACCTATTTTGGTGGCGCACTTTTTTTATTTACTATTAATACCATATTTATTGCTCTGGCAACCTTTGTAATTGTAAAATATCTACGCTTTCCAATGCTTAAATATATTAATTCTACCAAAAGAAAAAGAATAGCCAGATCAGCATCTTTTGTTGCCTTAATAATTTTTATAGGAAGTATTTACCTATTTATTAATTTATTTAATCAAAATCAATTTAAACAATCTGCTCAGCAATTAATTGATGATATTAAAAAAAGTGGCATTAGTATTATTGATGAAGTAGATAGTAACATAAACTATGAAAATAAAAGTATAAAATTAGTAGTATATGGCACAAAACTATCTAATGAAAAAATAGATGATTGGAGAGCTAAATTACCAGATTATGGTTTGCAAAATGCACAACTAATTATTCAACAAGGACAAGATGATTCTGATTTACGTAAAGAAGTACAAAACTTAACAGATTTATACTTACAAAATCATAAAATAATTACTTTAAGAGATGAAACCATAAAAGAAAAAGATACTAAAATAAATGTTTTAGAAACTGAATTAACTAATTATTATAAGCATCAAATTCCTTTTTTACAAATAAGTAAAGAAGCTAAAATAAATTATATTGGATTGTCAAATTTAAGTTATGCAAAACAAATAGAAACTAACTTTAATAAAATAGACACATTAACGGTGTTTAAAACCCAATGGTACGATTCTATTACCAATAAAGAGCAACAAAAACTTCAATTAAAAAATTGGCTTAAAATTAGGCTTAAATTAGATACTTTGGTTGTAAACTAAACAAATTTTGCTATTCAAAAAAAATAGAAATTAACACAATTAAAAATCTATAATTAATCCAAATCTAGGAATAAAATTACCCGAGTTGTTTGCTATTTCTTCTAGCTGATAGGTATTAACACCATCATTATTGTTTATAATTCTGTTTCCATTTGCATCCGTCTCCGGAATTAAATATCTCTGACTTTCAGCAATTGAATTATAAATATTTTGTAAATCAATATAAAAGTTAAGCGAAAAATGTTTCCAAAACCAAGTTTTATCAATTCTAATATCAAGCTGTGTATAGGTTTTAAAACGCTGCGTGTTTAATAAATTATAGTTTAAAATTCCTTTATTTTCAACATCATAGTTTGCAACTATTTCAGAAGCGTTTAAATCATATGGTGTATATGGCTGACCGCCAACCAACCTGAATTTTCCTCCTATTTCCCAATTCTTATTTAACTTTTTTCCCGAAGTTAACGTCAATAAATGTCTGTTATCCCAAGTGGAAGGAATGTAATTATTGTTTTTATCTTTAAATTCGCTTTTCACAAAAGTATAAGACAGAATTCCATAAAAACCGCTGTAAGAAGTTTTTTGAGCAAATACCTCAAAACCATAAGTTCTTCCTACTGACGTTGAAGAAACGGCTTCATTTCCCACCACACCAAAGTCTGAACCTAAGTTGGCTAAACTAATTTGATTTTTTATTGAAAACGGATAATTTTTATACTTTTTATAAAATCCTTCCAAAGAAATTTTTGAGTTTTTTTCAGGTCTATATTCTAAACCTGTTACTATATGCGATGCTTGAATATACTTTAAATTATGTTGTTTATTCACCAAGTTATTGTTATTGTCTTTAAAACCTAAAATTGTATAAGCTGGCAATTCAAAATAGGTTCCAGTTGAAGCATTCAAACGCAATTTCCTAACAATTTCATAAGAAAGTGAAATTCGTGGAGAAAATTGATTGAACAAATTTTTCATTGATTGACTATAATTAATAGCATCTAAACGAAAACCAAATGAAGCATCAAATTTGGGTAATAAATTACTTTTAGAAATTTGCCCAAATAAATTGTATTTAAATAAATTTAAACTCGATGAGTAATCAACAAAATTTAAACCACTTGAATTTGCGAATTTTTGAAAAGTACTATTATTATACTGGACTTGCTCCAAACCAGCACCAACATTTAATTTAAAATTTCTTTTTAAAGAAATTGTGTTTTCATAACGTAATTTATTTTCAGCTTCTGTAGAATTATATTTAAGCAATAAATTAGCAGAATCCTTAATATTATCTGCATATTTATTAGCAGTATTATTCCAAACGTTTCTGCTTAAAACAAATTGCTGTATTGCATTATCCCCATAATGTTTATAAACTGCACCAACTGTATAATTCCATGTATTTGTAACTGGAATATTACTTAAAATATAATTGTTTCTTTTAATTGTTTGAGTATCTGTAACATTATTGTTTACACTCTCATTCAATTTAAAATTATCAATAGCCCCTAAACCAATTATTGCTATTTCATCTTTTGAAGAAATTTGATGTTTTACTTTAAACTGAAAATCGTTATATGTTGGTAAAAATGGTAGCTTAATGAGTTTAAATAAAAACTGTAAATACGATTGTCGAAATGAAGCAATAAATGTAGTTTTAGAATTAATTGGACCGTCTAAAGTTATTCCGGCGTCAGAAGTACCTATAGAAGCACGGGCATTTAATTTATCTTTTGAACCGTCTTTTTGATAAAAATTAATCACAGAACTTAACGCATTAATTGTATTTGCAGGAAAAGCACTCGCGTAAAAATCCACTTTTCTAATTAAATCCGCATTAATAATTCCCACTGGGCCACCTGTTGAACCTTGAGTTTGGAAATGATTAATAACAGGAACCTCAACGCCATCTATATAAAAAACATTTTCTGAAGGAGCTCCACCTCTAATAATAATGTCGTTTCTAAATCCAGGATTAGAAGCCACACCTGGAAGTGATTGAATTACTTTTAAAATATCTCTATTACCACCTGGATTTTTTTCTATTTCGGCTACTCCCAATGTTTGTAAAGACAGTGGGCTCAAAACTGATTTTCTAAGTAAATTAGAACCTATTACTACTTCTTTTAAAGTTTCACTGGTTTGTGTTAACTCCGCTATAATATAAGGCACTCTTTCTTTGGTCACTAAATAATCATCTGAAATTGAAGAAGTATATCCTAAAAACGAAAATTCAAGCTTAACGTAACCTAAAGGCACCTTTTCTAAAATAAATTCGCCATTATCATCTGTTGCAGTTCCAATAGTTGTTCCGGGAATTAACACATTAACAAAAGGAATGGCAGCTCTTGTTGACGCATCAATTACTTTACCTTTTACAATTCCCACATTTTGAGAAAAGCTAAAAGAAGCACTTAATAAAATTAGAATTACTATTATTTTTTTCATTTGTGCAAATATACAGTTTTGTTTAATGTTATTTGTTTTTTATTAAACATTTTATTTTTTTGCAAAAAAAACTATCTAATAAATTAGATAGTCAATTTGTGGTGAGAGGAGGATTCGAACCTCCGAAGCTTGCGCAGCAGATTTACAGTCTGCCCTCGTTGGCCACTTGAGTATCTCACCTTTTTAAACTAAATAGCTTCTCTGTTTTGAGAAGCTATTGTGACCTGGCTGGGGCTCGAACCCAGGACCACCTCCTTAAAAGGGAGGTGCTCTACCAACTGAGCTACCAGGTCATCTTTTTCCTTTTTAGCGGCTGCAAATATATAAGGTTATTTTTAAAAAAACAACCTTATTTTCTATTTAGTTTCATTTAAATAAACCTCTCTAACTTTTTTAAATAAGTTAGATGAATACACAAAATCTACAATTGCCTCATTTTCAGTTTTAAATATTTCTTTATTCGTTCCTTCCCATGCTTTTACCCCATTTTTTAGGAACACAATTTTTTCTCCAATTTCCATTACCGAATTCATATCATGTGAATTTATAATGGTTATCATTTGGTATTCTTTAGTAATTTCTTGTATTAAATTATCAATTACTGTTGCAGTATTTGGGTCTAATCCAGAGTTTGGTTCATCGCAAAAAAGATATTTAGGATTCATCACAATTGCTCTTGCAATTGCCACTCGTTTTTGCATTCCTCCTGAAAGCTCCGCAGGAAATTTATTGTTTACATTTTCTAAATTAACACGCTTTAAAACCGTATTTACTCTTTCTAACATTTCACCAAACGAATTGTTGGTAAACATTTTTAATGGAAACATTACATTTTCTTCTATGGTTAAGGAATCATATAAAGCGCCTCCTTGAAAAACCATTCCCATTTCTTGCCTTAATTGTCTATGTTCTTTATCTTTTAAATCCTCATAATCTCTCCCATCAAATATTATAGAACCTTTTTCGTGTTTATGTAATCCTAGTAAGCATTTTAAAAAAACGGTTTTTCCAGAACCACTTTGTCCTATTATCATACTGGTTTTACCCTTTTCAAAAGTTGTAGATATTCCTTTTAAAACTGGAGTACCATCAAATTCTTTATATAAATTTTTTACTTCAATCATTTATCCTAAAAGCATTTGAGTTAAGAAATAATTTAACAATATAATTACTACGCTGGTCCAAACAACAGCTTGGGTACTTGCTCTACCAACTTCTAAAGAACCACCTTTAACATAATAACCATGGTATGATGGTATAGTAGCAATAACAAAGGCAAATACTAACGTTTTTATAACTGCGTACTTCACAAAATAGGTGTTAAAATCTAATTGTATTCCATAAATATAGTCTTCACTAAAGAACAACCCTGTTAAAACTCCTGCAAAATATCCTCCAACAATTCCTAAAAACATGGCTAATAATATTAATAAAGGATAAAAAAACAATGCTGCTATAATTTTGGGTAAAACTAAATAATTTAATGAATTAATTCCCATAACATCTAAAGCATCAATTTGCTCTGTAACACGCATAGTCCCTATACTTGATGAAATATAAGATCCTACTTTACCTGCCAAAATAATACTCATAAAAGTAGGTGCAAACTCTAAAATCATAGATCTTTTAGTAGCAAAACCTATTAAATATTTTGGAATAAATGGACTATCAACATTTAAAGCGGTCTGAATGGCTACAACTCCTCCTACAAAAAAAGAAATAAAAGTAATAATACCTAATGATTTTAAACCTAAATCTTCAACTTCTCTAAAAAGCATTTCTTTAAAAACTGACCATTTTTGTGGCTTTTTAAATACTTGCTTTAGCATAATAAAATACTTTCCAATATGCTCTAAATAGTTCATTAAAATTTCTTTTTGGCTAAAATATTAAATTAATGTTAGGTAAAATATTTTTGTAACAAAAAAAACAAACAGGTTTAAAAAAAGCCATACTTTTGAAACAGTATTATTCAACTAAAATAATTTTATAAATGAAGAAAATATTTTTATTAATTGCTTTAAGTCTATTGTTTACAAATTGTATTTCGGTAAAATCTAATTTAACTGCAACCGCTGTAAAACAAAACAATTTACAAAGTGAAATCACTCAAAAAAGACCTAAACTTGTGGTTGGTATTGTTGTTGACCAAATGAGATATGATTATTTAGTGAAATTTTATAATAAATTTGGACAAGGTGGTGTATTATACTGAAATAGGTTGACCTTTTTTATAGGTTAATTTGTTTTTTATTTATCCAGTTAAACCATTTTTTCAGCCTTTGATTGGCAAAAAATGATTGAACTTAAAGTTTGGTTTTAAATTT
>Ga0316204_10006457_pt1 | contig 18021 bp, 15 predicted proteins | sample 6monrhotite_MG_2_FD_205661 | JGI IMG/M metagenome (GOLD analysis project Ga0316204, IMG submission 205661) | Microbial mat bacterial communities from mineral coupon in-situ incubated in ocean water Damariscotta River, Maine, United States -... | ecosystem: Environmental > Aquatic > Marine >... | reverse complement strand
GTGAACGGCGGGCCGGGGTTTGATACGCTGGTTCTGCCGGATCCCGCGCCGGGTGACACCCCGCCTGCGGTGACGGTGCTGAGCACGGTCGATAATGGTGACGGAACGTTTACCTATGGCGGATACGTTGATTTCTCCGATGGCTCGCGCATGGATTTCGAGAATTTCGAGGAGATCATCTGCTTCACGCCGGGCACCTTGATCGACACGCTGCGCGGCCGGGTGAAGGTCGAAGACCTGACGCCGGGCGACAAGGTTTTGACCCGCGACAACGGCTATCAGCCGCTGGCCTGGGTTGGCAGCCGGGAGTTGAGCGACGCCGAAATGGCGCGCTGCCCGCAAGCCGCGCCGATCCGCATCAGCGCGGGTGCGCTGGGCGCCAACCTGCCCGAGCGGGATCTGGTGGTCAGCCCGCGTCACCGGATGCTGGTGACCGGCGCGCGGGCCGAACTGATGTTCGGTGAGCGTGAAGTGCTGGTGACGGCGGCGGATCTGTTGGGCCTGCCGGGCGTGCGCCAGGACGCGGCCACGGCTACGCGGTATATCCACGTGATGTGCGCGCGCCATGAGATCATCCGCGCCGAAGGGTCGTGGACGGAAAGCTTCCAGCCGGCTGAGGCGGTGGTGAATGCGCTGGACGTGGCGACGCGCGATGAGTTGCTGGGCCTGTTCCCGGCGCTGGGCAAGGATGGCTTTGACGCCGCGCGCCCGGTGTTGAACGGGGCGGAAGCGCGGATGCTGTTCGCCGCCTGACCGGTGCGGACTTGAGATGCGAAAGGGCCGCCCCTGCCGGGCGGCCCTTTTGGCGTTTCGGGGGGGCGGCGCGCTTCGGGGGCGGGTGCCCCCTCAGCGCGCCGGTGGGTCTTGGCCCACAGCCGCCCGGGTGGGGGGCTGCGCCCCCTCCCGGACCCGCCCCCAAGGGTGAGTATTTAGGGAAAGATGAAGCGGGGTCAGGCCTTGAGGGCTGACAGTGCCTGCGCAAGGTCGAGTTTGCCATCATAGAGCGCGCGGCCCGAGATGGCGCCGTTGAGCGGTGCGCCGCAGTCGCGCAGTGCCACGAGGTCGGCCAGAGACGATACACCGCCCGAGGCAATCACTGGAATGGAGGTGGCGCGCGCGAGGGCGGCGGTCGCGGGAACATTGGGGCCCTGCATGGCACCGTCGCGGTCAATATCGGTGTAAATGATGGCCGCAACACCGGCGTCTTCGAATGCCTGGGCAAGATCGGTGACCATTACGTCCGTTTCCTCGGCCCAGCCCTTGGTGGCGACGCGCCCGTTGCGGGCATCGATGCCGACCGCGATCTGACCGGGAAACGCGCGCGCGGCCTGGCGCACAAGCGACGGGTCTTCGACCGCGACGGTGCCCAGGATGACCCGCGCGAGGCCTTTGGACAGCCACGAGTCAATCGTCGCCATGTCGCGGATCCCGCCGCCAAGTTGGCAGGGGATATCTAGCGATTTCAAGATGCTGTCGACCGCGTCGCCGTTAACCGGTTTGCCGGCGAACGCGCCGTTCAGATCAACCAGATGGACCCATTGTGCACCCTGATCGGCAAAAGCGCAGGCCTGCGCCGCGGGATCGTCGTTGAACACGGTGGCCTGGGACATTTCGCCTTTGAAGAGGCGCACGCATTGGCCGTCCTTGAGGTCGATGGCGGGGTACAAGATCATGGTGGCCTCTGGGTCTGGGTGCCGAGGGTTTAGCTTGCGTTTCCAGGGGATGCAATTGACCGCAATTGACCGGGGCGCAACAGGCTGGCTAAAGTGCCAAGTCAGCAAGCCCCGGGGGACAGGATGCGCGACTGGGGTGGGGCCGTGCTGACCGTTGTTGTTCTGGCGGTGGTGTTTGGCGGGGTGCTGCCGGGCGGTGGTTTGGTCGGCTGGCGGTCTGGTTTTGCGCTGATCGTCTGGATCTTGATTGGTGCCGCGATTGCGCTGATTTTGCGGGCCGTATGGCCGAAGAATCGTGAGTGAAGGAATGACACACGCCATGGAAATCTGGGGATTGAAGACTTGTGATACCTGTCGCAAGGCCGTGAAGGCGCTGCCGGATGCGGTGTTTCGCGATGTGAGGGCCAAGCCCTTGGACAACGATGAGATCGCTCAGATTCTGACGGCGTTCGGCGAGAGCGCGGTAAACAAGGCTTCCACAACATGGCGCGGGCTGGCGGACGCTGAAAAGACGGCGGACCCGGCGAGCTTGCTGGCGACGTATCCGGCATTGATGAAGCGCCCGGTGATTTGGGCCGCCGATGGCCCGTATCTGGGGTGGACCCCAAAGGTGCGCGCGGCCATGGGCGTGACATGAGAGCACAACCGGCATTCTGGGTGCTGTCGGGCTGTTCAAGCGGCGGGAAATCGACCCTGCTTCAGGCGCTGGAAGACAAGGGGTATTCCGGGGTGCCAGAGCCGGGGCGCCGGTTGGTGGCGGATCCTGACGCGCCGGATCCCTGGTCGGACCCTGTGGATTTCGCGCGGCGCGCCGTTGCATTGGCAATCACAGATTGGAAAGCTGCGCAGGCGCGGCCCGGGCCAGTGATCTTTGACCGCGGGCTGGGGGATGCGTTGGCTGCTTATGAGAGGGCGACGGGGCAGACGCACCCGGCGGCGAAAGGGTTCGCTGGCCGATATGCAGACCCTGTGTTCATGGCGCCACCATGGCCAGAGATCTACAAGCAAGACGAACAACGCCCGCACGGGCTGGACGTGGCGATTGCCGAATTTGAGCATCTGTGCGCGTTTTATCCGCGCTATGGCTACCGGATCGTGATGCTGCCCAAGGCACCGGTTGAAGACCGGGTTGCGGTCTTGCTGGACTGGATCGCGACTTGAGCCGCGCCAAGAAACGGCCCCGCCGTCGTGCGATGGCGGGGCCGGATTGCTCAGAGCGTCAGGCGCGGTGCGCGGTTTACAGCAGCTTCAATTCCGAAGCCGATGCGCGACCGTCGCGACCGGACTGCAGATCAAATTCGATCTTTTGGTTGTCTTGCAGACCTGTCAGCCCGGCACGTTCAACTGCCGAGATGTGAACGAAAACGTCTTTGCCACCACCATCGGGGGCAATGAAGCCATAGCCTTTGGTGGAATTGAACCATTTTACGGTGCCAGTGGCCATACCCGTGTCCCTTTCATAGTGATCCCAAGGGCGACATTACCCCGGGCCGTGCAGCCAAGTCTAAGTCTAGCGGGCTGCCTGAAAGAGGCGGGCGGGCGCAGAGTAGTCGGTTGTCACGCTTCAGATTGTGCCAGATTCGTTGGAATAATCAAGGCTGGATAGGATTTGCAGCCGGGATGTTGGGCTGAAGGCTTGACTTCTGGCGGGTTTCGGCCCATGCCCCGCGCACATCCGGCCTTTACGCTTCTTTCGCGGTCAAGGCCAACGACGGGATATGGCCTGCATTGTCGCGCCCGTCGCTTTGTCACCCGAAAGGACAAACATGACTGATTTTTCGATGCTCGGGCTTTTCCCGGGCCTGTTGAAGGCACTTGCGCGCATGGGCCTTGAAACACCAACCCCCATTCAAGCCCGTGCGATCCCATCCGTCATGGAAGGGCGTGATCTGTTGGGTCTGGCGCAGACCGGAACCGGCAAGACGCTGGCATTTGGCCTGCCGATCGTGCACGCCCTGCAGGACGCCGGGCGCCCGGATCCCAAATCGGCGCGGGCGCTGATCTTGGCACCCACGCGCGAGTTGGTGAACCAGATTGCCGAGGCGTTGACTGTCCTGACAAACGGCATGCAGACCAGCGTCGTCAAGGTTGTCGGTGGCGCATCATTGAATCGGCAGACCGACCGTCTTGCGCGTGGCTGCGATATTCTGGTGGCAACGCCGGGCCGGTTGATTGACCTTTTGGAACGGCGTGCCGTGACCCTGGACAAGGTGCAAATGCTGGTGCTGGATGAGGCCGACCAGATGCTGGATTTGGGCTTCATTCACGCATTGCGCAAGATCGTGGGCTTTCTGCCGGCGAAACGGCAGACACTGCTGTTTTCGGCAACCATGCCCAAGCAGATGAACGAAATCGCCGAGGCTTATCTGGATCGGCCGATCAAGGTGCAGGTCGCACCTCCGGGCAAAGCTGCGGACAAGGTTGAGCAGGCGGTGCATTTCATTCCGCAAGGCGACAAGGCCAAGCTGCTGGAAAGCTATCTGCTGGAGCACCGGGAAGAAGCCGCACTGGTATTTTCGCGCACCAAGCACGGCGCGGAGAAGCTGTATCGGCTGCTGGAAAAATGGGGCTTTGCCGTGGGATCGATCCACGGCAACAAAAGCCAAAGCCAGCGAGAGCGCACATTGGCTGCGTTCCGGTCGGGTGAATTGAAGGTGCTGGTGGCAACCGATGTGGCCGCGCGCGGGCTGGATATTCCCTTGGTGCGCCACGTCTATAATCTGGACCTGCCCAATGTGCCCGAGAATTACATCCACCGGATCGGCCGCACCGCCCGCGCTGGGCGCGATGGCCGGGCCGTCGCATTCTGTGCGCCCGCCGAGATGGCCGATCTGCGCGCGATTGAAGCGCTGACCAAAGTCGGCATCCCGGTGATCGGCGGCGCGCCCTGGGGCAACCAGGAAGCGGATGCAGCCCGCGCCGCAGCGCGTCAGGCGCAAAACCAAAAGCGCGGCGGCGGGCGGCCCGGGGCCAACAAGGCCGGCCCCAAGGCGGGTTCCAAACCAGCGCGGACAGGGGCAGCCGGTGGCGCCAAGAAGAAGACTGGCGGCAAGCCAGGTCTGCATCCGGCATACGCCCAGGAATTCGGCGGTGACAAGCGTGGGCGTCCAGGCGGCGGAAACCGCGGGCGCAAGGCCGGCGGCGCACGGCGCGACGGCTGAGCGCCTGAAAAAGCCGACTGCGTCGGCTTGGAGTGAGTATTTATAGAAAGATGAAGGGGGGCGGTGTGCCCCTCTGGGGTGGCGGGTGCGTTTTGTCGTCCGCCGTCAATGCCGGATTGATGGACAACGACGTTGGTGCGCCTGGTGATGGTTGGGGCGCCTCGTGGACGTGGTCCAAGGCCCCTCTCTGGTCGGTCTTGAGGGGGCCGGGGACTGCGCCGGTTTCGAATTCATCGGCGCTGCGGGTGTCGATGAAGAGGCCTGACAGAGACGCCTCTTCATCGATCTGTCTGGGCGCGATTACCGCCACATCGGGGCCCGCAAAGGCCGGTTAGACGGCCAACGCGGTGATCAGAGCCAAGCGTTTCATGCCATGGCGGCCAGCTTGGCGATCGCTTCCTTCAGGCGCGCGGCCTCGTCTTGCTTCTCGGACAGTTGAGCTTGCGATTCCTCGACCACTTCCGGTGCGGCGTTGGCGAGGAACTTGGGGTTGTTCAATCGACCCTTCAGCCCGCCCATATCCTTTTCCAGCTTTTCCAGCGTCTTGGACAGACGCGCGGTTTCGCCGGCGATGTCGATCACGCCATCCAGCGGCAGCGCATAGGTCGCGCCCTCGACCGCGACGGTCAGCGCGCCCTTGGGCAGGGCATCTGCCGGGGTCAACCCATCGAGCCGCGCGAGGCGTTCGATCAGCGTCACGTTGCGGGCATAGGCGCCCTGCGCGGCGGCATCCTGATCGAGCACCAGCATCGGCAGTTTCAGCCCCACCGGCACACGCATCTGCGTGCGGGACGAGCGCACGGCCTCGATCAGGCCGATCACCCAACCCATCTCACGGTCGGCGTCGGCGTCGGCGATGTCTGGGCCGTAGGTGGGCCAGTCGCCGTGCACCAGCAGCTTGGCGCGGGTGCCGGTCAGGCCCCAGAGTTCTTCGGTGATAAAGGGCATGATCGGGTGCAGCAGGGTGAAGCATTGATCCAGCACCCAACGCATGGTGGCGCGGGTTTCATCGGCCGCGTCACCATCAAACAGCGGCTTGGCGAATTCGACATACCAGTCGCAGACCTTGCCCCAGACAAAGGCGTAAAGCGTGTGCGCCGCGTCGTTGAAGCGATAGGCCGTCAGCGCGTCATCCACTGCCGCGCGGGCGCGGGCGGTTTCGCCGATGATCCAGCGGTTGGCGGTTTGTGTGGCCTGCGGGATGCCCGGCGCTGCTGGGCCCTCAAAAACGCCGTTCATTTCGGCAAAACGGGTGGCGTTCCACAGCTTGGTGGTGAAGTTGCGGTAGCCGGTGATGCGCTGGGTGTCCATTTTCAGGACACCGCCGATGGAGGCCATGGCGGCATTGGTAAAGCGCAGCGCGTCGGCACCGAATTCGTCGATCACTTCCAGCGGGTCCACGACGTTGCCGGTGGATTTCGACATCTTCTTGCCTTTGGCGTCGCGCACGAGGCCATGCAGGTAGACGGTGTGGAACGGGATGCGGTCGGTGATCGGCTTGTCCTGATCGACCACGGCCAATTGCATCATGATCATCCGGGCGACCCAGAAGAACAAGATGTCCTGCCCCGTCACCAAGACATCGGTGGGGAAGTATTTTTGCAGTTCCTCGGTTGGCTCTGGCCAGCCCAGCGTCCCGAGGGGCCAGAGGCCGGAGGAGAACCACGTGTCGAGGACGTCGTCGTCGCGTGAGAGTGAAACAGAAATAAGCTTTTTGCCCTCGAACCCGAAGCCGCTCATCTCTCCGGGTGTTCCATTCGGGAAAAAGTCGACATCGACGTCCGCACCGTAGTATTCGCGGCATTGGGCTATGATTTCCGCTTCATTCGATCCGCAAAACTGTTTTTTGCCACCTTTGATAGCGGGATAGGCCGCAATCTCTTCGGTGCTCGGCCCATACCAAACCGGGATCTGATGACCCCACCACAGTTGGCGCGAGATGCACCACGGTTCGATGTTTTCGAGCCAGTGGTAATACACTTTCTCACCGGATTCCGGCATGATCTTGATGGTGCCGTCGCGCACGACGTCCAACGCTGGGCCGACGATCTCGGCGGTGTCCACGAACCATTGGTCCGTCAGGAACGGCTCAATCACGACCTTCGAGCGGTCGCCGAAGGGCTGCATGATCTTCTTGGACTCAACAACCGCCACCAATTCCAGATGCTCGGCGTTGGTTTCCGGGTCGATGGATTTGACCAGTTCGGTCACCGCCAAAGCCTCGGCGTTGATCGCCTCGATCACGGCTTTGCGGGCGTCCAGCCGGTCCAAACCGCGCAGATCCTCGGGCACCAGATTGATCTGCGTCACGTCGCCCGCCTCACGCTCGCCTCGCGCGATTTGCCCGGCGATGGCGGCGGAGTCCTCATAGCTCAGGCCATCGGCACGCATATGGGCCTTGGTGTCCATCAGGTTATACAGCGGAATGCCATTGCGTTTGGCGACGGCGTAGTCGTTGAAGTCATGCGCGCCGGTGATTTTGACCGCGCCCGAGCCGAAGTCAGGATCGGGGTAGTCGTCGGTGATGATCGGGATCAGGCGGCGGTGTTCTTTTGGCCCCACGGGGATTTCGCACAGCATGCCGACGATGGGCTTGTAGCGGTCATCATCCGTGTGCACGGCCACCGCGCCGTCACCCAGCATGGTTTCGGGGCGGGTGGTGGCGATGGAGATATAATCCCGCGTTTCGCGCTTGGTGATGGCGCCGTCTTCGTCGCGCTCGATGTATTCATAGGTGGCGGGTTTTCCGGTCGCGGGATCGGCGGCGAGCGGATATTTGAAGTGCCACATATGGCCGTCAACTTCGATATTCTCGACCTCAAGATCGGAAATCGCGGTTTCAAAATGCGGATCCCAGTTCACAAGGCGCTGACCACGGTAGATCAGCCCCTTGTTGTAAAGATCGACAAACACCTTGATGACCGCGTCGTGGAAGTTGCCGTCTTCGCCTGCAGGCGCACCGGGCGCGCCGGACATGGTGAAGGCGTTGCGGTCCCAATCCAGCGAGCACCCCAGACGCTTCAATTGCCCAATAATGGTGCCGCCGGAGTGGGCTTTCCACTCCCAGATCTTCTTGGTGAAATCCTCACGCGTGAAGTCGCGGCGGGATTTGCCCTCTTTGGCCAGCTCACGCTCAACCACCATCTGCGTGGCGATGCCTGCATGGTCCTGGCCGGGCTGCCAGAGAGTATCAAATCCGCGCATCCGGTGCCAGCGCACCAGAATATCCTGCAACGTGTTGTTGAACGCGTGGCCCATGTGCAGGCTGCCCGTGACGTTGGGCGGCGGGATCATGATGCAGAAGGTGTCTTCGCGGCTGGCGTTGGCCCCGGCGCGGAACGCCCCGGCATCTTCCCAAGCCTTGGCGATGCGGGCTTCGGCCTCGGCGGCGTTGAAGTTTTTTTCCATGGTCATGCGGATATCCCCGGCAAATCGGCGTGTGGGCAAATTGGGCGTTTGCGCGGTGTTTAGCCAAGTGCCGGGCAAGAAGGAAGGGGGCGTTGCCCCCTCGCCGCGATGCGGCTCACCCCCAGGATATTTGCGGCACAAAGATGGGGTCAGGATTCGCGCAGGGCAACCAAGGTGGCGAGCGCGAGGTTGAGCGAGGTGCGGATACCCAGAGCCGCGCCGCGCCGGGCGATTTCGCCGTTGATAAAGGCGATTTCGGTGGGCTTTCCGGCGGCGAGGTCCTGCGCGGTGGAGGAGAGTTGATCGGGCATGGAGCGGGTGAGCGCCAGCGCCTGATCTGCGATATCGGCAGGCAGTGTGATGCCGCTGGCCTGCGCCACGGCCTGGCATTCGGCGGTGATGGCGCGCAGGGTGACTTCGGCGCCGGGTTGGGCGATGATCTTGCCATAGGGCTGGCCGGTCAGCGCGGAGACGGCGTTGAGCGCGCAATTGATCGTCAGTTTGGTCCAGAGCGCGGTTTCCGCCTGATCCGAGAGGTCGGCTTCAATGCCCGCGTCGGTGAACAGATGAACGGCGGCCTTTGCCCCGGGGCCTGCGCCGACAACGATGCGCCCGCCACCTTTGTGCTGCACATGGCCTGGGGCGATCTGGCTGACGGCGACGTAGACCAGCGCGGGCAGGGCGGGTCTGGGCAGGATGCGGGACAGGGTCGGCAAATTGCTGATGCCGTTCTGCAGGCTGAGGACCGCCGTGTCAGGCGTCAGGTGGGGCGCGATGGCCCGCGCGGCGGTTTCGGTATCGCCGGATTTGACGGCAATCAGCACCCAGTCGCACCCCGCCACCGCCGCCGGGTTGGTGGTGGCGGTGGCTATGGGGGCGCGCAGGGTTTGGCCATCCATATCCAGCCGCATCCCGTTTGCGGTGACCGCCTGCACCAGCGCGTCGCGGCCGATCAGGGTGACCGAGTGCCCCGACAGCGCAAGGCGGGCGCCGACGTATCCGCCGACGGCGCCCGCCCCAACTATGGCAATCTGTGCCAACGGCTTACTCGGCCGCCTCGACATAGTCGGTCATTGGCGGGCAAACGCATGAGAGGTTGCGGTCGCCCCAGACGTTGTCGACCCGGCCCACGGGTGGCCAGTATTTATCGACCCGGAACGAGCCCGGCGGAAAGCAGCCTTGTTCACGGCTGTAGGCGCGGTTCCAATCGGCCACGAGGTCCTCAACGGTGTGGGGGGCATGGCGCAGGGGGCTGTCCTCGGCGCTGATCTCGCCCGCCTCGACCGAAGCGATTTCGGCGCGGATGGCCAGAAGCGCGGTGATGAATCGGTCGATTTCGGCTTTGGTTTCCGATTCTGTGGGTTCAACCATCAGTGTGCCGGGGACCGGGAAGCTCATGGTCGGCGCATGGAAGCCGCAATCCATCAGGCGTTTGGCGATGTCGTCCACCGTGACGCCGGCCTCGGCAAAGGGGCGGGTGTCCAGAATGCACTCATGCGCCACGCGGCCCCGGTTGCCGATGAACAGCACCTCATAGGTGCCACGCAGGCGGGCGGCGATGTAGTTGGCGTTCAGGATGGCGACGCGGGTGGCCTGTGTCAGCCCCTCGCCACCCATCATCAGGCAGTAAGCCCAGCTGATCAGCAGGATCGAGGCTGAGCCATAGGGCGCGCCTGACACTGGCCCGGTGATGCCGCCGGTCTGCGGGTGGCCAGGCAGGAACGGCGCCAGATGCGCGCCCACGCCGATCGGTCCCATGCCGGGACCGCCGCCGCCATGCGGGATGGCAAACGTCTTGTGCAGGTTCAGGTGACTGACGTCACCGCCGATTTCACCGGGTTTCACCAGTCCGACCATGGCGTTCATGTTGGCGCCGTCGATATAGACCTGCCCACCGAAGTCATGGGTGATGTCGCAAATGGTGCGGACAGATTCTTCGAACACGCCGTGAGTGGATGGATAGGTGATCATGCAGGCGGCCAACCGATCCCCGGCCTGGATTGCCTTGTCGCGAAAGTCCTCGACATCGATATCGCCGTTGGGGGCCGTGTTCACGGCAACCACGGTCAACCCGGCCATCTGCGCCGAGGCTGGGTTGGTGCCATGTGCGGACATCGGGATCAGGCAGATATCGCGCTGGCTGTCGCCCCGTGAGGCGTGCCAGGCCTTGATGGTCAGCAGCCCGGCATATTCCCCCTGCGCGCCTGAGTTCGGTTGCATCGACATGGCGTCATAGCCGGTGATCTCGCACAGTTTGGCGCTGAGGTCGGTGAGCATCTCGGCATAGCCTGCGGCCTGTTCGGGCGGGCAGAATGGGTGCAGGCTGGAGAATTCTGGCCAGGAAATGGGCATCATTTCGGCGGCTGCGTTCAGCTTCATGGTGCAAGATCCCAGCGGGATCATCGCCCGATCGAGCGCCAGATCGCGGTCCGACAGGCGGCGCATGTAGCGCATCATCTCGGATTCGGCGCGGTTCATGTGGAACACCTGATGCGTGAGGTAATCGGTTTCCCGGACCATGGCATCGGGGAAGCCCAATTGCGCACGGTGCGGGGGCACGCCTTGAATGCCAAAGGCGCGCAGGACGCGGATCATCACTTGCTCATCGGTGGTTTCGTCCAGCGCGATGCCGACATGGGCATTGCCGATCTTGCGGAAATTCAGCCCCTCTTGCCGCGCGGCCGCCAGAATGCCGGCCTGCCCGACGCCCACTTCAACCGTGATCGTGTCGAAAAAGGCGTCTGGTTCAACGTGGGCCCCGGCGGCTTTCAGTGCGCGGGACAGGCGTTCGGCCATGGAATGCACGCGCTCGGCAATGGCGCGCAGGCCTTCGGGGCCATGGAACACGGCATACATTGACGCCATGACGGCCAGCAGCGCCTGCGCTGTGCAGACGTTCGACGTGGCTTTTTCGCGCCGGATATGCTGTTCGCGGGTTTGCAGCGCAAGGCGGTAGGCCTTGTTGCCGCGCGCATCGATGGACACACCCACAAGCCGGCCGGGCATCTGGCGTTTATGCTTGTCGGCGCAGGACATGAACCCGGCATGGGGCCCGCCATAGCCCAGCGGCACGCCAAAGCGTTGGGCGCTGCCGACGGCGATATCGGCGCCCATGGCACCGGGCTCCTTGATCATGCACAGGGCCAGCAAGTCGGTGGCCATGATGGCAATGGCCTTCGCGTCATGCAGCGCGGCGATGGGCGCGGTGAAGTCATGCATCTGGCCGTATGTGCCCGGATATTGAAACAGCGCGCCAAAGACGGCGCTGGCGTCCATCTCATCGGGCTTGCCGACGATCACGTTGATCCCCAGGGGGGCGGCGCGGGTTTGAATGACGGCGATGTTTTGCGGGTGGCAATCTTGGTCAACGAAGAAGCCCGTGGCCTTGGTTTTGGCGATGCGCTGGGCCATCACCATGGCCTCGGCGCAGGCGGTGCTTTCGTCCAGCAAGGACGCGTTGGCAATGGGCAGTCCGGTCAGATCGGCGACCATGGTCTGGAAGTTCAGCAAGGCCTCAAGCCGCCCTTGGGCGATTTCGGGCTGATAGGGGGTATAGGCGGTATACCACGCCGGGTTTTCCAGAATGTTGCGCTGGATCGCGGGGGGCGTGATGGTGCCGTAATAGCCCTGACCGATCAGCGAGGTCATGACGGTGTTCTTGTCCGCGACCTCACGCATCTTGGCCAGCAACCCGCCTTCGGACAATGGTTGCCAGCCCAGCGGGACGTCTTGCCGGATCGACGCAGGCACAGTTTCGTCGATCAATGCAGCCAGCGACGGCACACCGACGGCCTTCAGCATGTCACCCATTTCGGTGGGCGACGGGCCGATGTGGCGGCGGTTGGCGAAATCGTAGGGGTTATAGGCGGTCGGGGAATAGGGCATCAGAGCCTCACGCAGTGAAAGGGGCGGTTACGCCGGGGTATGGGTGGCGACGTTGACAAGGTTGCCTTCCGGGTCACGCAGGAAAAAGCGGCGCACGCCCCAGGGTTCGGTAACTGGCCCGTAAACCGGTTCCGCGCCGGTCGCGCGAAGCCGGGCCAGTGGTGTTTCCAGATCATCGACTGAAATCGAGATGGCGGGCAGCGGTGTCCCGGCGCCCCCCTCGGTTGCGACCTGAAGCTGCGAACGGGCTTGGGACGGGCCGGCCAGAAAGGCGATCCATCCCATCTGATGCTCGATCTCAAGGTCGAAGATCTTCGCATAGAACTCTGCGAGCGCGGACGGGTCGCGCGCTGGCAGATTGGGCACAATGCGCAGCACGGTCATATCAGGCGATGAACTCGTTATACTCGTCTTCTGACATGTATTCGTCCAACGCAGCCATATCGGCGATCTTCAGTTTGAAGAACCAGGCGTCGCCCTGCGGGTCTTCGTTGACCAGACCGGGATTGTCCGTCAGCGCATCGTTGACCTCTACGATCTCACCGTCCAGAGGGGACAGGATATCGCTGGCTGCCTTGACCGATTCGATCACGCTGGCTTCGTCACCCTTGGTGACCTGTGTTTCCAATTCAGGCAGTTCGACAAACACCACGTCGCCCAGTTGCTCAGCGGCGTGGGTGGTGATGCCGACGACGACCAAATCGCCATCGATTTTCAGCCATTCGTGTTCTTCGGTGAATTTCATATCAGGGCCTCATTTACGGTAGGTGGACGGACGGAAGGGCAGGGGGGTGACGGTGACGGCCATACGTTTGCCGCGGACCTCTCCCCAAAGCTCGGTGCCGGTTTCGGCGAGTTCGGCGGGCACGTACCCCATGGAAACCGGCGCGCCGAGGGTCGGGCCAAACCCGCCCGAGGTGATCGCGCCGATTTGGGTGTCGCTGTCGGTGCTGGCGAACAGCGGCGTGCCCTCGCGCATTGGGGCGCGGGTTTGTGGCAGCAGGCCGACGCGCAGGCGCGACGGGCCGTCGGTCAGTTCTGACAGGATGCGGTCGGCACCGGGGAACCCGCCTGCGCGGGCGCCGTCCGTGCGCCGGATCTTTTGAATAGCCCAGCTCAAATTGCCTTCGACCGGCGTGGTGTCGGTGGTGATGTCATGGCCATACAGGCACAACCCGGCCTCCAGGCGCAGCGAATCGCGCGCGCCAAGGCCGATTGGCATGACCTCCTCCATGTCCAGCAAGGCGCGGCACAGGCGGTGAGCATCTGCATTCGGCACGGAAATCTCGAACCCGTCCTCACCGGTGTAGCCCGAGCGGGAGATCCAGAGTTCCATGCCGTCCCAATCCAGTGTGGCCACGTCCATGAAGCGCATGTCGGTCACACCCGGCACCAAACGGGCCAGCGCGGTCTCGGCCTCTGGCCCCTGCAGCGCGATCAGGGCGCGGTCGGTGATCGGCTCAACGCCGGTCAGACGGGCCTGCATATGGGCGATATCGGCGTCTTTGCAGGCGGCGTTGACCACAACGAACAGATGATCGCCGCGGTTGGCGACCATCAGATCGTCCAGAATGCCGCCGGCGTCGTTGGTGAACAGCGCATAGCGCTGACGCCCTTCGGCCAGCCCTTGGATGTTGACCGGCACCAGTGTTTCCAACTGGGCAGCCGCATCCGGCCCACGCAAGATCACCTGCCCCATGTGCGAAACATCGAACAACCCGGCCTTGGTGCGGGTGTGGGTGTGTTCGCCCATTACGCCCATCGGGTATTGCACGGGCATCTCATAGCCGGCGAAGGGCACGATCTTTGCGCCAAGTTCAACATGCAGGTCAAACAGACATGTCCGTTTCAAATCGGTCATCTGGCCCGTCCTTTTCAATTTTGGCCGGGTGACCGGCACCATATCACGGCGCACTGATGCGCCCGTTGGTGCCCCCTCTGTCCTTGCCCATACGGGCGCCTGAGATCGTTATCCCTTCGGCGGACGCATACGCGCCACTCTCCAGAGTTCAGTTGCAAACACGGTCCCTGTTGCCTGAGAGTTTACCGGGGCGGTTGCTCCTTCGGCACTGGCGCTTGCGCGCCAGATTCTCCCGTGTTGCACGCAATGGCATACCAAGCCCCGGGCGCGTCAGGCAAGCGATTTCGTTCCCCTTGAAGATCGAACCACGATTGGGCATGTCTTGAGGGCAAACCGCAACGATGGGGCAGTTGGTGAAAGATCCATTTTTCTTTGGCTATGGCTCGCTGGTGAACCGGCAGACCCACAGCTACGATTACGCCCTTCGCGCCCGCGTGCGCGGCTGGCGCCGTGCCTGGCGTCATACCCAGGGGCGTGAGGTGCCGTTTCTGACCGGCGTCCCCTGCGAGGCAACGGAAATCGACGGGCTGGTGGCCAGGGTGCCCAACGCTGATTGGGTGGCGCTGGATCAGCGCGAAGACGGCTATCTGCGCCACGCCGTCGGCGACAGGTTGCAGGTGGATGCCGAGCATTCGATCAAGGCACAGATTTACGCCGTGCCCGAACACAGCGTGGTCTATCCAGAGGTCTTGGCGCCGATCTTGCTGAGTTATCTGGACGTGGTGGTGCAGGGCTATCTGCATGAATTCGGCGAGCAAGGGGCGCAGGACTTTTTTGATACTACCGATGGCTGGAACGTGCCGGTGCGCGATGACCGCGCCGCGCCCGTCTATCCGCGCCACACGGTGTTGAGCGCGCCGGAGCGGCGGTTTGTCGATACACGCCTGGACGATCTTGGCGTGCACATTGTGCGCGGCTGAGGGGCGCTTGCGGATCCTGTGCCTGAACGGTTGGGGCGGCACGATGCACGGCGCCTTGCTGCCTTGGCTTCAGGACATGCAGCCTGACATCGTGTGCCTGCAAGAGGTGGTGCATACCCCGACCGCGCAACAGGATTGGCTGACCTACCGCGACGGCGATCATGTCTTGCCCCAGCGCGCGCGGTTTCACGCAGAGGTTTGCGCAGCACTTCCGGGCTATCACGCGCAGTTCTGCCCCGCCGCGCAGGGTGTTTTGTGGGATGCGGAGGCCAGCGTGCCGTCGCAATGGGGTTTGGCGACCTATGTGCACCCATCATTGACGGTTATTGGTCAGGTGCAGGGGTTCGTGCACCGGGACTATTCCCCGCATGGATACGGCGATCATCCGCGATCACGCATGGCGCACGGGGTGCGGGTGCAGGATCCACGCCGCGCGCGGCCGGTCGGCGTGCTTCACATGCACGGGCTGCGTGATCTTGCGGGCAAGCACGACACGCCCGAACGCCGTGCCCAAGCGCACAAGCTGGCCGATTTCGCGCGGGTCTTGGCCCAGCCCGCAGATGATCTGGTGGTGTGCGGGGATTTCAACGTCGGGCCAGACAGTGACACGCTGGACATCCTGCGCGCGCTGGGCCTGAGGGAACTGGTGACCGGCTACGACATTCCCAGCACCCGCACGTCGCGCTATAAAAAGCCGGGGCGGTTTGCCGATTACATGTTGGTCAACATGGCCGAGCAGGCGTTCGAGGTGATCACGGATCCCGAAGTGTCGGATCATTGCCCGTTGCTGCTGACACTCTAGGCGCACACATCCAAAAGGCCGGGCGCAATGGCCCGGCCTCCTTTGGTATGCTGTTGAGCAAGGTTACTGGATCCCCAGCGCCACAAAGCGCGGATCGCCCCCGGAACGCACCATCAGCAACAGCGTCCGGCGTCCGGCCTCGCGGGCGGCATCCAGTTGCGCCTGCAGTTCGGCGACAGTGGTGACCGCGACTTGCCCTGCTTCAGTGATGACATCACCCGGGCGCAGGCCCTTCCCCTCGGCATCCGAATTGGGCTCAACCGAGCGTACGACAAGGCCGTTGAGCCCCGGATCAAGCCCCATGTCCTGGCGCATCTGATCGGTCAGCGGCACCACGTCCATGCCCAGAATCACCGAGGCGGACGGTTGAGCCGAGCGGCTTGCAGCAAGTTGGTCTTCGTTACGCAGACCCAGTGTCACGCTCAGCATCTGCTCTTGCCCGTCGCGGATCACAACGACCTGAACCTCGCGCCCGACGCCAGCGTCCGCCACGCGGCGCACCAGATCCCGGGTGTCGGCGACATCGCCACCGTCAAACCGGGTAATCACGTCACCGGTTTCAATGCCGGCGACGCGGCTGGGCCCGTCCATGACCTCGGTGACCAAGGCGCCCTGCGCGGCGGGCAATGCCAGAGAATCCGCAACATCGGCGGTCACGTCCTGAATGCGCACGCCCAGCCAGCCCCGGCGAATTTCACCGTATTCACGCAGTTGGAACACGACCCGCTCCACGACATGCGACGACATCGCAAAACCGATCCCGATAGACCCACCATTGGGCGACAGGATCGCGGTATTCACGCCGATGACTTGCCCGTCCATATTGAACAGCGGCCCGCCCGAGTTGCCGCGGTTGATCGCCGCATCGGTTTGGATGAAGTCGTCGTAGTTGCCCTGCAACGCACGTCCGCGCGCAGAAATGATCCCGGCAGAGACCGAAAAGCCCTGTCCCAATGGGTTGCCAACGGCCAGCACCCAATCACCCACGCGGGACGTTTCGCTGTTGCCAAACGGCACGAAGGGCAGGTCGGTGTCGGTCTCTACTTTCAAGACTGCAATATCGGTGGCTGCATCGGTGCCGATCAGCGTGGCCGGATACCGTTCGCCCGTGAACATCTCGACTTCGATTTCGTCGGCGCCCTCGATGACGTGGTTGTTGGTGACGATGAACCCGTCAGCCGAGATCACGAAGCCCGACCCCAAAGCCTGGCTTTGACGCGGGCGTGGCTGGCTTTGGCCGTCGCGATTGAAAAAGTCGTTGAAGAAGTCTTCGAACGGCGCGCCATTGGGCAGGCGCGGCGCGTTCGGGTCCATTTGGGCGGCGATCGTGGTTGACGTGGTGATATTGACCACGGCCGGGCTGACCTGATCAGCCAGATCGGCAAAACTGCGTGGACGGTCCTGCGCCAGTGCCGGCAGTGCCATGGCCAGTGCAAATAGCATCACCCCAATTGCCTGAAGCCAACGCAAGGCCATCGCGTCAGGCACCGGTCTTGTTATGGCTCGGGCCCGCTCATGTCCCGAAATCGGATGCGTCATGGTTCTTTTCCCCTGAACTGTTCGCTGTGCCGGGGCTATCCACGCGGCACACGACCGAATGTAGGAGCAATCACCGGCAGTGCAAATACTCAAAGCTGCTTTCAAGCGAAGGTGAACTGCGGTGATCGGTTTGGCATGGCGAGGGTCCTGCCACAGGGCCAGCAGGAAATTTCAACACCCCCCTTGTATCCCTCCGCCATTCCCGGTTATTGCCGCAAGTGGAGATGTGGCCGAGTGGTCGAAGGCGCTCCCCTGCTAAGGGAGTAGGCCCGGAAGGGTCTCGAGGGTTCGAATCCCTTCGTCTCCGCCATTTCACTTCTGGCAAGACGGAACACCGCCCCTAAGGCGTTGTTTTTATTGATTGCATGATGATCCCTACAGGTCGGTCGATTTCCGATCTTGGTACAAATCTTGGTACAGGGATCCAAGTCATGTGGGGACTTCATCTAAAGAAACGTGGACGTTGGTGGCACTACTACCGTGCGGTCCCTGACCGCTTTCGTGATGTCGACAAGCGACGCCTGATATCTTTCTCGCTACGCACATGCGACTTCACGCAAGCTAAACTGCTGGCGGCACAAGTTTCTTGTGATCTGGAAGGCGACTGGCAGCGGTCACTAGATGCCGGTGTGTCACTTGCCAGTTCGATTGTGTTGAAAAACTATTCCTTGATCGTAGCACAGGCTGCTGATTCAATCTGTGTATTGGACAGGGGGATTTGCGATGTTGGGACCAAGGCAGGAGGCACAGGCAGCACTGTTTTATGAGTTTT
>Ga0316204_10006455_pt1 | contig 18030 bp, 15 predicted proteins | sample 6monrhotite_MG_2_FD_205661 | JGI IMG/M metagenome (GOLD analysis project Ga0316204, IMG submission 205661) | Microbial mat bacterial communities from mineral coupon in-situ incubated in ocean water Damariscotta River, Maine, United States -... | ecosystem: Environmental > Aquatic > Marine >... | reverse complement strand
AAAGCGCTTTAAAATGACTGCTTCTGGTCGCGTTGTTGCTGCTCAAGCTGGCAAACAACACGGTATGATCAAGCGCTCGAACAAATTCCTCCGTAATGCACGTGGCACTACAACTCTCTCGGCTCCGGACGAGAAGATTGTAAAAAGCTACATGCCCTACGCTCGTTAAGGAGGATTTGATATGTCCCGAGTAAAAAGCGGCGTCGTCACTCACGCCCGTCACAAAAAGGTAATCAAAGCAGCAAAAGGCTATTATGGCCGCCGCAAGAATACCTTCAAAGTTGCACGTCAGGCCGTTGATAAGGCCAACCAATACGCAACACGCGACCGTCACAATCGTAAGCGGAATTTCCGCGCTTTGTGGATCCAGCGTATTAACGCTGCTGTTCGCGCACATGACGAAGCCCTAACATATTCGCGCTTCATCAACGGCCTAAACTTGGCCGGTATCGAAGTTGACCGTAAGGTTCTAGCCGACCTGGCTGTACACGAACCTGACGCCTTCAACTCGATCGTTGATCAAGCCAAAGCAGCAATGGCGTAAGCCAACTACCTGCTTGAAAGAATGAACCGCCGGTCCCCTGGGCCGGCGGTTTTTCTTTGCGCTGTCCAGAGCGGACTTGCCCCCTTGTTGTGGATCAACGATAAGCAGGGAAAGACAAAACCGTAAGGATCTGCCATGACCATCGATGCGCCTGAAACCAAAATCGTTGAGACTTATCGTGTCGCCTGTGACGGCGGCGAAGGGGCCCTTGGACACCCGCGTGTCTGGTTGCAAATCCCCGAGGCACAAGGTTTCGTTGAGTGCCCGTATTGCGATTGCAAATACGAACTCAAAAACGGGCCGGTTTCAGAGACCTAAGTCAATATGAACATCGACGTTCGTTATGCGTTAAGCGTTTTTGCGCTCGTGTCTTCGATCACACCTGGGCCGAACAATCTGATGCTTTTGGCATCCGGTGCGAATTTTGGAATTGTGCGCACCCTGCCCCACATGTTGGGCGTGGCCATCGGCTTTACCGTGATGGTGTTCCTTGTCGGCGTCGGCTTAATGGGGGTGTTTGACGTCATCCCGTATAGCTACGAAGCGCTGAAAATTCTAAGCACAATTTATCTATGTTGGTTGGCGTGGAAGATCGCAAACGCGGCAGCCCCTACAGACCAAGCCGAAAGCGGCAGCCCCTTTACGTTCATTCAGGCGGCGCTGTTCCAATGGGTAAACCCAAAAGCATGGTCGATGGCCCTAACGGCCATTGCGCTTTACGCGCCGGACCGGTCGATGACGGCGGTGATTGGGGTGACGCTTGTGTTTGGTTTCGTCAATCTTCCAAGCATCACGGTCTGGGTTCTGCTTGGGCAAAAAATGCGCGACGTTCTTTCAAATCGCACTCGTCTGAAAGCGTTCAACACCGCGATGGCCCTTGCATTGATTGCCACGCTTTATCCCGTGCTCTTTTAGGTCGCCAACGTTGCAATCCGGCTTAGGAAAAGCCATATAAAGCTGAACCTATACAGGAGTCGGGCATGACCAATTACCTCGATTTTGAAAAGCCTTTGGCTGAAATTGAAGGCAAAGCCGAAGAACTGCGTGCACTTGCGCGACAGAATGAGGAAATGGACGTCGAAGCCGAAGCTGCGGCTCTCGACAAAAAAGCGGCTGACATGCTGGTTGAGCTTTATTCAAAGCTAACACCTTGGCGCAAATGTCAGGTTGCCCGCCATCCAGAGCGGCCCCATTGCAAAGACTACATTAAGGCGTTGTTCACTGAATACACACCGCTTGCCGGGGATCGCAATTTCGCGGATGATCACGCGATCATGGGCGGATTGGCGCGCTTTGAAGACATCCCCGTCGTGGTCATTGGCCACGAAAAAGGCGACGACACCAAAAGCCGGATTGAGCGTAATTTTGGCATGGCCCGCCCCGAAGGCTATCGCAAAGCCATCCGCTTGATGGAGCTTGCAGACAAGTTCGGACTGCCAGTAATCACCTTGGTCGACACGCCGGGCGCATACCCCGGTAAGGGTGCCGAAGAACGCGGCCAATCCGAAGCCATCGCGCGTTCGACAGAAAAGTGCCTCCAGATCGGTGTTCCACTTGTCAGCGTCATCATCGGCGAAGGTGGATCAGGCGGCGCGGTTGCGTTTGCAACGGCCAACAAGCTCGCCTTGCTTGAACATTCAGTTTATTCAGTGATTTCACCTGAAGGATGCGCATCAATCCTTTGGAAAGATTCAGAAAAAATGCGTGAAGCAGCCGAGGCACTTCGATTGACGGCCCAAGACCTGACGTCGCTCGGCGTGGCCGATAAAACCATCGACGAACCGCTAGGTGGGGCGCATCGCGACAAGTCGGCGACCATCGAAGCTGTCAAAGTGGCAATCTCGGAAATGTTGACGGAATTGCGCGACAAAGATCCCAAAGCGTTGCTTCAAGAACGCCGTACGAAATTCTTAGACATTGGCAGCAAGGGTCTCGCTGCTTAACTGGCGAGATGACGCAAGCCGTGTGTTACGTCCGACCGCACAGCAAGCCGTAGACTTGGTTCATCGCCCGCCTTAAGTGCTGCTATTATCAGGCGGTGATGATGCGGGGGTTCGTTACGCTTCATACGCCCGTATAACGCCCGCATGGTGGGGCCAATTTGCAGCCATACCGTTTCTGCCAGCGCAAGCATTGCAGGGGCCTGAGCGCGCAGATAAAGCGTCCTGTGAAATTCTAGGTTCGTGCGGATATAGGCGGCGGCGTCTTGTTTCGCGACATGTTCGGCAATGACACCGTTGATGCTTTGTAATCTGTCGATCAGGGCCAAATGCGCGCGCGGCAAGGCCCTGCTGGCCAATTCGACCTCAAGAAGCGCGCGGATCGCGGCAAGCTCTTCAAGACGTTCGCTTGACAGCTCGGGTGTTGAAACCCTGCCGGAAAGAGACATCGTCAACGCGCCTTCCGCCACCAAGCGTCGGATAGCTTCGCGTGCAGGCGTCATTGAAACACCAAATTCTTTTCCCACACCGCGTAAGGTCATGCTTTGCCCTGGCATGATTTCACCGTGCATAATGCGGGTCCGCAAAGTGCGATAGACTTTGTCGTGCGTGGACAGACCGGCTTCTGATGGCTTGGGATTTACGAGCATCTGTTTATGTGATCACAAATCCACGTTCGGTCAATCTTCAAATCGATAACGGTGCAAATCGTGACCATTTTCACGCAGCCAGTTTCGCGGCGCTTGGTAGTCGCCGTAAAGATCCTGAACCAACCGCCAGAAACTTGCCGAGTGGTTCATTTCAGCCAAATGAGCAACCTCATGCGCCGCGACATAGGTTGAAACCGCAGGCGGCGCCATGACCAGCCGCCACGAATACATCAACCCGCGTTGCGAAGAACACGAGCCCCAGCGGGACCGCGTATCGCGGATAGACAGGCGTGCATAGGATTGCCCAAGCTTTTGCGCATAATAATCCGAGGCCGCAGCAAGATCCGCCCGCGCCACCTGCTTTAAATGCCCCAAGAGACGACGCGGTGCCGTTTCGGGCGGTCCGGGGACATGAAGCGCATCGTCCGTTGCAACAATGCGTCGGCCGGTTCCAGAACAAATCAATCGCTCGCGACCGGCTAATGGAATCCGTGTTCCGACGTCGACCTTCACGATCGAAGACTGATTGCGTTGCTGAGATCGAAGCCAGTTCTCTTTTTCCATCGCGAACGCGATCGCGTGCGATTGGGGCAACGATTTGGGAATTGTCAGCGTCACCCGCCCATCAAGCCGAGAGACACGAAGCGACAAACGCTTCGCTTGTTTTGAACGTCGCAAATTGATTTCCAGAGGGGGGTTGCCTGGAAGATAGTGCTGGTTCATAGAAAGCCTTTGCGGTTCTGGGTTAATTGGGCATCAAAGCCTTTGACACTCCCAATTTGTTATGGCAGTTGGCTGCGACCGTCTACAGACAAACAAGATTGAAAGGGATTTCCATGCCCAACGAAGAATGGGGCGTTAAGCGCGTTTGCCCGACCACTGGAAAGCGTTTCTACGACATGAACCGTACGCCCGTTATCAGCCCTTATACAGGCGATGAAGTGAACGTCGTTACGGGCAAAACCCGTATGATCGCTGCTGACGCCGAAGACGCGATGACTGCGAAGACCAAAGAAGCTGAAATTGAAGACGCTGAAGTGTTGGAAGATGATGAAGACGCGGATATCGATCTCGGCGATGACGTGCTTGATGACGAAGAAGACGACACCGTTTCGCTTGACGAAATTGCTGACGTCCCAAGTGACGACGGCGACGACTAAAAATCTAAGTGCGCGGGCAGTTTTTTCGCTTGATCCCGCCCGCGCCTTTACCTAAACACGCCGACACAGGCAGAAATGCCTACACTTTCGGGGCCTTAGCTCAGCTGGGAGAGCGCTTGCATGGCATGCAAGAGGTCAGGGGTTCGATCCCCCTAGGCTCCACCATTTCCCCTATTGAAAAACCGAATACACGTTTGGGTTCGCAATCTACGTGATGCGAATTGGACCGTGTTTTTTGCGATTTTGAAGGATGGTGCAGTGCGACCCGAATGGATCGCACTGATTTTCTGGCCTTGGCCTAGAAGTCCAAGTTTTCCACGTTAAGCGCGTTCTTCTGAATAAACTCGCGCCGTGGTTCGACCACGTCACCCATCAGCTTTGTAAACAGGTCGTCTGCGTCTGCCACGTCGTTCACCTTGACTTGAAGCAACGTGCGCGCCTCAGGATCGAGGGTGGTTTCCCAAAGCTGGCCCGGGTTCATTTCGCCCAAACCCTTGTAGCGCTGCAAGCTGAGACCTTTTTCGCCTTCTTTAAGGATCGCATCCAAAAGGTCCAACGGGCCGAAAATATCCTGAACCCGCTCACGACGGACCAATTGGGTTTTTTCGTCGTAAACCTCTCGTAGTAGGCCGGACATGTTGCCAAGCCTGCGGGCCTCGCCGCTGCGCATCACTTTACCATCGAGAACGCGCCGTTCTTCGACACCGCGCAGAACCCGGCTAAGCCGTACGCCCTTGTCCTGCGTCTGACGTCCCTGCCAACCACGTTCGTATTCGGCGGCGATCAGATCCAAACGGTTTGCAATTCCGTCCGCAACGGCCTGCAAATCAGCCTCGGCGCGGCCAGGATCGAACGCACCTGAAATTGCAGCCTGTTCAAGGATATGACGGGGGTAATGGGTGGGGAAGGCATCAATAACGCGCTTAGCCTGCCGCGCTTCTTCGACAATACGCGCAAGGTCGGCCCCGGTAATTTCTTCGCCACTGGCAAGCCTTAGAACCGCGCCGTCGACACCCTGTTGGATCAGATAGTTATCAAGGGCCGGTTGGTCCTTTAGATAGACCTCGGACTTGCCCCGCATGACTTTGAACAACGGAGGTTGCGCGATATAGAGATATCCGCCTTCGATCAGTTCCGGCATTTGCCGATAGAAGAACGTCAACAAAAGCGTGCGAATATGCGCGCCGTCGACGTCCGCATCGGTCATGATGATGACCTTATGGTAGCGCAATTTTTTGATGTTGAATTCGTCGCGCCCAATTCCGGTGCCCAACGCCATGACAAGATTGCCAATTTCCTGAGACCCAAGCATCCGGTCAAATCGTGCGCGTTCGACGTTTAGAATCTTACCACGCAGCGGTAGAACCGCTTGGGTCAAACGGTCCCTGCCCGTCTGTGCGGATCCACCGGCCGAATCCCCCTCGACGAGGAAGACTTCGGTTTTTGACGGGTCTTTTTCAGAACAGTCTTTCAGTTTACCGGCCAAGAAATTCACATCCATCGCGGTTTTTCGACGTGTCAGTTCGCGGGCTTTGCGGGCGGCCTCGCGGGCGGTGGCGGCTTCTATGATTTTGCCGACGATCAGTTTGGCCTGACTTGGGTTTTCCTCGAACCATTCAGACAGACGCTCGCCCACTAAGCCTTCGACTGCGGGGCGTACCTCTGACGATACGAGTTTGTCCTTGGTCTGGCTCGAGAACTTCGGATCAGGGACTTTGACCGACAAAACGCAGGACATGCCTTCGCGCGCGTCGTCGCCGGTAAAGGTGATTTTTTCGCGCTTGGCGATGCCGCTTTCTTGGGCATACTTTTGGATCGTGCGGGTCAACGCGCCCCGAAAGCCAGCGATATGCGTGCCGCCGTCGCGCTGTGGGATGTTGTTCGTAAACGGCAAAACCGTTTCGTGATAGCTATCGTTCCACCACATAGCGACTTCGACGCCAATGCCGTCTTTTTCGCCGTTCACGTAGATCGGTTCCGCCATAACGGGGGTTTTGTTTCGGTCAACGTATTTCACGAATTCGCGCACGCCGCCTTCGTAATATAGTTCGCTTTTCAACGGCTCAACCGGACGCTCATCATTCAAAATAATGCGCGCGCCGGAGTTCAAAAATGCCAGCTCTCGCAGACGTTTTTCAAGCGTTTCGAATACATAGTTCAAATCAGAAAACGTCTTGGTTGACGCCATGAATCGCACTTCTGTTCCGCGCATTCCGTTGGCATCGCCGACGACTTTGAGATGATCAACGGTGTCACCGCCTTCAAAGCGGGCCAAGTGTTCTTTGCCGTTGCGCCAGATCCGCAGTTCAAGCCAGTCTGACAGCGCGTTCACAACCGAAACACCAACGCCGTGCAAACCGCCCGACACCTTGTAGGAATTGCTGTCGAACTTACCGCCGGCATGCAGCTGGGTCATGATAACCTCAGCGGCGCTGACGCCTTCTTCGGGGTGGATATCGACAGGGATACCGCGACCGTTGTCATGCACCGACACACTGCTATCACTGTGGATTGTTACCGTTACGAAATCGGCATGTCCGGCAAGAGCTTCATCGATCCCGTTGTCGACGACTTCGTACACCATGTGGTGCAAACCACTGCCGTCGTCCGTGTCGCCAATATACATTCCCGGACGCTTGCGAACGGCCTCAAGTCCTCGGAGAACTTTGATTGAATCTGCGCTATATTCTGCTTGGTTTTTCTCAAAATCAGACATGTGACCCTATCCGCCATTCTTTTGTCAATATATACGAGGTCTTGGGGTCAATGTCACGCAATCACCCCATATTTTGCGATCACTTACGCGAATTTTCGCGATGTCTTTAGGCGACGATCGGGATCAAAACCCCGACGACGATCAATAGACCACCCGAGGCCAGATTGAGCCGCTTTAGCTGTTCGGGTTTTTGCAAAACGCGTCGGATTTTGTCGACGAAGATAGCCAGCATGAGATTGCCTAAAAAGGGCACAATCATCGAGATTACGACGATGGCGACAATGTCCCAAGGTGTGATCGCTTCAAGATCAAAAAAACCGGGCAAAACGCCCATATAGAACAGAATTGCCTTGGGATTGCTTAGAATCACGATCACTCCGGCGATGAACCCGGCCCAAATCCCCGGGCGTGTCAGTTTGCTTTGTGAGGACACGGATTTGTCGGCATGTTTGATCAGCAAAGCGCCCATGGCGATGAACATTCCGCAGGCAACCCAACGCAAAACATCAAGGAAGCCGTCGTAGACGCCGACGATCCAACTGACGCCGAGGATCGCGAGAAGCGGCCATACCAGATCGCCAACCATAACGCCAAGCGCCAGCGGCCACGCCGATACATATCCGCCAGACAAGGCGCGCGCCACGATGGCCAACCAAACCGGCCCCGGTGTTATGAACAAAATAAAGATCGCACCTGCATAAAACGCAAGCTCTAGGAACCCGGCACTCATGCGTCGCCCCCGTCATCTATTCCTGAGACAACCGCGTGACACGCACTGATACCGGCTTCGTCCGTGACCTCAAAGTATTGCGCACGATCGCCCATGGTCTCAAACAATTCTGCGCCCGTGCCGGTCATCCAAGCTTGGGCCCCAAGGGCGCAAATCTCGTCGTAAAGCGCGGCGCGGCGCTGGACATCCAAATGCGCCGCCACTTCATCCAGCAATAGCAACGGCGGCATTCCAATGTCTTCGGCGAGCCCGCGCGCGTTTGCCAAAATAAGCGAGACGAGAAGCGCCTTTTGTTCACCGGTCGAACAATCTTTGGCCGGAACGCCTTTTGCCGCGTAAACGGCCTCTAAATCCGCCCGATGAGGCCCGATCAGCGCGCGCCCTGCCGCCATATCGCGCGCGCGGCCACTGGCAAACGCGTCCTCAAGCGCGTCCGATGTTTCAGGAAGCGCGACTTCGGCGTGGGTCAACGTCAACTCAGCCGCAGGAAACGCGCTTTGGGACTTGGCTTGCGCGTCCAAAATTTTTGCAACGGCAGTCTTGCGATTGCGAATTATCGCCTCGCCGGAGTCTGCCATTTGCCGCTCAAGGGCGCGATACCAATGCGCGTCTTGAACTTGATCCTTCAGCAAACGATTGCGTTCGCGCATGGCCTTTTCATAGCCAAGGCTTGCTTCTGCGTGGAGAGGTTCAAAACTAAGCGCAATCCGGTCCAAAAACCGGCGGCGACCATCCGCACCTTCGATCCAAAGACGATCCATTGACGGGACAAGCCACAGAACGCGGGCAATGCGGCCCAATGCAATCTGCGAGGCTGGCTTTTCGTCGATTTTCACTTGCCGCGCCGCACCATCCGAAGATGTTTCGACTTCGTGGATACGACCCAAGCTGTGCAGGACACCGGTCAGTTTCCAACCCAAAGCCTCGGGGCGACGCACCATATCGGCGGCGGCGGCCCTGCGCATTCCTCGACCCGGTGAAAACATAGACACAGCTTCTAAGACGTTGGTTTTGCCAGCACCGTTAAGACCGAACAGCGCAACGGGTCGACCATCAAGCTTCAGCTTTGAAACTTGATGCGATCGGTAATGGGCCAGCGTCAACGACGACAGAAACAATTGGCTCATGCCAAGAAGGCTCCTTTCGTCGTCACAGTGCCTGCTTACTTCGATTTACCCAAATGCTTATTGAGACGCGACGGCGTGGACTTTTTCTTGCCTTTGTACGGATTTTTATCCCCCTGCCCGCGCATATACAGGCGGATCGGGGTTCCGGGCATGTCAAAATCTTCACGAAGGCCGTTCACAAGGTAGCGCGAATAGCTTTCAGGCAGTTTGTCGGGAAGACTACACATAACCACAAATCCCGGCGGACGGGTTTTGGCTTGGGTCATATAGCGCAACTTAATCCGGCGACCACCTGGTGCGGGGGGCGGATGCTGTTCTAGCATGCCGACCAGCCAACGGTTCAACTGGGCCGTCGTCACACGGCGATTCCAGACATCGTGCGCCTTAAGAATGGCGTCCTGCAAACGGTCTAAGCCTCGGCCGGTTTTGGCAGAAACGGTGACAAGCGGCGCGCCGCGAAGTTGAGGCAAAAGACGATCAAACGATTCCTTCAAATCGCGCAATTTTTGCTGCTTTTCGCCTTCGACGTCCCACTTGTTGACGGCCACGACAACGGCACGGCCCTCTCGTTCGGCTAGGTCTGCGATCCGCAAATCCTGTTGCTCAAACGGGATGGCGGCGTCAAGCAGCACGACCACAACTTCTGCAAATTTGACGGCGCGCAGGCCGTCAGAAACCGATAGCTTTTCCAGCTTTTCTTGCACCTTGGCCCGCTTACGCATGCCGGCGGTGTCGAAAATCCGCATCTCGGTGCCAGCCCACGTTGTCATTACGGAAATGGAATCGCGTGTGATTCCCGCCTCGGGTCCGGTCAACAAACGGTCTTCACCGATGATCTTGTTGATCAACGTGGATTTGCCCGCGTTTGGGCGGCCAATGACCGCGATTTGCATCGGTTTTGCCGACACTTCGGTGATGATATTGCCGTCTTCGTCCAATTCGAGGTCAGTATCCGGCGCATTCAACTTGGCGCGTTCTTCGAATTCGTCCGAGATCGGCATCAGAATTGACAGCAATTCTGCCATGCCTTCACCGTGTTCGGCCGATAGGCGAATAGGCTCGCCCAGTCCGAGGTTCCACGCTTCAAGCACACCGGCATCAGCGGCAGAACCTTCGCCTTTGTTGGCGGCAAGGATCACGTTGCCCGACCGTTTCCTAAGGATTTCAGCAAATATTTCGTCGATTGGTGTCACACCTGCGCGCGCATCGATCATGAACAGACAGACATCTGCCATGTCCACTGCGCGCTCAGTCAAGCGGCGCATTCTGCCTTCTAGGCTGTCATCCGTGGCATCTTCGAGACCGGCCGTATCAACAACAGTGAAGCGCAAATCGGCAAGGCGGGCCTCGCCTTCGCGCAAATCACGGGTGACACCGGGTTGGTCATCAACCAAGGCCAGTTTTCTTCCAACCAAACGATTGAAAAGTGTGGATTTTCCCACATTCGGGCGGCCAACAATGGCGAGAGTAAAACTCATCTTAAATTCTTTCGAGGCGGATCAAGCAGCCCCGATACACCAGTTTAACGTCAACGGAAAGCGGCAAGCTGACCTTTCGCCGTTACGACGTAAAGAACTTCGTCAACGACGATGGGGCTGGATGCAGCACCCGCTGGCAAATCAACATTGCCAAGGTTCGATCCGTCGGTGGCCGAGAATTGTCGTAAGACCCCATCGCTTGACGCAACGATCAAGCGACCACCCGCCAGAACAGGCCCGTAGTTCACCACCACTTCACCGCGACGCTTCTCTGCTTCGTCAACGTAATGTGGTAACTGGAGTGACCAAATGGTCGACCCATCCTTAGCAGACAGGCGGATCAGTTGGTTCTGGTCGGTGATCGTAAACAGATCGTTGCGACCCACAGGCAAGATGGACGCATTGGTCCCCTGCTGCGCCGTCCAAATCCGTGTTCCGGTTGTCCCGTTAAGCGCAGTGATGCGCCCCGAGAAGTTGCCGACGTACACCCGTCCATTGTCGATGACGGGATCAGCGACGATGTCAGAAATGCGTGTAACGGCAAACCCTTCGCGGGTGCCACTGACGCTTGCATTCCAGCGACCAAAGCCGCCCCGACGGAAAACCGCCTGCACATCGCCGTTTGCAAATGGGAATATTGCCAATGATCGCCCAATCGCCGGTGACGCGCCACCAGCGAAACTTTGGTCCGAAGGCACGCCAGCGAATGTCCAGTTTATGCGACCTGTGCTTGCGTTAATGGCCCAAGCACGACTATCGCCGCCGCCCACGTACACAATGCCGCCCGCTACGGTGGGGGCAGCCACGCCAGACGCGTCGAGGGTCTGCTTCCAACGCTGTCCACCAGTTTCGGTCTCTAAAGCGTGAAGCGTTCCAAATGCAGAGCTGACATAAAGGGTTTCGCCGTCGATAGCCAAGCCACCGCCTGACGCATCAAAGGGTTCAAAGCTTGGTGCAACGCTTGCTTGCCATACGATTGCACCGTCTGGCGTCAAAGCTGACACGAGACCCGCGCTATCGAGGGTATAAATCTGACCGCGCGAGGCCACAGGTTCGGCCGTTACACGGTGACGACGATCATTGCCGCTGCCAATCTCACTCGTCCAAGCCAACGATAGTTCGCCCGCCAAAGCCGCATGATCCTGAACGTGATCAATGTCGCTACCGCGATGTGTCCAATTCGAAAACGCGCGTGCACGGGGAATGCTGATCGCAGCCGAGCCAATGACTTCGGACGGGATCACGCCCGCAAAGCCTTCGTCTGAACGGATCGGTTCACGGTCACCGGGCAAAACCTCATCTTGCCCAGAACCCGAGCTACAGGCAGCAAGACTAAGCCCTAAGACAAGAGCAGTTGCCGTTTTGATCAGATGGTTCGTCATGTTTCCCTGCCCCATGGGATCAGCGTCAGTTTCCAGATGCGATCGGTATTTCGTTCACGTCAGCCGGGACTTCGCCCATTGCCACAATCAACTGAGTTGCCCGAGCGCGCAAGCCCTCAGACGTTTCAGCGTCAAGACGGATCGATTCCAACTGAACAATCGCGTCCGCAATATCACCCAATTCAACAGCAATCAGCGCCAATTGTTCTTGTGCAAGCATCCGGTAAGGCGCACCGGGCGTGGCCAGCGCTTGGTATCCGATACGGCGATCTTCCGCCGAAAGCGTTTCGTGTTGCAGCATCAGCGATTTCAACGCAGCCAGATGTGCGTATTCCAACGGCAGCGCTTCATTGGACGCGACAGACTGCAACGCGGCAATCGCAGCGACTGTGCCACCCGCGCCTTCGGCTTCACGCGCGGTTAGGATTGAAACGACGGCGGCTGAATTGACATTGTCGGACGTCACTGCGCCAAGGGCTGCCAAACGCGAGTTTGCGTCATCGTTTTCAAGCGCGCTTAAAACTGAATCCCCCAAAGCTTGGGCAGCCGCGGTTGAGCGTGCCTTTTGCCATTCAAGATAGGCCGCAGATCCAACGATCCCGACGACCAATACGACGGCAATCCACCCATACCGGCGGAGGTATCCATAAAGCTGTTCTCTGCGAACTTCTTCCGTTACTTCTTCGATAAAACTATCTGTGTCGCTCACGTCGTCCCCACCTGTTTTTCGGCGCTACGTTTCTTGTTCTCATACCTCTTAATGCATGCCGCTTGGAAATGCCAAGGGCAACGCAAGTGTGATCAAAAACCAGCATCATGCTGCATTGCAAAAAGATTTGATCTGAACTAGTGAGTTCAGCGTAAGAATATAAGGACTTGGAATATCCATCTCCGTACTTACTTACCTTGCTAGGGCGCGAACCGCTGGGAATTTGATATGAAACTGGTACCTTTTCTGTCTGCCATTTTGGTGATGGTTTTCTTTTATTTTATTGTTGTTGAGCGCGAGGCCTTGTTTGAATTTGCCGGCATCGGCGGTGATTCCACTGAAGTTGACGCGCAAAACGAAGTTGCCGTAGACGATGCGCCCAGCGACCCCGTTGAAGCTCCAGAGAAATCTGTGGCCGTCATCGCACGCAAATCTATCGCTCAGGTGATCGATAGTGCGGTCATCCTGCGCGGCGAAACGCAAGCCGCGCGCCAAGTTGAATTGCGCGCCGAAACAAGCGGTCAGGTCGTGACCGAGCCTTTGCGCAAGGGCACGTTCGTTGAAAAAGACCAGATCATGTGTGAAATCGACAAAGGCACCCGCGAAGTGTCATTGGCCGACGCTTTTGCCAGACTGGCCGAGGCAAAATCGCGCATCCCTGAAACCGAGGCCCGCATTCCAGAAGCGATCGCCCGTTTGCAGGAAGCCAAATCGCGCTTGCTTGAAGCTGAGATCAACAAGAACGCCGCCGACAAGCTTTTCGAAGATGGCTTCGCTACAGAAACCCGCGTCGTTTCCGCCGAGGCCGCCGTCAAAAGCGCCGAGGCTGCGATCAGCAGCGCCGAAGCTGGCCTAAAGGCTGCCAAGGCTGGCATGGACAACATCGGTGCCTCGATCCAATCAGCAGAGGCCGGAGTGGCGTCCGCAGAAGGTGAAATTGATAAACTGACCCTACGCGCCCCCTTTGAAGGCCTTTTGGAAAGCGACACCGCAGAGCTTGGTAGCCTGATGCAGCAGGGATCACTTTGTGGCACGATCATTCAGCTTGACCCGATAAAAATGATTGGGTTCGTTCCAGAGGCCGACGTGAACCGGATCAAAGAAGGCGTCCGCGCTGGGGCCCGTATGATTGACGGCCAGCAAGTCTTTGGAACGGTTTCCTATTTGTCGCGCTCGGCTGATCAAACCACGCGCACGTTCCTTGTTGAAATTACCGTTCCTAACGCAGACCTAAAAATCCGCGACGGCCAAACGGCTGACATTCTGATCGAAGCCGACGGTGCAGCGGCGCATCTATTGCCTCAGTCTTCGCTAACGCTGAACGACGATGGTGACCTAGGCGTCCGCACAATTGTCGAGGGTCGATCAAAATTCGTTAAGGTCCGCGTTCTTCGCGATACCGTTGATGGCATCTGGTTGGCGGGACTGCCCGAAAACGCTGAAATCATCCTCGTTGGGCAAGAATACACCACGGACGGCACGCCGGTCGTTGCACAGTATGAGGAGACCTCGCAATGACGGGTATCGTAGACTGGGCTGCAAGCCGTGCCCGTATGGTGTTGGCGTTCATTATCCTCTCACTTGCGGTGGGGGGATACGCGTATGTCGGGCTTCCCAAAGAGGGTGAACCGGACATTGAAATCCCTGCGCTTTTCGTTTCCGTGCCCTTCCCCGGCATTTCAGCCGAAGACAGCGAAACGCTTCTTGTCAAACCGATGGAGGTCGAACTTGCCGATCTTGACGGGCTGAAAACACTGTCTGCGACGGCTTCAGAAGGCTATGCGGGCGTTGCCCTCGAATTTGAATTTGGCTGGGACAAAGCCAAAACCATGGCCGATGTGCGCGATGCGATGAATTCAGCGCAAGGCAAATTTCCCGATGGCGCCGAAACCTATTCGGTCAACGAAATCAATTTTTCTGAATTCCCGATCATCATCGTCAACCTGACAGGCAACTTGCCTGAAAGAACGATGAACAAAATCGCCACGGACATGCAGGAAGAAATCGAGTCCATGGACGCGGTTCTTGAAGCCGGTATCGCGGGCAAACGCGGCGAGATGATCGAAGTCCTTATCGATCCGCTGCGCCTTGAAAGCTACAATGTCACCGCGAACGAGCTGATCAACGTTGTGCGCAACAACAACCAGTTGATCGCAGCCGGTGAAATCGATTCCAACCAAGGCAAGTTCGCGGTTAAAATCCCGTCTAGCTTCAATGATCCCCAAGACATCTACACGCTTCCCGTTAAGCGCAACGGTGATCGCGTTGTCACGCTTGGAGATCTTGCCGAAATCCGTCTGGCGTTCGAAGACAGCGTTGGAACTGCACGTTTTAACGGGGAAACCACGGTCGCGTTGCAGGTCGTCAAACGGCGCGGGTTCAATCTGATCGGCACAGCCGAAGAAGTTAAGATAAAGGTTGCTGAGATCGCAGGCGCATGGCCGAACGAGCTTACAGCCTCAGTTACTGTCGGCACGTCAAATGACCAAAGTGTGGTCGTAGGGTCGATGGTCAGCCAGCTTGAGGGATCGGTTCTAACCGCCATTGCGCTTGTGATGATCGTTGTCCTTGCAGCATTGGGGCCACGCCCTGCCCTGCTTGTTGGTTTTGCTATTCCGACGTCGTTCCTGCTGTGTTTCGCACTTCTGGCGTTGATGGACGTGACGATCTCGAACATTGTGATGTTCGGCTTAATCCTTGCTGTTGGTATGCTTGTGGACGGTGCGATCGTTGTTGTGGAATACGCCGACCGGCGCATATCCGAAGGCGTGGGCCCGATGCACGCCTATGTTGACGCCGCAAAGCGCATGTTCTGGCCCATTGTCAGCTCAACCGCGACAACGCTCTGTGCATTTCTTCCGATGCTGTTCTGGCCCGGTGTCCCCGGGCAATTCATGGGCATGCTTCCGGTCACTCTGATCTTCGTGCTTAGCGCGTCGCTTGTCGTGGCCCTGGTTTACCTTCCAGTCATGGGCGGTGTGACGGGCCGTTTGACACGGTCGTTTACGGTTCTTGCAGACCAAATGCGCGCGTCGGTGCCATGGGTCATTCGTGCAGCGCTAGTGCCTGTATCTGTGTTCGCACTGTTCGCGTCGCTAATGCAAACGCTCAACCCGACCTACCTATTTGGCGACGCATTGTCGTTCTTGGGGTCAGCTGCATGGCTCGTGGGCATGACCCTGTTCATGGTGTCCAGCTTCCTTGCGTCGATCATCATGACGGCGGCCAAACCACCACGCCGTGAAAAGGTTGAGAAACAGGGCGGCCTGACGCTGTTTGGACGTCTCATCCAACTGATTGCCGGCAATCCAATCATGCCACTGGTCACCATCGGCGGAGTCGTAGCCTTTGTTATGTTCACCTTCGCGACCTTTGGCGCAAACAACAAAGGCGTGGAATTCTTTGTAGAATCCGAGCCTGAGCAAGCCATTGTCTACGTCCTTGCCCGTGGAAACCTGTCGCTCGACGAGAAAGATCGGCTTGTGCGCCGCGCCGAAGAAGTCGTTCTTGAGCATCCTGGGATTTCCACGGCGTTCTCATTCGCCGGTCAGGGCGGTCTTAGCTCAAACACGGGTGGCGCGTCGGTGCCCCTCGATACGATTGGGCAAATTCAACTGGAAACCGTGCCATGGACAGATCGCCCAGTGATCAGCGTGCCGTGGTTCAAATTGCCGATCATTGGCACCCAAATCAACCGGACAGTCAAAGACCCGGCTTGGGACGGAAACGTTGTTCTTGATGAGCTTACAGCGAGTCTTGAGCAGTTGCCGGGAACACGTATCGAAATTCTATCGGCGTCTCGTGGTCCTGCATCTGGCAAGCCTGTAAGTCTTCGCCTGAAGGCCGCCAACTGGGATGATCTTGTTGCAGCCACGACCCTCGTACGCGAAAAATTCGAAACGACCGCTGGTCTCAATCTGATTGAGGATACGCTGCCTCTGCCCGGAATTGACTGGCAGATCGACGTTGACGTCGAAAAAGCAGGCCGCTACGGCGCGGACGTTGCCACCGTCGGCGGAATGGTTCAGTTGGTCACACGCGGCATTCTACTTGATACAATGCGCGTCGATAGTTCGGATGAAGAAGTCGAAATTCGTGTCCGTTTGCCCGAGGAAGACCGCGTTTTGTCGACTTTGGACAATCTTAAAGTGCGCACGCAAGACGGGCTTGTCCCCCTTGCGAACTTCATCTCGCGCAAGCCTGTCGCGAAGCTGGCCGAAATCAATCGCGTGGATCAAAAGCGCTATTTTGAGGTGAAGGCAGGCGTCCAGACCGGCCTAACAACCGACGACGGCACAAACATCACCGCAAGCGAACGCATCGCCGTTCTGACCGAATGGCTGGACACCAAGCCTTTCGCGCCGGGAGTGAGTTACGAGTGGACAGGTGACACAGCCGAGCAAGAGGAAAGCCAAGCCTTCCTTATGTCCGCGTTTGCAGGCGCTCTTGGCCTGATGTTCATCATTCTGCTGGCTCAGTTTAACAGCTTCTACAACTCGGTTCTCGTGCTGTTGGCGGTCGTTCTTTCAACCGCTGGTGTCCTGTGGGGCATGATTTTGCGGGACCAAGCGTTTTCGATCATTATGACCGGAACAGGCATCGTGGCTTTGGCTGGAATCGTGGTCAACAACAACATTGTATTGATCGACACATATCAAGAATACAGTAAATACATGTCTCGGATTGACGCGATTGTGCGGACGGCACAGGCGCGCATTCGGCCTGTTCTACTGACTACAATCACCACAATGGCGGGCCTAACGCCGATGATGTACGGGCTTTCTCTCGATTTCTTCAACGGAGGATATTCGTTTGATAGCCCGACTGCTTTGTGGTGGAAGCAGCTTGCAACAGCCATCGTCTTTGGACTTGGGATTGCAACGGTTCTGACGCTTGTCTTCACCCCTGCCATGCTTGCACTACGCGTCTGGGCTGGCACCTATCTGTTGTGGGCGCTTCGTTTGCTTGCACGACTTTCCCTTGGCCGGGGCAGCCGACTGGCGAAAGACCTTGTTCTTGAACGCGCAGCGGGACGCACAAAGCCACCGACGATTTTGTGGGACACAGAGACGCCCGACAGCGTTATGCCGTCAACGACAGTGCCATTGCGAGCCGCAGAATAATCAAGACTGGCCGTTTTAACTAGCGGCCAGTTCTTCTTTGAACATCAACGATGATCCCGTTTTTTGCTCGCACAGTCAGATGCGCCACCGGAACCGGAACATTGGCCGCGTCCGCCTTCAGCGCGAAGTCTGAGACCAATTTTGCCAGCAACAACGGCCCTTCGATCATCGCAAACCCCGCCCCCGGACACACGCGTTGACCCGTTGAAAACGGGATAAACGCTTTGCGCAAACAGTCTTTGCCGTTGTCTGTTTTCCAGCGGTCCGGATCAAAGTCATCGGGATCAGTCCACAAGCGCGATTGGCGATGCAAGTGCCACGGACTGATAACGATCTGCGCGCCCTTGGGTACGCGACGTCCGCGGAAATGCTCGTCGCGACTGGCTTCGCGCACCATCATGGGGACCGGCGGATAGAGCCTCAGCGCTTCACGAAACACACCACGAGTGACCCGAAGTTTGGACACGGCCC
>Ga0316204_10006453_pt1 | contig 18032 bp, 26 predicted proteins | sample 6monrhotite_MG_2_FD_205661 | JGI IMG/M metagenome (GOLD analysis project Ga0316204, IMG submission 205661) | Microbial mat bacterial communities from mineral coupon in-situ incubated in ocean water Damariscotta River, Maine, United States -... | ecosystem: Environmental > Aquatic > Marine >... | reverse complement strand
CTGACCCCATGGGCACCATGGCTGGCCATGATGAGCCAATCCGGCCAGCGTCAGACCTGGATGCGCTGCGGACCGCATCAGCGGATGCCAATGCAGCCCGAGTCAATGCCGCTCAGAACGCGCGGGCAACATCCGCAGCACTCCGCACCGCTCAGACAGCATTGGCCACCGCAGAAGGCGCGTCGTCACCCGTAGATGATGCCAGCCGCATTGCTCGCATCCAGTCCCAGCGTCAAAATGATGTGGACCGGGCCGCAACATCGCTGGCCGCTGCGAAACAGTGTCTCAGCGAGGACAGCGGGCGACATCTCGCCACAATGGAGCGGAGAGCATCCGAGCTGGCACAGCTCAAAGCCGAGTGGAGGCGCGCGCAATCGCGACTGACTGACCTCCAATCCATGACGCTGACAGCATCCGACCCATCCGCATCCATGGACCTGAGAGGCCAAATCGCGACGATGCAAGCGCAGCACGATATCTGGCGCGACTACGACCGGGCCGGCGCATTGCTGGAGTCGGCTGGCCATGAGGTCACAGCCGCACATGTCCACAGGAAATGCTGTGATGCGATTGTAGAGGGCATTCGCGCGGTCCGGCTTGCTCAAGCCAGCGCGTGCTATCAGCCGGTCGCAGATGCCGCATGTGCGCTCCTCGCCGATGCATGGGATGGGTCGCCACAGCCTTACCTGAGAGGCCCTGGAGATTACGGCGCGGTAGTCCATGGCCATGCGGTCCGGTTCGAGTCGCTGAGCGAATCCGAGAAGCGCATCACAGCCGCAGCCCTGGTCTATGCCCTCGCTGTCGTCTCTCGCCAGCCATGCCGGCTGGTGCTGATTGATGGCCTCGAAGTGGTCCAACCCAGCCACCGAGCGCCCCTTCTGGCTGTCCTTGCTCGCGCACATGAGGCCGGATTGGTAGACAATGTGATGGTCACATGTGCCACCGATTGTGATGAGGATGTTGATGCGCTGCGGGTTCCCGGTGTCACAGTCCACCACTTGACCAAGGGTCCGACACCAGCGCCAGCACCAGCGCCAGCACCAGCACCAGCACCCGCTACCGTTGCGTCTCAGGTCATTGACGAAACGGAGGGTAATGATGCCTGCCCCTTCTGAGCATCCACTGAGAGTGCTGCTCAGGAGTCAGGGCAGGTCAGTCCGATGGCTTGCCAACCAGCTCCGGTGCAAGCCACAGACACTCCTCTCGCGCCTGTCAGGTCATCGGCCAGCATCCAGCGACCGTGGCCCTACCCCATGGCGCCCGGTCCCTGTCTATGTCGTCCAGACAGCCGCACATCTGGGCATCCCTCACACTACGCTGGCCGGCTGGCTGGCTGGAGACTCACCATGACCGACATTTCGCACACGCTCCAGGCGAAGGCAGACCAGCTCAATGCCGATGACATCGCAGGCCAGCCCATCATCGTTCAGATCCTCGATGCGAGACTGGTGCGCGACGAAAAACAGCCCATCATCTGCGACATTAGCGGAGGATGGAAGCCGTGGAAACCCTGCCTTACAGTCCGCCGGCTGTTGTCGCGCGCGATGGGCATGGACCTCGCTGGATGGGTCGGCAGATGGGTGGAGCTGTATTGCGACCCCACTGTCAAGTATGGAGGTCAGGAGGTCGGAGGCATCCGCATCCGCGCAGTCTCAGGCATTTCCGAGCCATTCACGATGCGTCTGTCGTTCACTCGTGGCAAAAAGAAGCCATGGCGCGTCATTCCTCTCCAGCCACCACAGCCACCCAGCCTGGATGAGGTCATGGAGTCGGCCGGGGTGGATGCCACCCAGCTGGATGACTATCTGGCGAGCAAAGGAAAACCACCGGTCAGCGAGATGGACGACAGCCAGCGGGCTACCACAGCGCGATGGCTGGCCAGCAATGCCGGAAAAGTGCTCGGCGGTGCATCGTGACCGCGATTCAGACGCCCGCCCCCGAGGCGCACGCATCGGAGTGGGGTGCGCTGGCTGTCCCGATTCCGGGATGGCGGTGGATTCCGGGGATGCTCGGTCATAACAATTACGGTGGTAATGACCGCATTATGGACAAGAGCGAAGCGTCGCAGATAAATGCAGACCTTACGCCCGACCCCGACGACCCTGCGACCGCTGGCTGTCTGTTGTCGCTGCTGGGGCCAATCGTCAATGTCATCGTTCGCGATTCCACCACGGTCGCGCGAATCCTGCCCGATGAGCCGAAGGGCGAGAGCACCCGAGGTAGTGGCGCCACCCTCGGGCGAGCATGTATCGCCGCCGCAGCTGCCCTCGGTCGCTGGCCGGGCGGTGCATCGTGAGCATCGACGGAATGGCCGCATACCTGAGAGCGGTGGCATCGAAACAGCCATGGGACGGCATTACCCCCGACCTAATCGAGGTCGCCCGATGGGCAATCTCCGAGCACGAGCGCGCTGATAGTCTGACCCGCAAGCCACTTCGGCCACCGAGCCCGTACTACCTCGGACTGTGCCGACATCTGCGCATTGAGCCGAGCGACAAACGCGCTCAGACTCTCGTGCTGAATCGCCTCAACGGCCTCGTAAATCAGTCCACAGTGTGGTCATGGGCTCATGGCCGCACTCCTCGGGCTACGACTCGCGAAGAGGTTGAATTTGTGACCGGATACCGTTTTGGAGGTGACTCGTGACCCGCTCAAACTGGCTCCTCATCGCCATGGCTCTCACTCTCTCCCGGTGCTCATACGACGCCGGACACCGGCGCGGAGTAGAGGCCGGCTACTGGGACTGCGCCGCTGAGCTGGGAGTGGTCAGCGCAGCACCATCTGACGGGCTATGATGTCCACGCGCTACGGGACCTCTCCTGCTATTCCCCCCAAGCATGGAGAGGCCCGATGCGCTCTACCCTCAGACATCGCTGACCGAGCGCGATACAGTGGCTACAGCCCCTGACCCTGGGAGCGGCGCCCTAACCCTCAGACGCTCCACGCGTCCCAGGGTCAGTGCGCCCGGAGTCAGTGTGCGCACATCAGACCAAATCGCCGCGATACTGTGGTCATTACTCGACCGACATGGCGACCAGTCGACACCGACACAGATTCGCGCGATGTATGCAGCGTCAGAGGCGTACATGTCCGCTGAAGTGGCTGTGACTCAATCAGCTCGGCTCCGTGGATGGGTCTGGGTGTCGCGAGTGCTCCCGGCTGTGATTCGGCTGGTGTGGCTGGCTGGCCAGATGCGAGGCCGGATCGATGCTCTCGGGAATCTTTCCGAAACCGACCGAAAGTAGTGGACGGAAGTATCTGTATCCGGTATATGTATTGGGCGGGGAGGGAAACAACCCGCGCCACTCACACAGGAGAAACGACATGGTAGTCACGTTCAACAAGTTTGAAGTACATGAGGGGATTCACCAGTGGCACATTTTCGTAAATGGTGAGCTGGTGGGCGAGATGGGAAAAGAACGCCCGCCCAAGTGGCACGGGAACGGAGTGGGCGGACTGGTTCAAGACCGACAGGCACCATGGATGTGGGACGCGGAAGTAGCGGTACCGGGCGTAGCAAAGCCTATCCGCGTAGACATCCCCGACGGCTCTACCGCATGGGAGGCGCGGCGCCTCATCAAAGCCGCCATCGCCTGAGACCGCCCGCCCCGCAGCCTACCCCGTAGCCCTCACTGGCACGGGGTTGACGCGGTGCAAGACCCACCAATCACGAGGAGTGACGACATGAGCCTTATTCAACACATGAAAGCGCAAGATTGCGACGAAAACAGCCCCATCGTCGACATTATCGACATCGCGGCCGACTGGTTTGCTGAATATCGCGATCTGGACGTAGACATGGCCTTTGCTGAGGCGCAAATTTTTGCGCACCGTTGGGCCGCCTAAGACCGCCAGACCCGCCGCCCACCCCGTAGCCCTCACTGGCACGGGGTTGACGCGGTGCGAGACCCACCAATCACGGAGATACGACATGAACCGCACCGACCGCCCCAGCAAAGCCAACCGCGACGGCGCCAGCACCATCATTCTTCACCGCGACAGCACGGTTACCATGTGGTCATGCCATCGTCAGCAGTGGGAACGGGGCACACCCTCCGACTCCGACATCGCCGAATGCTCGCACAGCGACGCCGACCGCATCGCACGGCACATCGCATGACCGCACGCGAATACATTGAGGCGGTAGTCGGCGGCGTCATCGTCTGCGGCGCGCTCTTTCTCGCGATGTCGCTATGACTCGCGGACAGGCCGTCTACCGTGGCATGTGTCTGGCACTCGGACTGGAGCCGGATGTCCGTGGCACTCAATCCGCAGTGATGCGCACCACAGGCATCCCCCTCCCGAATCTCCAGGCATGGAGGACCGGACAGCGAGACCTGACCCGAGCTGATGAGGACCGACTAAGACAGCTCTATCGGCTGGTGCTGTACGCTGGCCCGGATGGTGGCTGGAGCGTCGAAGTCCTCGACAAATCGGGTGAGCCAATCTGAGTCAGTGGACAGTGCGGCCAGCGACCACAGCCGTAGGAGGGGCGGAAATGCCCCGACACATTGCCGCAGTCTCCCTTAGCATCTGGCGCACATCGTCCACCCATCTCGGCCTACTCAGTGGAGCTGGATGGACGTGGGATGCGGTCTGCGATTGCGTCAATGCGCTGTCCGATTCGGTCGATACCGGTCCGGAGCTGGAGGATTTCTCGCGTGATGCCATCGTGTCGCTCCTGCTCTCGGACGCTCAGCGACTGGAGCGCTGAGCATGGGGTCTGATGTGATGATGTGGCGCTGGGTGCCTTTTCTCGGCTCGGAATGCGGATGAGGCCAATCCGCTCCAGCATCAGCACGAGGCCAATGATGGCACCGATACCGCCAGCACTACCGCCAATAGTGCCAACATCTATCGCTGACTCAGTAGCGTGGACTACTGGAGCCACATCCTGACCCATTGCTGAGCCGATGGACCACAGCCACATCATTCTGCGACCTCATCCAGCGCCGCGCGGATACCAGCGATGAGGTCTGTCCGGCCATCCACGATGGCATCCGCCACGAATCCCAGCGCAAGGTCAGACAGCCGCTCCCAGACCTCCGAGCGAGGCTGGACAACCCGGTCAAGTGCCTGGATGATTTGGCCACGAGTGCCGATAGCGATGGCGCGTCCGAGCGCGCGCATGTTGTTGTTGAGCTTTGGCATGGCTGCTGTCCTCATCGTGGGAGTTCAAAATGCGCACCATCGCGCCACCGCCAATCTCCGCCCCATGTGATTGCGATGCCAAGGTCGGACGCAATCCGCTTAATGTGCGCGGCCATGGGGTCAATGTGCATCCACTCCCACGATGGCGCACCATCGACGTAGGGCACCACATCCACAGCCTCAGACGGCCAGCTGTTGTGCCTTGACTGACCGGGCTTGGCATTGGTGACGACATTTCCAGGGTCGGTGCGTCCTTGCGCATACAGCGCAGCTTGCTGCTCATTGGTCCGATGGCCATGCACAATGGTCAGGTCTGACGGACAATCAGGATGAGCCAGCGCAGCATTGAGCACCCGCTGGAGGTCATCCGCGCATGTGGACAGCCGTTGCTGACTCCGCTTGCTCCAGTGGTAGCCACTCATTCCAGCGCCTGCTTGAGCCGTTGGGCAAGCTCCGCATTGCTGAGACTGTCCAGCACTTCAACATTCCGCTGGGTGCCGACCCGCAGAAGGACCACCCGATTGTCCCCGAGCGGGACGCGTTTGGCCGTCTCGCCGGTCCGCTCGGCAGCGTCCAGATCCCACTCGATCACAAGTCGGCCAGAATCGTCGGTGCCTACCTGTCTCTCGTCGACGTCAATCATGGGGTCGCCTTGAACTGAAGGATTCTGATGGCTTTGATGGTGCATTTCAGCTTCTGAACAACACCGAAAACGAGCCGCATATTCGTCGTGTATACCGTGCTGGTCGTATCTCTCGACAGCCCCCACGACCCGCACTGTAGGAAGTCCCCAGACAGGTCAAAAAAGTCCGTCGAAGGGTTGGCCTCGCCCACGTTGTCGTAGACGTTGGCCGACATTCGGTCGCCATCAAGCAGCACGAAATCCATGCGCCGTTGAGCCGGCGGAAGCTGCGGAAGGTCTGCAATGGCGGTGTTTGAGCCGTTGGTGCGGATTGACCGTTCTTCTGTGCTGCTGCCGGTGCGAGCTTGGAAGAACAGGCTGCGGAGCTTGCCGCTCGTGTAGCTCGTGGTGTTGTTTATGCCGACAATAAATCCGCTCAAATCGTCGGCCTGAATGTCGTAGTCGTCAATAACAACCTGCACGCACAGGGGGTTTTCGCACAGCCACTCATAGTCAAGGTCGGGCATCTCTTCTGACAAAAGGAAAGCCAACCCGACGACGCCCCCGGTCGAATTTACGCCCTCGACTTTGAGCCCTTCGCCGTTCACAAGCTCCATCGTGCCAGCGTTGCTGCCCGACTTGAGGTTGACCGTAAGCGACCAACCGCCGCCTGTGTCGGCCAGTACGTAGTTCGTGCCGCCGGCGGCCGTATACGGTCCTTGGCTGACGCCGTTTTCAAGGTTGAAGTCTTTGTATACTTGCCAGCTTCGGCCGGTATCAGGAGGGCAGGGAGGGCAGGGAGGGCATGACCCTCCGCCGAATCCCGGTAGCAAAATCCCGGTGCTCATAGGTGGTCCCGACCCAACAGCGGCCGAGTCACCTGAGTCCCACCCGATGAGATGCGGAGGTAGACGGTGCCACCCATCGCACGACGTGATGACCACACGATGAGGCCAGCCGTTGAAGCTGGAGTGCTCCAAATCGCGCCATCGTAGGAGACCTCAAGGCCGGTGGCATCCTCCAGCATCGCCACGGACAGCGGGCCAGCAGCCGAGACTGTGACGACGCACTTATCTGGGTCCACCGGAATCACGGCATCGACCTGGGAGGGGCAGGTCTGTGGGACGGTCGCTGCGGTATCGGCCATGATGGCTCCACTGTCCGAGTCAAGTGTCAGGCACTGTCAGACTATCGCACGAGAGTCACGGACGGGCGACTCAATCATCAACAGCCGGAGCCTCATCAGTGGCGAGCCATCCAGCCGAATGCCCTCCACTATCGCTACCTGCGCATCCAGATGGATCTCATCGTGGCTGATGGTGATGACCGCACCACGCTCCAGCCAGCCCCACTCAGATTCAGGCGCCAGATATTCCACGCGCCGACGAGCCAGCGCATATGCCGATGCCATCCACTGACAGACCGCATGGGCCGTCCCATCGTCGTAGATGACAGCCGACTCGACCACATGCCGCGATACCATCGGCCGGCCATCCGGCTGGAGATATCTGCGCTGGCTCAGCTCACACGGATAGCTCCGTACCGCGTCATCCTCATCGGCCATCGCATTGGATGTGTACCGCAGCCGACCCAGATAGCTCCCAGACATGACCGCAAGCGCGTAGTCAATCTGGATGTCGTTTCGGATGTCTCGGTCGTAGCTGACCTGGGACGCGCGCTCAATGCTCGGGTCCCTGTCCGCATCGAGATGAGCCACAGCATCTGCTTCGATAGCATCGTAGCGCCAAACCACCGGGGCGATGCCATCCGGTCCAGACACGATGGACATCGGCAGAATCGGCAACAGATGAGCGCGGATGAATTCCCACGCATCCACCTCCGCATCGATCACGAAATCCAGCCGGAACCGCTCCAGTAATGCCTCAGCGGCTGACCACCGGCCATGGTCGACCGGTCGCCCACTCCACTGGATGAGCTTCGCCAACACCTCACCAGCGCCCCGCATGGCTGTCCCAGACCGGCCAGCGATTCCGCCGCCAGATGGAGCGGAGTCATCGAGCCACGAAACGAACGTCCCCACAGGCTCCGCACCGCTGGATGGCTGGATGGATGTGGGCGCGCTGTTGGAGCCTACGCTGCCCACTGTGGTAGTGGTCGGCGGACTCCATGTGTAGGTGACAGCCCCATCATAGTAAAGGTCGCTCCCTCCACTTTTCGTATACCACCACGATGCGATGGCGATGGGATGGCCCCTGTCATCGTAGGTATTGACCACCTGATAGCGCTTGAATGTCGTATCGGTGACGGTTTTCAGGTAGACGCTGCCCACTGTGGAATGACCGTAGCTCAGCACCACAATGAGCCCCGCGAAGTGGGAGCCATGGCCTGTGCGCCGCTGGTCAGCGTAGACAGCCTGTGAGCCTGTGATGATGCCCGATGCGCGGAGGACTGTGGATACCTGACCCGGATGGCCAATGACCACTGGATATGCCAGACCCACGCCGCTGGCTGGTAGGCTGGTGATTGCAGCCGCATCGAAATTTGCACCTTCGACCGCATACGATGGAGGCGGCAGTGTAGTGGTTCCCTCCCACGGCAGTAGCTCCAGCGAGAATGAGACAGGCTCACCAGATGCCCCATATTCGGGGTCTGTGACCTGCCCCGCGATGACTACTCGCCGAGATGCGTAGGATGTCCCCTCGACCCATCTGGACAGTGTACCGGTGGCGCTCGCGAGGTCCCAGCCGATTGCGATGAGCCTGGGCACATCGACCGGCAAAACCGCTGCTATCTGAGCTGTGGCCGGGCTGGCCGATGCATCTGATAGCCACTCGATACCGTCATCCACGTCGATAGCATCCAGCGCCCCATGGTAGTGGAGGCTGGCTCCATCGTCGTCGATGTCCGCCACAGTGTCTGACAGCCGGATGGTCTGGCCAGCCCACTGGAGATCCAGTAGCCACCACACCCGCTGACCGCGCGATGTGCTCGGATGAATGCGATGTGCCATCAGACCTCCTCCTCCATGCGGCATGTACCGAGCCTGATGACCTCGCCGGATTCAGGGTCGCCATTCACGTTGTCGGCCCGGATGCTCTCCGTCACAATGCGCCCATACAGCTGAAGAGTCCGGTCAGTGATGTTGATGACTGTGGTGTCATTCGGCGGAATGGCAAACGCACTCAAGTAGCCGATAGGATGCACCGCACCAGACAGCCGGTCGATCAATCCAGGAACACTCCATGGCACATCCGAGGGGACAGCCACAGCACTGCCACCGGTCCACCCGATGACCCAATTAGGCTCAGCATCTGTCTGAGCGCCGAGAGTGTTGACCCCATCCACCCAAGCAATCTCGACAGATCGGCGCGTCGGACCCAGCGCCACAATGTCACGCGTCCCAGTCCGACCCTCGACCATCTCCCAGTCATAGGACCACTCCCTCACATGTCCCCATCCAGGCTCATCCAGAAATGACCCAGTGGGATGCACATGACCCAGCACCATTGAGCCGATGCGGTAGTATCCCTCCGCTGTGTCGGCCTGGAGAATGCGGATTCGGAAGCGCTTGTATGCGGTTGTCAATGGGACCACATGAGCCGAGTCCCTCATCCACAGCTGCGCATCTGTGCCGCTCAGTGATTCGGTCCCATCAATCTCATCCAGCAATACTCGGACATTCTGAGTCCCAGCAATCGAGGCATTCCAGCGGCCAGCCTCATTTGTCTCGATGCGCCGTGTCTGGCGACCCTCGCCGACACCAGCGAGGCTCAGATAGGAGCCAGCGAGGATGTGAGTGTAGCTGTACCAGGGCACAGCCGCGCCGCCCGCAGCTGGGTCCACGATGCGGCCGCGCCGACTCCAATGCAGGCCAGTCTGTGCACGCCGGTCCATGGTCCCGATGACATGCCACGTTCCGAGGTTGTCCTGTCCATGGATCTCAGCCAATGGAAAATTGGCATCGACCAGCATGACACCGAGGAGCTGACCCATCAGATAGGTCGTAGCCGTCCCCAATCCTACCTCAATGTCCACCGAACCAGTATCGTCTACCGACCGCCACGCCCATCGAGGAGATGGAGCCACATCGGGCATCAGCGCGCGGACTGGATACTCATGGTCGACCTTGATGACCCAATCATCGCCTCGAAATGTCGGACCATCGACAGCCATGACCGACAGACCATCATCCACCCAGACCGGCGTGGGCATGTAGTCGCGCCCCAACAAATCCGACCAATTGATTTGGTCATACAGTCCTCCCTCAGTGTACTCATCCGAGGACAGGCAGACCATCCGCCAGAACGTGTCACTGTCAGCATTTTGGCCAAACAGGACCCGATGCGTGAGGGAGACAGCCGAGCCGGTCACAATCGAAGTGGACGCCACGAGGCTCCATTCCCGGTCACTCGTCTCGACCTGTGACGGCCTGAACCAGACCTTGACGTTGTTGTCCTGAGCACTTGCGAGGATCTGGATGAACGCGCCATCTGCCAGCGTTGTCGCGACTGACCCAATGGTCGAAGACCCGTAGGCATCCCAGACATCAATCTGGGTGGCGCTGACATTGATTTGGACTGTGTAGGTTTTCGGAGACGCATCGCTCAGCCGGATTTCCATGAACGCTGACCCGCTCACTATCTGGACCTCCGCCAACAACACAATCCCCTCAGTGATTGTGCCCGGTAGCCCGGTGGTCGAGTACATCTCCTGTTGGCCGGCTGATGTCTGGAGCCTCATGCCAGTCGGTGTCAGGCTGTGGGTCCCAGTGCTGGTCACAGTCCACGCTGACCCAATGTCATCGGGGAAATCGTAGGGCAGCCATGTCTCCGTCCATCCGGCCACAGTGAGCGCGGAGGGTCGGGAGAAGGTGCTTTGTGCGAGGCAGACGGTAGTGTAGCCACCCAGCCAGACCGCTCCCAAGCTCGGGTCCCGGGTCCCAGGGTCTGCCGCATGAGTGTGGGCGAGCATTGCGCGGCCACGATGGGCGCACCCAGCCAGCTGGGTCGGGTACGTGTTGGCGTCCCGGCCTCTCCATGTAGACACGCCCAATCCAGCCGCTGGCCCCTCTCCAGGCTCAACCCACGTCTCACCATCGGACGATGTGCGGGCTTTGATCTCGTTTTGGCCTGTGCTGTGGTCCCTGCCAATCAGCCACAGCCGGCCATCCTCATCGGACCACATCGACAAATCACCCGAATTGAACACACCGCCGGATGTCGTGCCCCATTGCATCGAGTCTGAGTCACGCTGGCCCAGATAGTATTGGGCATCGGCTACCAGCTCATAGGCACTGCCAATGGCGCGCACATACGGCGGCCTCGTTGACCCTGTGCTGCCTGTGTCTGAGATGTAGGCAGTCACCAGCATCCCGTCATGTTCCACAATGTCTGGAAATGCGCGATTGCTGCCTGTCATCGTCGAGACGAGATCGAACGTGGCCCCAAGATCGTTGCTTGACCATTGGTAGATTTGGTCCTCGGGTCCGGTCTGCTCGACCATCGCGGCCACCATGCACAGCTGGCCCGCCAGATGAGCACAGCGGAGACGGCCCGGCACATGCGCCGACACATCCACGGATGGAGACAGACAGCCTTTTTGTCCGATGTTCCACGTGGAACCATTGTCGTCTGAGTAGTGCATCCAAATCTGAGCACGGCTACCGGTCGCAAATTCGCGCCAATGGAACAGCAGCAATCGACCGCTCGGAAGCTGAACCAGACACGGATGCGCGGCCACATTCGTAAATGTGCTGCCCCGGTCGTAGACAGCCGCCTCGGACCATGCGCCGGTGGACACATCGCGGCGCCACACAGTCACGATCTGGGAGTCCTTGAGGACCGCAATGCAGACTGTTCCGTCTGCCAATGCGAGCGCATGGGGAAACAGCCAGCGGTCTACCGCTGTGGTCGCATTGACCATCTCCAGACCGCCCGAGAGACTGACAGGAGGGTCCCAACCCCTCCAGTCCGCGCCGTCAGACGGCCGCCAGACCATTGCAGCGCCTTGACCTGGATGGCCACCTCGGACCGTTTTGACATCCATGTCTCGTGTCTGGGTGCCTGTGGCCTCCAGCACCATCTCAGACTCATCCGACGCCTTGGGGACGCCTACCCGTGCGCCTTGCTCACTCTCCGCAGTGATGCCCGATTCGCGCCAAACGAATCGTGGGTCAGGGACGAGAATGCCCCGCAGGATGGCCGGAGTCGATGATGTGCCCATGTGTCACCTGTTGCTGCGATGTCCGACCAGCCTACCGCGCTGGATGGCGCGGCTGATGGGGTCGCCCGAGAATAGCCCGTCCCGTTTCCAGCGGTCTACCTGTCTGGTGTGCTTGTAGACGCTGACCGCGACCACCTGACCTGACCCACCTGACTGGCCAGCATTGGCCCGGTGGAGAGCACCGTCCCCCATCATGCCGCGCCCCGTCGGATTAAGCACAAATTCCGACCGTCTGACAGTGGCCGTCAACTCATCCGGTGCGAGGTCGACTCCGCCGCCCCGGTGGAATGATGGGCGCTGTTTGGCGATGGCTTGCTGTTGTGCGACACCCGCAGCAAGGGCTCCAGCGGCCGGAATGAGCGACGCTGGCCATGGAGCCGACCCGAGCGCCGTGGCAACAGCCAAAGCCGTCTGGACAGCTGCCTGAGCGGCCGCAGCGGATTGCTGGACCTCAAATGCGTTGCGCGCCGCGCGTTTTTGGTCCTCGATGCGCTTGGCCAGCTGGCGCTGTTGACGTTTAGTCAGGTGCTCGCCTGACTCCGCCTGATAATCCTCCAGCCGAGTCACATCCTCCAGCATGATTTGGTGGGCGCGACCCCATCCAGACGACATCAGGCCGGCCACATTGGTCATCATGTCCAATGATTGACGCATCGCTACCTGTCTGGCCCGCTCAGTCTCCGCGATTCTCCGACGCTCCGCATCTGCGGCCTCTTTCGACTTTCGCTCCCGGATATCCCCAATCTGCTGCTCATACTGGATGGCCACAGCCTGACGGGATGCGGAAGCGGCCGCCGCGTCTTCGCTCGCATTCTCCAGCCGATTGATCTGCTCAAGCTGGCGCTGTAGCTCCTCAGTCAGTCGCGCCTCGCCACTGAGCACAGCCAGCGAGGATGATGCTGTGATTTGCTGGAGCTGTTTGAGCGCTGCGGCGCGCTCTTTTTCCAGCGCCAACAGCTCCGCGTCTGTCCTCGCCTGAGCTGCTTGCGCTTTGGCGCGCGCGGCCGCTCGGGTGCGCAAAAACTCCTCACTCTCCGCCCGTTCCCGCTGGACCTCAATGATGTCGGCCGATGACTGGAGAGCATCCTTTTCCTGTCGTGTGACTCCAGACATTGTGCGCTGATATTGCAACATGGCCCGGTCAACCTTCTGCTGCCAGCCAACCGTGTCGCCCTTTGCGCGAGCGTTCGCAATCTCCTCAATGCGCGCATCCTTGATGGCTTGCGCCGCTTGACGCTCGCTTGTTGCAGCCTTTTTGATGGCTGTGTCGCGCCTCTCCTGAGCCAGCGTGTATTGGTCAGTGGCGCCTGTGACTAATGCCAGCTCCGCAGCCACGCTGGATAGATGCTTCTCCATGTCCACATGGGCTTTGCCAAGTGCCCCAGCATGTTTTGCCGCTTTGGCTGCTACCTCTTCCGCTTCAGCCAGCTGCCTGGAGAACACGACATATGCAGCGCCAAGGGCAGCCACAGCCGGAAGCACTCCCAGCATGATGGGTCCGATGCTGGCCATCGACAGACCAAAACCACCCGCAACCCGCTGGAGGCTGTGCATGTTGGACTGAACAACCTGAAGACCCTGTTGAGTGAACACCTGCAACGCTGGAGTGCCGGAAGCCAACTGTGATGCCACATCGGGAAGCTGCATTGCCACAGACTGAGTGGCACGCGCGAGGTCTCCGCTGGCCTTGCTGGTCTGGACAATTGCCGTAGTCGCAGACCGTGACGACTTCTCCATCTTCCGGTAGGACCGGTTCAGCTCCGTCACCATCTTCCGCGCCTCGGCACGAGTGATGTCCGTCACTGACTCCAGTTTGGCTTTGAGGTCCTTGATGTCTGCTTTGTACGTGACAGATGCAACAGCCATGTCAGTCCTCGGAGAGCTTGGTGAGTGCTTCGCGCGCCTCATTGATGAGAGCGTTTTCGCGCTTCTTTAGCGGCTTTCGGACTCTCAGCGACCACACGTTTTTTCCGGCTACCTGCTCATTGGGAGCGCCGGTGCCATGCCTCCAGCGTAGCCCGCGAATCCACCGGTCATATATGGTCCGAGCGTTTGGTCTGGTGCGGTAGTACCACCCAGCCATGAGACCTCCGCTGGCCTCATTGATGTATTTGCGCGCTATCGCTTTTTCTTGCCTGACCGATGTGGCCCCCTCAAGCTTTGGCTCAAGGTTGCGCCATATCTTGTTTGCTACCTGCCTCGACTCTCTATTGATTGTCTCGCGGGTAACGACGGAGAACCGTATTTTGTAGGTATATGGAACCGCATTGAGCGCCACAACCTCAACCGCATCAGACGACAGCCTCTCGACCACATGAGTCCCAGCCTGACTACGACCGGTCCGGCGAGGCCACATCAGCTGGTCAGTGGTGGCAGAATGGACCACAGGGTCCATCTGGCGACGCGCCGCACGGACGAACGTACCGAGCGACCCGCCCAAAATGCGGTCAACCTGAGCCATCAGCTGAGCTTGGTCAATCTGTATTGACGCTTTGCCCGACTTGGCTGTGACTCGGGCCGGCCCGGTCATCGTGCGCCACGCTCAATCTCATAAGCCAGGATGAGAGTCTGTTCCGCGCGCGACAACGCATACCACGTGTCGAGGGACCATCCCCGCGCGCGACATGCATCCATCGCGAGAGTCACTATTCCTCCCCCCGGCCGTCGGAGAAATCCCGCGCCTCCTGGACATCGGCCGATGTGAGGGCACAGTTTGCGGCAAAAGTGGTAGCGCTGTAAACAGCGATCTGAAGCTCACTGAGAGGGACAGTGGCTTTGGTGGCCGCTCTCAATCCCTCCCAGACCTCAGACCCATACCGGGCCATGCGGACCCCAGGGACCCACGCAGCGGGGCGAGGGCGCGCGGGCCATGCGACGCCACGAGGCCAGCACATGCGCAGCGCAGCAGCGCCAAACGACAGGTTCATGGTTAGTTTTTCACCATGTAGCGCATCATCTGGGACAGCCCGGATGAGAGCGAGGGACATCAGCGATGGAGGCTCCACCAGCGTCACAGACAGATCGCCAATGACGACAGTGGGGGCAGTGCTCGGGTCAGACACAGTGGGCTCCTCAGCGGCTGGCAATGTAGGTGACACCATCAATGGTCAGCGGACCATGGACAGTGATCTCAATCGAGAATGATGCAATCTCACCCTCGGACTGAGTGTACTCCATCGTAGCGGTACAGTCTTCGGCGAGGATTTGACGCGTATCGGTCGAGTAGTCCTCATCCAGCTGGAGATCGAAGCCCTTTTGGTCTCCGATGTCGGCGAGGACAGACACGTATCCAGCAATGGTGCCGTATACGATCTTGTGCGCATCGGTGTCGAATCGTCGCGCCTGACCCTGGATGGAGATGGTCGGAAATACCCGATTGCCCCGACGCGCAGCACTGACAGCCCCTTGGGTCTGCCCGATGATGGGCTCGCGACCATCCGGGTAGACATTGCTGAGCGTGTAGGTGCCTGTGATGCCCTCGATAGTGGCGCTATTTGCGCCATCATCGGTGGTCGTGAATGTTCCGTCATCGAATGAGCGGGGGATGTCAGAAATAGCCATGTGTCCTCACTTTGCGCCAATGAAGGCCAATTCGTAGGTTGCGGGAGCGACGCCGGAAGTCTCGACAATCTCAAATTTGCTGTCGGTGGTGACATCCAGACCATCCGGCCCGAAATCCAGCACCACAGCGCGGAGACCTCCAGCGGACTTGAGCTGTAGTCCCTCGTTATTCGAGGTAAACAGTGCAATGCCGTTGCTTCCGTGCCTGATGAATTTGACTTCGCCCGATGTCACCCGCAGCGCCAGACCCTTCAGCTCGTCAAGGTCGATTGGCTCCCCGAGCGGACCAATCAGGCCACCGGCTGCGAGGAGGTCATAGGTGTCCGTGGCACCACTGCCGATGGTCGCCATGGCCCGATAGGCCGCGCCAATCTGACCCGAGCCAGCGCCATTGCTCCAGCGACGGCCGCCCGTAGATGCCTCCACGGTGCCTTGCGCACTCGCTGAGACCCCAGGCGCAACCGCTGGATCTGCGACCTCTTCAAAGACGAGCCGCGCGTTTAGCAATGCTGAGAATGTGCTGGACATCAATCACCTCGGAATAAATAGCGAAAACTCTACCACAGGCACAGCCCAGCCGCCTTGGTAAGGACCCTCAATGGTCATGGATGCCACAGTCACGACTCTCGCGCCATCTGGTAGCACCACAGCGATGAGGTATTCAGCCGCATCCCTCATGGCTGCCTGGAGCCGAGCCTGAGACACTGAATCATCATCAGGGAGATAACGGGCAGCGAACATCAGATGACAGGCATGGGTAATGCCCGATGATGTCCAATCCGCGCGGCCACCAAGATCGATCTTGCACTCAAGATGCTCAGTAGGAGCCTCATGGTTCCGTGTCTGGCCCCATCTGTCTGATGTCGCGTACTGGTACGCGGAGGTATCCCGAGCCTCGAGACCCGCATACAGCGTCTCCAGAAGGCGCACCCAATATGCCTGGGTAACTCCGCGCATTGGACCTCTCACAGTAGAGGCCGGCTGACAGCGCACATCAGGATGGGACCTGTGCCGGGCCGTCTGATGCTCGGGTCCTCGGTGTCATACTGGAGCCTGAGCGAAGCCTCAGCGGAGCGCATCCGGAAGTATGCCCGCTTCCGGTACTCAGCCCAGCTACTGCCCTCGGTGGCTGGGATGGTCTCCACAGCGCGCTGGAGGGACCGAGACAGCAGCCACTCACGGTAGCCGGTAGGCTCGCGACTCCGCCAGATGGGGCGCCCATTGGCCAGCATTTTTCGGATGAAATCGTAGTAGCTCGCGTCAATCTGCGGACCCCAGCCGGTGCCATCCCCGCGCGGTGCATCCTGCTGAGCCTGTGGCACAGCGTACCGAAGCTCCGCAATACCCTCGCCACCATACAGGTCAGCGGCTGTGATGACATTCCGGGGCACATACTCGCACAGGATGGCCGATTGGCGGAATGTGTAGACCTCGCCAGCAATCACCAGCGACCAGATGACTGACCATCCATCGCCGAGAGATGCCGACGATGATGGCAACGATGCGCCGAATGTGTACGACGCCACCGAACCGCCCACAGTCACAGCCGCAGCATCCACAATGGTCTGACCGGATGAATCCAGCACAGTCACAGTGGAGCCCACAGCGGTAGGAGCTACCAGCGCCCCATCTCCTGTGGAGCGGACAGGCGCCTCAATGGTCTGGCCATTGGTGCCAGCCGCGTCGGAATAGGCTCGCTCCAGCAAATACGGGACCGGCCTGGAGAGTGCGTGCGTGTCAGACCGGACAGCCATGGGAGCGCCTATTGAGCGAGTGTAGAGAGGTCGATTTCTTGGCGGTTCAGGATTTGGCGCACGCTGGCTGGGATGTGCGCCGCTGGTAGATGCCGCGCGCATTGCATGATGAGCAAGCGAGACCGCTCAGATGCCCGGTTTGCCTCGCTGTGAATGCGGTCTATCAGCGGCTTTGTCGCCAGTCTGATTTGGGCCGCACTGAGGGCAGCGCCCCCGTTAGCAATCTCAGCCAATGCACGCACCAAAAACGCATCGCGGCCAACCTCATCCCGTTCCCATTGGACGATATGACCGAGCTGGACCGGTCGCTCCCATGCATCCGTCCACCGGGTAGCCGGCCGTCCGTCGATGTCGATGCCCGACCACATCGCCAGATAGGTCGAGTGTTCTGCTGTGGTGCGGTCCGCGTCAAAACAGGCACTATCAGCGGCAAAGCCGTGGGGGATTTCTGCGTAGCCTTGGCTTTTCAGCTGGCCCACGAATCCGCTGCCCCGGTCCCCTCGGATGTTGCCCGAGATGCCCGGTGCGTGCCAAGCTGGGATGACCAGCGGCACAATCTGGCCGTTTCTGCACCCCAATTTGGCCTGGGAAATCATCCATGTCCAAGGTCCCCGACCCCCGCGCAGACGCAACGGGACTGACCCGAGCGAGGGACCCGAGGCACCACGCGCGAAGGCAGGGACGGAACTGGATGGGGCATCCGTGCTGGATGGCCCCTGTTTAGACTGATTTGCTCGGGTCGCCATTTCTGGCCTCCTATC
>Ga0316204_10006452_pt1 | contig 18034 bp, 17 predicted proteins | sample 6monrhotite_MG_2_FD_205661 | JGI IMG/M metagenome (GOLD analysis project Ga0316204, IMG submission 205661) | Microbial mat bacterial communities from mineral coupon in-situ incubated in ocean water Damariscotta River, Maine, United States -... | ecosystem: Environmental > Aquatic > Marine >... | reverse complement strand
CGGGAGGTTCTGAAAAAGCCTGTTCGGGTAGCCAATGATGCCGACTGCTTTACCCTGTCAGAAGCCATGGACGGCGCAGGAATGGGATTTGACACCGTATTTGGCGTGATCCTGGGCACCGGAATCGGTGGCGGTTTTGTTGCGCACGGGCAACTGCTGAACGGACCAAATTCATTAACCGGTGAGTGGGGCCACAATCCGCTGGTTCAATCAGGTCCAGACCGAAAATGTTTCTGCGGCCGGATAAATTGTGTTGAGACCTGGATATCCGGCCCTGCTATAGCAAACGAATATAACCGAATTCACGGGGCAACCCTGCTGGCTCACGATATTGCCGCCAGCGACGCCCCGGAATGTATTGCCGCTATCGACCAGTTTCTAGAACGCCTATCGGCTGCTCTCGGTGCTATCATCAACAGCTTTGATCCGCACTGCATTGTTTTTGGCGGAGGGCTTTCAAACATTGAAAGACTATATGCCGAGTTGCCAGATTTGATTCCAAATCATATTTTGCCCGCCAAGTGCCTAACCAAGATTGCAAAGGCAAAGTACGGAGATAGCAGCGGGGTTCGGGGAGCAGCCTGGCTATGGCCCTAGACGACCCGGCATTACAAAAGCAGCCCACCCTTTGCCGTACATGTTTCCACACCTTCTTTGGCGGAGGTATATGCCCAAAGTGTGCCCGCCCCCGGATCATTTCCCACCCCGAGCTATTTGAATTATCGATTGCCCATATGGACTGTGATGCTTTTTATGCAGCCGTAGAAAAACACGATCACCCCGAATATGCAGCACGCCCTGTTATTATTGGCGGCGAAAAAAGAGGCGTGGTTTCAACAGCTTGCTATATTGCTCGTATGTCTGGCGTTCGCTCTGCGATGCCAATGTATAAGGCAAAAAAACTCTGCCCTGACGCTCTTGTTCTTCGGCCAAACATGAAGCGCTACAGTGAAGTTGGCAAAGCCATTAAAGAAAAAATGCGTACGCTTACCCCGCTTGTCGAACCGCTCTCCGTTGACGAAGCTTTCATGGATCTGTCGGGCACAGAAAAACTGCACAAAGCATCGCCTGCCGTCCTGCTGGCACAGCTGGCAGCAGAGATCGAGCAAGACCTTGGCATAACCGTTTCAATCGGGCTCGCCCCTAATAAATTTCTGGCAAAACTTGGTTCCGATATGGATAAACCTCGGGGCTTTACTGTGATTGGCAATCAGAATGCGAAGACCCTTCTTGCCACATTACCCATAACCCGGATTTACGGCATCGGCGCAAAATCTGCAAAGGCGCTTGCCAAAGATGGCCTTAGCCAAATCAGCCAGCTTCAAGAAATGGATGAAGGCATATTAATGCGCCGATATGGGGAAATCGGGCAGCGGTTATTCCGGCTCGCGCGCGGCATCGACACCCGGCGTGTTCAAACAGGCGCAGGCGTGAAAAGCGTATCCTCCGAGCGTACCTTAGAGCGCGACCTTACAGCCTATGACTCGCTGGAAAAAAAACTATGGGCGCTTTGCGAAAATGTCGCAGCGGACCTTAAACACAAAGAACTAGCCGGCGTAACCGTTACCCTAAAAATGAAAAACAGTATGCACCGAATAATCACGCGTTCTCGCACCCTCGGCGCCCCTACCCAGTTGGCTGAAACGCTGTTCGAAATAGGGTGTTCACTTTTAAGGCCGCTTATCGACGGCAGTCCATACCGGTTGATTGGTATCGGCATCAGCGGCTTTCGTCCGCTTTCTGAAGCGGATCAGCCCGACTTGGTGGAACCCCTTCGTACGCGCCGCGCCAATGCAGAGCGTGCGATGGACAAACTAAAAGACCGGTACGGAAAATCTGCAGTAGGCAAAGGTCGAGGATTCGAAACGGCAGAAGCTGCCCACAAGAAAAAATGACATAGTTTTTTGTAAATAAAACAACGACTTATGCGGCGCACTCAGTGGCATAGCTCTTGCTTATTCTCAAACATGAATTTTTGCAGGAGAAAAACATGATTGACCAAAGCGCCGACAAGCTCAAAGAGCGAGCAGAAATCAACCCTTATGTGAATACCCTTGCAGGCAAACTAATGCGCACAGCGGCCAATGCCGAAATGAAGTTTGACAGCGACGGTTGGCAGTTGATCACCGAAGTACTTAGTTATGCTGCGGCAGCGGAACAGCGCATGGCAGAACAAGATGATCGCATTTCCTTTTTGGAGCAATTGTCTGTCACCGACGAATTAACCGGCATCCCAAACCGTCGCGGCTTGCGAAACGCGCTTGGCAAAACGCTGGCCTCAGCTGCTCGCCATCAGGAACAAGGTGTGCTTGGATTTCTTGATCTCGACAAATTCAAAGATATCAACGACATATATGGGCACACTGCAGGCGACGCTGTATTGCGGCATGTTGCCAAGTGCCTGAAAAACCATATTCGGCCTGAAGATACGGTGGCACGCATTGCCGGCGACGAGTTCGCAATGATACTCAGCCGCTGCGATGCAAACCAGGGAAGAGCACGCTTGCGCACGTTGCAACGAGAAATCAATAATAGCGTCGTGAATTATGCAGGGAAAAAAATCAGTGTGGGATGCTCCATAGGGATCCAGCATTTTGATGGCAAGACCGATCCAACCGAACTTATAGAAGCTGCCGACAAAGCGATGTATCACGATAAAGAAACACGCAAAGGCCGACACCTTGGCTGTGCGTAAATGCTAACGAACATTTGAATTAAGGGGCCATAGAGCCCCTTTTTTATATGATTGATGTTTGTTTTATCTGCATAAATTGACTAGGGTTTTCTCACCGTCATAATTAAAAGTAGTCTTGAGGCCAATCCATGAAAATTGAGAACAAACTAGCCGAGCTCGGCATTCATGTCCCGGTTGCTGCGGCACCCGTAGCCAATTATGTACCCTTCGTCATTTCAGGAAACCTTGTAAGCATCTCGGGCCAGGTTCCCTTTCAGGACGGAAAACTTGCTTTTACCGGCAAAGTGAACGACGGCGTAAGCATTGAAGATGCCTGTGCCGCTGCGCGGTTGTGCGCGCTCAATATCGTCGCACAGCTAAAAGCCGCGTGTGGCGGTGATCTCAACCGCGTAAAGCGTATTGTGAAACTTGGCGCATTTGTAAACTGCACAGACGGCTTTGGTGGACAGCCCCAAATTATAAATGCGGCTAGCGATTTGATGGTGGATATTTTTGGCGACGCAGGCCGCCACAGCCGGTCAGCTGTGGGTGTGAACGCCCTTCCTTTAAATGTACCTGTTGAAATAGACGCTCTTGTAGAAATTTGTCCTTAACCAACAACCCATATCATTAGCCAACAGGCTATAGAATGAAAAGACATGGCCAATAATAAAGACAGAAGCTTTCCCTGGCTCACGCAATTTGACATAGCCCATCGGGGCTTGTTTGAAGCCGGCACATTAGCGGAAGAAAATTCTGTCGCATCGGTTGCTGCAGCCAAATCTGCGGGATATGCTGCCGAAATTGATGTGCGCACCTCTGCAGACGATATTATCATGGTTTACCATGATGATACGCTAGAGCGATTAACCTCGGGCGAAGGCCCCGTAGCACAGTGGGGTTTTAAACAATTAAAAGCACTTGAAGTAGGAAACAGCGGCGCTGGCATTCCGACCTTACCGGAAATAATGGACGTCGTTGATGGCGAAATCCCTCTTTTCATCGAATTAAAATCACCGTCCCATAACGACATTCAAAAAGTATGCGCAGGTGTAAGGCACTGTTTTGAAGGATACAAAGGCCCTGTAGCGGTGATGAGCTTTGACCCTCGCATCGTAGCTTGGTTCAAAATATATATGCCCAAATATCCACGAGGCCTCATTGTAGGCCGTGAAACGTTGTTAGACTGGAAACACCGCCTTGTTGCGCCCTTTTGGATGCGAAAATGTCGCCCCGATTTTGTTGCATGTGACATCAATTTGCTGCCCAACAGTTTTTGCAAACGCTGGCGGGCGAAAGGCAAGCCTGTCTTGACTTGGACAGTGCGTGACAAAAAAATGGAAGAAATCGGCAGGAAACACGCCGACGCCCTAATTTTTGAAAAGCCAGCTGTCGTAGAGCCTTAAACCTCACCACTTACAGGAGACGTCAATTGTCAGAGGCGCAGCCTTTTAGCGCCGAGATTATCGGCTCCATCGCTGAAATAAACCCTGTAGAATGGGACGCATGCACCGATGGCAATCCGTTTCTAAGACATGCTTTTCTTTTGGCGCTGGAAGCGTCGGGGTGCGCAAGCCTGGAAACAGGATGGCAGCCCTATCATTTTCGCCTCATGGACCATGAAAGCGGCTCGACCCTCGGCTTCCTGCCTTGTTACCTCAAGTCTCATTCGTTCGGCGAATATGTATTTGACCATGCTTGGGCCCATACTTACGAGCATGCTGGTGGTAAATACTATCCAAAACTGCAATCTTCTGTTCCTTTCACGCCCGTAACCTGCCCGAGGCTGTTGATGATCCCAGGTACCCGGGAAGAAGCAAAGTCTGGCCTCTTACAGGCTGTTATCAGCGCTACGAATCAGCTCGACCTGTCCTCTGCCCATATGACGTTTTTAAATCAGTCAGAAGCTTCTCTGGCTGAAAATTGTGGGTATTTGCTGCGTACTGACCAACAATTCCACTGGAAAAATAACGGCTATAACTCGTTTGAGGAATTCCTTGAGACGTTAAGCAGTCGCAAGCGCAAGCAAATAAAAAAAGAGCGACGGACCGCACTCGCAAATAATATCCAGATCGAGCAATTGCGCGGAAAGGATATTACCGAAGCCGACCTTGATCAGTTTTTTGTGTTCTACGAAGACACAGGCACCCGAAAATGGGGGCAGCCCTATCTAACCCGCGAGTTTTTTGCACAAATACACCAAAATATGCCTGAGGACATCGTATTGTTTATGTGCCGCAGGGGCGACAACTATATCGGCGGCGCGATTAATTTTGTGGGACCGGATACGCTTTATGGCCGCTATTGGGGCTGCACTGAAGAGCACCCCTGCCTGCATTTTGAAACTTGCTATTATCAGGCGATAGACTATGCAATCACGCACGGCCTAAAAACCGTGGAGGCAGGTGCACAAGGACCACACAAAATAGCGCGCGGCTATAGCCCGGTAAAAACCTATAGCGCGCACTGGATACGAGACCCAAAATTCAGAGAGGCCTTGGAAAAGTTTCTATTGGTTGAAGGGCAGGATGTTGATGCAGAAATAAGCTATCTTACGGCCCACGCACCTTTTAAAAAGATTTAAATTCAGCGTGGGAAAGTCCGTACAAACAGTGTGGCTCAATCATATGGCCTTTGGTAACACCTGGGTGATCAAAATCTTCCGAGATATCAGTCGTCATACCTATTTTTCCATTACCCTGCGCGACGGACCGTTACAAGCAGCAGTGAATGAGACCTCTTCTGGCACTTCCTTTTCCTCAAAAGCAAAAGCTAGTGCGCCTAAGGCTCCTTCAGGCGCACAAAAGGCGGGAGGTCTTCCTCACGCCAGGCACACAATATCAGTCGGTCTGTCTCAACAAACAAGCTATTTGACTTTTTCTGTCTCTTTACCGGGATCCGACGGTCGGTTTTGTTTTGGCACTGGCTTTTTGGCCTTCTTGCCTGCACTTGGCCCGGTTGAATTCTTTTGCGACGGCACAGGTGCGTGCGCCGTAATTTCAAAGGCAAGTTCATCGCCTTTGGTTTTCACAACCACTTCCCCGCCTTTAGCCAATTTTCCAAACAACAGCTCATCTGCTAGCGGCTTTTTGATGCTTTCCTGAATCACGCGTGCAAGCGGTCGGGCACCATACATACGGTCGTACCCGCGCTTTGCCAGCCATGATTTTGCCGCTTCATCGACAGAAATTTCCACACCCCGGTCGGCAAGCTGAAGCTCCAGCTGCAGAATAAATTTCTCCACCACGCGCTCCACCACTTCAGGCGGCAGGAAGTCAAAGGAAACCGTTGCGTCCAGCCTGTTTCTAAACTCTGGGCTAAAGAATTCTTTAATAGCGTCGTCACTGGCGCTGTCATTGGTTTCTCGTCCAAAACCAATTGCCGACTTGCTCAGTTCCCGAGCGCCCGCATTTGTAGTCATAATCACAATCACGTTGCGGAAATCTATTTTTTTGCCGTTATGGTCGGTCAGCGCCCCGTTATCCATAACCTGCAACAATACATTGAACAGATCAGGGTGCGCTTTCTCAATCTCGTCGAGCAGCAATACGCAGTGCGGATGCTGGTCCACAGCGTCCGTCAACAAACCGCCTTGATCGAAGCCAACATAGCCCGGAGGTGCGCCTATCAACCGCGATATAGAGTGGCGTTCCATATATTCAGACATATCAAACCGGTGCAACTCCACGCCCAACAAATTGGAAAGCTGACGCGCCACCTCGGTTTTACCAACGCCCGTTGGACCTGCAAACAGATAGGAACCTATCGGTTTGTCTGGCTCCCTAAGTCCGGCACGAGACAGCTTGATAGCCGCTGACAGGGCCTCAATGGCGGTGTTTTGCCCAAACACAACGCGCTTGAGGTCCGCTTCCAGCGTCTTCATGGTGCGGCTTTCGTCGCGGTTAACCGTTTTCGGCGGTATGCGCGCGATCATCGCGATCACATTCTCAACATCTTTCACGCCAATAGTTTTTTTACGCTTGGAAGGTGGCGCCAGCATTTGTGCAGCGCCTGTTTCGTCCAAAACATCAATCGCTTTGTCCGGTAACTTCCGATCGGAAATATAACGATCAGACAATTCCACCGCAGTTTTTATGGCTTCGGCAGTATAGCGCACGCCGTGGTGTTCTTCATAATAAGGCTTTAGGCCTTTTAGTATTTTGATCGTATCACCAACGGATGGTTCATTGATGTCAATTTTTTGAAAGCGTCGCAACAAGGCTCGATCTTTTTCAAAATGACTGCGAAATTCTTTGTAAGTGGTAGACCCCATGCAACGAATAGTTCCGCTTGCAAGCGCTGGTTTTAACAGATTGGAGGCATCCATCGCGCCGCCTGATGTAGCGCCCGCTCCAATTACCGTGTGAATTTCATCGATAAAGAGTATGGAATGTTCAGTGCTTTCCAGCTCTTTCACCACTGCCTTGAGGCGTTCTTCAAAGTCACCGCGGTACCGGGTGCCCGCGAGCAATGATCCCATGTCGAGGGAAAAGATTGTCGATGTCAGCAAAACTTCCGGCACATCTTTTTCAACGATACGCCGGGCAAGACCTTCAGCAATCGCTGTTTTGCCTACGCCGGGGTCTCCGACCAGAAGCGGGTTGTTTTTGGTTCTGCGGCACAAAATTTGAACGGCACGTTCCAGTTCCTGGGCGCGGCCAATAAGCGGGTCAATTTTACCCTCACGTGCTTTATCGTTTAGGTTCACACAATATGCATCAAGTGCGGTATCAGCTTTTTGGTTAGGTTCGCTACCATCGGCCGTTTCGCCTTCACCTTCTTTTTCAGAAGCACCACGAACCGAACGATCTTCGTTGCGCTCCGGCACTTTAGCGATGCCGTGCGAAATATAGCTAACCGCGTCTAACCGCGTCATATCCTGGCTTTGCAAGAAATATACAGCATGGCTTTCGCGCTCTGAAAATAACGCGACAAGCAAATTGGCGCCGGTCATTTCTTCGCGCCCGGATGACTGAACATGCAATAGTGCACGCTGCACTACACGTTGAAATCCTGCCGTAGGCGTAGCTTCCAAGCCTTCGGTTTCTATCTTCAAATTTTCCATATCGTCATCAAGATACGCAACGATTGCAGCGCGCAGTACGTCAACGTCCACGCCGCAAGCGCGCAGTACTGCCAGCGATTCTGGATCGCTTAAAAGCGATAGCAACAGATGCTCGAGGGTGGCATACTCGTGGCTACGCTCATTGGCTTCTTTAAGCGCTCTATGCAGCGTCTCTTCAAGATGTGGAGAAAAACTTGGCACTCTGCTTTTTCCTTTGATCTAGCTTCTAATGTATCCGCTCTAATATTTGGTGCGGCTTATGAAGGTTTTAAACCCCTCTTGAAACGCTGGTTATTCCTTTTCCAGCGTGCATTGGAGCGGATGTTCATTCTGCTTGGCAAATGCCAGCACCTGATTAACCTTGGTTTCGGCAACTTCGAAAGTGAATATACCGCACACGCCGACACCGCGTTGGTGCACTTGCAACATAACATCTGTCGCTTCTTCCATCGTCATACGGAAAAACCGCTGCAGAATATGAACGACAAATTCCATCGGCGTGAAATCATCATTTAAAAGAATAACTTTATACATAGACGGTTTTTTGGTTTTGGCTTCAGTGCGGGTTAATAACCCTGTGCCATTGCCTTTGTCATCGCCGCCAACATTTTTTTCGTCATCTGACATCAGATCTCCAGAAATACGTCCAGCAAGATACGCCTTAGAACCAATGTAATACATTTAGCTTCTACTAAAAGGGTAAAGATGCAGTGAAAATCGAATTTCTTAACCTAGTGGCCTGTACCAAGCTCAAATCGCTGCGCTAAAATTCATCAGGTGCATCAACATTTGAGGCGGCAAGAGCAGCAACAAGTGCGACTTTTAAGCGCTCCAAACCTTCTTCGCTTGAGGCTTCGCAGCGCGCTACAAGCACTGCCTGAGTATTTGACGCCCGCAAAAGCCACCAACCATCATCAGTTAACACCCGGACCCCGTCCACCGTTGACATATTTGCCCCTGCGGCTTCAAGCCTTGTCTTAACCTCTTGAACAACTTCAAATTTCCGAACATCGTCACAGTCAAAACGCAATTCCGGTGTATTGATAGCTTGCGGCAATCCGTCTCTTAAGGCGTCCAAATTTCCGCCTTGCACGGTTATAGCGTTCAAAAACCGTATGCCTGCATATAGCGCGTCATCATGGCCGTAAAATTTATGTTTATAGAAAATATGGCCCGACATCTCGCCCGCGAGCGGCGCACCGAGCTCAACCATTTTTGCTTTAATAAGTGAATGGCCTGTTTTCCACATTACTGGTTCGCCGCCAAGATCGGCAATTCGGTCAAAAAGCGCCTGACTGGCTTTTACATCAGCGATGATCGGTGCACCGGGTATTGTTTTCAGCAAGTCACCAGCCATGATCGCGAGCATCTGGTCACCCCACACCACACGGCCCTGCCCGTCAATGGCACCAATTCTGTCACCGTCGCCATCAAAGGAAAGTCCAATATCACAGCCCTCACGCGCCACAACGTCCTTCAATTGCTGCAAGTTTGCTTCAACGGTTGGGTCAGCGTGGTGGTTCGGGAAAGTACCGTCCACCTCTCCATTGATAACGATATGTTCGCCAGGCAGGCGCTTCACAAGCGCCTCGACAGCCGGGCCCGCAGAACCATTGGCCGGGTCCCAGGCCACTTTGAAGTTTTGCATGTCTACATCGCGGACAAGACGGTCAATATAGTCGTCAAAAACGTCCACTTGCGTGATTGTCCCGTTGCCGATCTCGAAATCACCACAGGCAGAGAGCGCGCCAAGTGCTTGAATAGCATCGCCGTAACAGGGCTTTTTGCCCACCATCATTTTAAAACCGTTGTAATTCGGTGGGTTATGCGACCCGGTCACCATCACACCGCCGTCAGCTTCCAGCTCAAACACCGAATAATAAAGCATCGGTGTACCCGCTAGTCCGATACAGCACACGTCAACGCCGGTGGAGATTATGCCGTCCATTAGGGCCGAAGACATTTCCGGTGAAGAGATACGACCATCGAACCCGACACACACTTTAGTACCGCCTGCCCGCTTAATAGTGGTGCCGTAGGCACACCCCAGCGCAGATGCGTCGGCACTGCTCAATGTTTCGCCGATAATACCGCGAATATCATATTCGCGCAAAATAGTCGGATTAAAAGTATAAGCTGTCATCGCATCCTCAGAAATCTGAAATTTTGGGTAAAGTGTCAGCGCCTACAACAAAGGTCAACGGCAAACACAGAAGGCTTTGTACATATAATAAATGTGGTTCTATTTTTTAATTAAAACTTGTTTTGCTTCGTTCAACTGAGCGGCCATCCAATCACTCCCGCCTTTGTCAGGGTGGCACTGGGCCATTAACCGCTTATAGGCGGTATTGATATCGGTCTTGGTTGCGTCATGCTGCAAACCTAAAACCTCCAGCGCTTCATCTTTCGTCATTTGGCCATGAGTTTTTTTAGGGCTAAAATTGCCTGCCATTTTGGCAGCTGATTTCGCCGCGCCCAAAATACGCCATAGCGTAAAGGCACCGGGTACCAGCGCGCTAACAACCCCGGCACGGGCGTAAAGCACAAGCCCCAGCACAATTGAGAGCGCAATAGCTGACCATAGAAGCGCTCGTTTTGCCGATTTAACTTCGGCGCGCGCCCACCAGTTCAGCACCAGCAACAAACCACCCGCCAATAAAAAACCTACCAACAGAAAAGCCATACCCTATGCCGTTTCTTTTTGACGCAGCGGTAACGCCAGCGAATCAACCAAACGGCGCACTTCTTGCCGGGCCGCAACATTGGAAAGCGACATGCCTTTTCCATCAAGGCCACCAGCTTCTTTGAGGTCCATCAAAGTGAGCCCTCGCAAAAATAGTTCACGGTATATTACGCGCTCTCCCAAGCCCGGAATATGCCGCATGCCCACGCGTTTGCTCAAATTGTTCAGAACTGCTTCTACACGTTCCTTGTTTTTAGCATGCAGCGAGCCAACCCGGTTTCTAAGCACAACCCAGTCAATTTTTCCGCCGTCAGCCATCGCACGCCGCTGTCTGGCCTTCCAAACCATTTCAGCATAGAGGCTGGGGCCCTCTACCTCATGCGTGTCTGCATTAACCCGGGCAAGCAAATCCAAATCGACAAAGCTATCGTTAACAGGCGTCACCAGCGTATCAGCCGCAGTATGTGCCAGACGAGATAAAAACGTATCACTACCCGGACAATCCACCACTATGGCATCCACCTCTGTCATCAACTCAAGATAAGCCGCCTCGAAGCGATTTTTTTCGTCAAGCTCTGCATCGTCGGAGACCCGCAGCGCAGAACGAGGAACAACCTTTTCCACAGGCATCGGGAGCTGCAATTTTTTTTCCGTATTATAGCTACGCCGGTTTTCAATATAACGCGTCAGGCTTTTTTGTCTGGCGTCCAGATCAATGGTGCCAACGCGGAAGCCTTCCCGCAAGAGCGCAACAACAATATGCATTGCTGTAGTAGATTTACCTGACCCCCCTTTCTCGTTCCCAAGAACAATCATATGGGGGCGCTTGGACGTAGATTGATCGTATGCTGGTTCACTATCAGGCACAGACGTGCTCTCCCTTAAACACAAAATATATTTGGTTTATATGCCACACATTACAAGTGAAATACCATCGCCAACAACAGAATATGCTCGGCATCCATTTTTTCGACATTATATCTGGTCTAGGTATATTTGAAGATTACTGCAGGAGGAACGCCTGGGTGCGTGACCGACTAAGAAATATGATGGTTTATGCGCTGTTGGCAGCTTTGATTGCCATCGTACCAATTGGTATTGCGCGCCATATGCTGGCAAAATCGCGGCCTGATGCTTTTCTGCAGGATCAACCGAATTATTTATCGCACTTATATCCGCCCCGCGGCAAAGCTGAGCTTTCGCAAAAACTGGCTGGTTTGCTCGACGCGGATTTACATCACATGAGCGAAGTGCCGCGTATTTATCTCTCGCGACTACCCGAGGTATTGCCGTCACTCTACGACGCGCGGGAAAAGAAACGCATGTTCACCTCGTCGATGTTACCCATTATTCTGCGTGCCAATGAATTGATCATTGCCGATCGCGGGCGGCTTATTGCGATTTTGCACAAAACGACAACCGAGACCGCTCTGGAAAAAGCAGAAAAAGAATGGCTTTTGCGAACGGCCAAACAGTACCGGGTTAAACTATCAAAAACCCCTTCCCCCAGTGAAATTGAGAAACTTCTTTATAGAATAGATATCGTGCCTGTATCGCTGGCACTAGCGCAGGCGGCTATCGAGTCTGGCTGGGGCACCAGCCGGTTTGCCCAAAGCGGCAATGCCCTGTTTGGGGAATGGGTGTGGGACAGCAGTGCAGACGGCATCGTCCCCATGGGCCGCGACGAGGGAAAAACCCACCGGATCAAAAGCTTTGATTACCTCTTGGATAGCGTACGAAGCTATATGACCAATTTAAACCGCCACAACAGTTATGAAGACCTGCGACGACGCCGGGCTGAACTGCGAGAACACTCGCTCGTAGTTACTGGATCTGCGCTTGCCCCAGCGCTTGTAGACTATTCCGAGCGCGGCACCGATTATGTGAATGACGTATTGTCAATCATCAACTTTAATGACCTTGGCGCCCTTGATCACGCCTTGCTAGGCAGTTCATAGAGGCCTTTATGACAGACAATCCACCAATCGTACGTACCGTCGGTGAGCTGCGCGCACAAGTAAACTCTTGGCGAAATGAAGGCCACACCATAGGCCTTGTGCCTACCATGGGTGCACTCCACAAGGGGCATCTATCACTGGTTTCTGAAATTGCGAACAAAGTGGATAAGGTAATAGTTTCTATCTTTGTAAACCCAACCCAGTTTGGCAAAAACGATGATCTGGATAAATATCCTCGCCGCGAAGTTGACGACCAACAAAAACTGGCACAAACACCGGCTACGCTTATTTTTGCGCCCACGGTTGAAACCATGTACCCCGACGGCCACTGCACCGGTGTAACCGTGTCAGGCATTAGCGAACTGCTAGAAGGCGCAGCGCGGCCTGGGCATTTCAACGGCGTCGCAACAATAGTTAGCAAGTTGCTGTTGCAAAGCATGCCTGATATCGCCATTTTTGGTGAAAAAGACTATCAACAGCTGGCTGTTATTCGCCAATTTGCGCGAGACTTGGACATTCCAACTGAAATCATGGGCGGTAAACTTGTACGCGAAGCCGACGGGTTAGCCTATTCTTCACGCAATACATATCTAAGCACAGAAGAACGCCAAATAGCCGGCAAATTCAATCGCATTTTACGGAATGCAGTTGACGCAGTGCAAAAAGGCCAAAACCTGCGTGCTACAGAAAAAGAAGCGAGCACTGCGCTGATCGCGGCAGGTTTTCTTGCTGTAGATTATGTCTCTATCGCCGACAAGACAACGCTGCGCCAGCTGGACACCATTGCAAACGGCGCACAAATTTTAGCCGTTGCCCGCATAGGCGACGTGCGGCTTCTTGACAATATGGCTATTGAGGCACCCTAGAGTGCCCCAATAAAATGCGCCTATTTGCTTGCTGCTTCTTCGCCTGTTTCTTCGGCTGGCGCTTTAGGCAGCGGCTTACGGGGCAACTTTTCATCTCGCATAGCGGCATTATAGATAAAGCTAGCCATAATAACCGCGGCTTGTTTTAGGTCTTTAGCATAAGCATGATCAAGCAAATCCAGCTGGCTGTGATGAAGCCTGCTTCCGTAATCAAGCGGATCCTGTATAAACTGAAACCCGGGTAGGCCTATATCGTCAAAAGGCTCGTGATCAGTGCCGCTTGTTGTATTCAGCGTGACTGTTTCGGCACCCAAATCATGGAACGGTGCCAACCATTTTTCAAAAATTGGCGCCACTGCCGCGTTGCCCTCAGCATAAACACCGCGGATTTTTCCAGATCCGTTATCCAGATTAAAATAAGCAGAAAAACGATCGAATTCAGGCTTATAGACAATCGGGAACTGGCCAAATTTTTTCGAATAAGGCTCCATGTACTTAAGCGTATCGTCTGTACTTTCCGGGCGCTCTGCCAAATTGTTCATCACATATTGCTGTGAGCCAAAATAGCCTTGCTCTTCACCGCCCCACAGACCAAACCGTATGGTACGCTTTGGTTTCACGCCAATCGCCTTCAATATGCGCGCTGCTTCCATAACCACGGCAACGCCAGCACCGTTGTCAACTGCACCATCGCCAACGAACCAACTATCGAGATGCGCGCCAGCCATCACAAGCTCGGGCCGACGGCCTTTGCCAGGAATATCCCCGAGCGTAGAATAGCTTTTCATGTCTGCAGTATGGAATGTCGCATCTACGTCAATGGTTAGCTTCACATCGTCGCCGCCGTCCAGCAATCTCACAGCACGGGTATAATGTTCCCATGCCAAGGCAACGGCCGGAATTTTGGCTGTCATGCCCTCAATATGTTGGTAGGAAGTCGCTTCAATAAGCATTGCTTTGCGCGGCGACCGACGCACCATGGCAACAGCGCCCTCTTTCGCCAGAAACTGCTCACGCTCGTAAAAGAAGCTTTTATAACTGACCCACCCCTCAATACCGTTTCCGGCACCGTGTGGCACATCGAATTCCTTCGTGCCTTCCAAACTCTCGCCATCAAGACGACGAAAAAACTTGTTTGTTGGCTCGTTTTGGTCAGGCACGCTGTCAACAAACACTATTTTGCCCTTCAGCTTGCCTTCCCATTTTTCAAAGTCAGCCACGCGGCGCATAGGAGCATGGATTATCTCCCCTTCCACAACGCCCTCAGTACCGGGGTGCCAACTAATGGGCATGGCGGAAAGCTGCGTTTTGCGAGGGGCCGTCATAAACACCTCAACCCGCTCCATTGTCCAACCGGGCCCAAACTCAAACCCTTCCAGGCGTGTATCTTCCAGCCCCCACTCCTGAAGCTTGTCTTTGGTCCAATTGTTAGCCTCCAACATAGCCGGCGATCCGGTTAAGCGAGGCCCGATTTTATCGGACAAATGCGCCAATGTTTCCATTACCTGCGAGCGGTTAAATCCCTCGTCCCGGATTTTATTAATGATATCAAGATCAACCGCGTCGTCTGCCCCAACGCCAAAACTTATGCACACTGTTACCAGCGCCCCGGTAATAAAATTTTTCAAGTTAGCCCCCTGTTGGCTGTGTTTAACTTTCAGCTCGTCCGAGCATCTTGCAGCTCTTATAAAACCGCTAATGTCTAGCAAAAGCAAAATGCGCTGAAATACGTTTTAAATGCGGTGAACCGCAGCTAATCCAGCCCTTCTCACTCTTACTCTTTCACTTCTTCGACGAACCAGGAATAGTCGGTGATGGGTCGCAACGCTTCCACGCCTGCCAGCACGAACCGCGTGTCGCATGACCAGTCCTCAAACCGGTTAAAAAGCGGCGACATTTCTTTCCCCCACGGCACGTCCAGTTGCCTGGCCACAGCGTCAACATGTTCGGGAAATCGAATAAGGTCGCCAAACGCGGCGCTTTCTTTAATAACCAAATTAGAGAGGCGTCCCATAAAACATATGCGCTCTACCAAGCGCTCACCAAAAGTTCCCGGCAGAGCAGCAAGCTCGCCAGCAATTTTCTTCTTCACTGACTGCACCAGTTTGCTAGCCCCCGCGAAATTGGCCTCTACACCACCAAAACTGTCACCCTTAACCTGGTTTGCTGCCTTGAGTGCACGCCGCCTCACTTCCACCGGCAATTCCTTAAATCCGCTAACCATCCAAAAAGCAATGCGGTGCCGAAGGGCATCCACAGAACCACCTTTTATGATAAAATCATCGCCGCCAGCCCGCAGGCCTCCGCGCACAATATCGATGTCATCATATCCAGTTAGATAAATGGCGGGCATGTTTTTAAGGCCAGCGCGCTCCAGCCCTTCCATAAAATCAAATCCACCTTCGCCAGGCATCTGGATATCACTTATAATAAGCGATGGCCGGTGCGAGCGAACGAGTTCAGTGGCTTCTTCAGCATTTTCCGCGATAATAGCCTCAAAGCCGAAATGGCGTACAGCTGCTGCGTTGACCTGCAGTACAACGGGTTCATCATCTAATAAAAGAACTGTGCCGTCTTTCATAAATTACCTTCAAGACAGCTAAATATTCATGCCAAAACAGGCTTGTTTCTTAAATTATGAATATCGCCGCCAAACCCAGGAACACAAAAAAGCCAACCACGTCAGTGATTGTTGTAACAAATACACTTGAGGCAATCGCGGGATCGATTTGTGCCTTTTGAAGCCCTATCGGCACCAAAATTCCGCATAAACCTGCAACAAATATATTAAACATCATTGCGGCTGCAAATATGCCGCCCAGTAGCGGGCTTGAGAACCAAAACCAGGCCACTAACCCTGCAAAAGCAGCCAACATCAGGCCATTTAGGCTGGCCGCCATTAGTTCGCGGTTCATAACCCTAAAAGCGTTAGTAGAGCTCAATTCTTTGGTGGCGAGCGCGCGCACGGCAACGGTCATGGTTTGCGTACCCGCATTGCCGCCCATAGACGCAACAATCGGCATCAATATAGCCAACGCCACCAGCTGTTCAATCGTGGCTTCAAAATGGCTAATTACATAAGATGCCAACACCGCCGTCGCCAAATTCACAAATAGCCACACGAAGCGGCCTTTAATAATCTCAACGAAACTTTCGTTAATACCAGATTCGTCGCGCACACCTGCAAGTGCCAGAATATCCGCTTCGGCTTCTTCTTCAATTACATCAACAACATCATCAACGGTAATTACACCAACCAGCCTCTGGCCTTCGTCCACAACTGACGCCGATATCAGATGATATTTGGTAAACTGGTAAGCCACTTCTTCCTGATCAGCCAGAACATCAATCACATAAGGCTCTTTGTCCATGATATCGCCGATGGTAACGGGGCGATTGGCGCGCATGATACGTGAAAGCGGTACGGTGCCCACGGGCCGGTGGCTGGGGTCCACAACAAAAATATCGTAGAAATCCTCGGGAATATCTTCATTATCAGACCGTAAAAAGTCGATGGTTTGGCCGATAGTCCAGAACTCTGGCACCGAAAACAATTGCCGTTGCATCAGGCGGCCCGCAGAATCTTCCGGATACCCCAAGCTTTCTTCAATAGCTACCCGGTCGTCAGCGGGCAATTTGCCCATCACTTCCTGGCGGTCTTCTTCGTCCAGCTCTTCGATCACATAGACGGCGTCATCGGTCTCCATATCAGTGACAGCATCAGCAATTTGAGCGTTGGGCATATGCTCATACAAATCGTCCTGAGCTTCGCCCTCAATTTCACTTAGAACTTCCGGGTCCAGCTTGTCGCCAAGCAAGCCAATCAGCTTTTTCCGCTTGCCAGATGCCAACACTTCAAGAATATCGGCCACATCGGCAGCATGCACTTCTTCCAGAAGGGCCCAAACTTCAGCCGGATCATCCTGTTTCAGGGCGGCTTCAAGCTGGCTGACGAAATCTTTACTTAGGTGGACATCTGTTTGCGGAGTCTCGCGTTGTTCAGCGTCGGCGCGCCGGGTGCCAGATGCATCTGTGTTGTGATTATCTTCAACCATCGTGCCCCTCCCGTAACTATCCGGTTTTACCTAGTAAAATATGCCAAACACAAACCAGTACCCTGTGATAGAAGAAACCGGGCTGAGTTGGAAGCTTTTGAAGAAAAAAAGTGTGTCACGAGCGTTAAAAGCCCTAGATGCCTGATACAAGCCAAACATTCACACAGTACCAACAAAAAAAGACAGCCCGTCCAGCAGGCTGCCTTTTTTTGTCATACTCTGAGGTAAGAGCATGATGGTGCGGACGAGAAGACTCGAACTTCCACGGGAACTTAATCCCACAGCGACCTCAACGCTGCGCGTCTACCAATTCCGCCACGTCCGCAAGATCGGGGGCTTACCTATCAGCATTGATATCACCCTGCAAGGGGAAAATACGGGAAATAGAAACAATAGGAAATGGCGAAGCTAAACCTGAAGCTCGCTCATCATCCGCGTTACAGAAACACCAATGCGCTCACCCACAATCATAATCTCGCCGCGCGCGACAAGCTCGCCATTTGCGTAAATCCAGCATTCATCTTCATGCTTGGCGTCTAGGTCAATCACAGCACCACGTCCCATTTTCAGCAGCTGACGCACAGGCATATGCGCGCGCCCCAGCACAACGGTGATCTCAACGGTGACCCTATTTATAGCTTGTAGGTTCATTTTTGCCTCTCCACCGCTAAAGTTGCACAAAAGCGGTTAGTAAACCCTTAACCCAAAAGGCTTCTCTAGTTCAAGGGCCTTG
>Ga0316204_10006451_pt1 | contig 18034 bp, 10 predicted proteins | sample 6monrhotite_MG_2_FD_205661 | JGI IMG/M metagenome (GOLD analysis project Ga0316204, IMG submission 205661) | Microbial mat bacterial communities from mineral coupon in-situ incubated in ocean water Damariscotta River, Maine, United States -... | ecosystem: Environmental > Aquatic > Marine >... | reverse complement strand
TATCACCATTTAAGTCAGCGACAAAAAGCGCCTCTGCACGGTTGAAGCCTGAAGATTGGTTAACATAAACCGCCGGTGTTGCACCGTCATTCATATAAATAGTCGTTGCAGACGAAGTGCCAGCAACGATATCTAAATGGGTATCACCATCCATATCAGCCACCCAAACCACATCAGCACTATCGGTACTGAGAACTTCTTCGGTAAAGGTTGGAGCCGCATCACCATTGTTACGAAGTAAAACAATCTGTGAGCCAGCAGAAACCACATCAATATCGCCATCCCCATCAATGTCTACATCAAATAGGAATCTTGTAGAGGTAACATTCTCGGCAAGCAAGTTACCTGCAGGTGGCAGATCGTCACTGGTTAGCCAAGTGGGTCCCACACGACTATCCAAGGATGCTGGAGCGTTATCTTCAAAATCTAAGAAACCGTCACCATCGTCATCATCATCAGCATTGTTACCGATACCATCACCATCAGAATCAAACTGCTCATAGGGATCAAGTGGGAAGGTATCATTGCTATCATCCACCCCATCATTATCATCATCGTTATCGTCAACATAGACAGTGACCGCAATAGTCCTTTCGATCACAGAGAAGCCATCAGTTGCAGCAATAACCACCTCGTAAATATTATCGCCATTTGCATCACCTGGTGTAGAATTTAACGGAGCAGTTTTAAATCGCAATTCACCAGTGGTCGAATCAATAGTAAATAAAGAAGCATCCGGGCCTTCATGAACCATTAACCCGTTCGGTTCGTCTCCTTCCTCATCCTCTCCTCCCTCATTCTCACCTGCATAGAAATCATAGGTAGGGATATTGCCATCCTCATCACTCGCCGTTTCTGTTAATACACTCAGGGTATTTTCTAGATGAAAAATATTGCGTTCAGCAATGCCACTGAACTCATTGGTATCTAAATCCCATTCAGGTGCTGTTTGACTTGAGGCATCAAGCGGCGCGTTGTCCCGAGTATCTAATGTACCATCGTTATCATCATCGGTATCAGCATTATTACCGATACCATCACCATCGGTATCCAGCCACTCAGTGGGATCGGTTGGGAAGGCATCATCAATATCAAGTACACCATCATCATCATCGTCTTCATCGTCAACAAAGACTCTTATCGCCATCAATCGATTACTGGCCGAATAGCCATCGCTGACTGAGATCAAGACTTCGTAGAAATTATCAGCGTTGGCATCTGTGGGGGTAGCAAACTCTGGTGCACTGACAAAACTCAATTCTGCTGTTGAGGCGTTTATAGTAAACTTTAATGCATCAGCTCCGCCAACTATCGCGTAAGTTAAGGCATTACCATCCGCATCGGTTCCTGTTTCTGCAGGTTGTACTAACAAGGTATTTTCAGCATGCCATATGAAACGTTTTGTAATAGAAAACCAAGAGATAGTATCATTTTGCACTGAAAGCAACTCTTGTATACCATCACCAGTTATATCGCCGGTAAAGGTTACTTGAGCGTCGACAGCCGTGTTATGCAAACTAAAGCTTGGGCTTTCCGAACCATCGTTTTCATACCAACTCACCGCGCTGAGATCCGTCGCAGTGACTATATCAAAATCACCATCGGCATCCATATCTGTTGCGATAATATCTTCGATGTCAACATTGCCACCGACATCACGAGCTTGAAACGTAGGTTCACCCCCACCGTCATTTTCAAACCATTGCACCGTACCTCTGAACCTTGAACCCGCAACTAAGTCTTGATCACCATCACCATCCATGTCAGCACCACTGATCCCCCCCACCCAAATGAGTGAGTTGCTGATAGTTTGTTGTGTAAACACCGGTGTCAACGCTCCATCATTTTCATACCAATTGATCGAACCTCTAAAGGTTTCTGAGCCAAACACATCGAGATCCAGATCGCCGTCTATATCAGCAACATGTAAGGAGTCTGCACTAGCGGTTCCAATAGTCGTTTCAGTAAAGCTCGGCGTTAAAGTGCCATCATTCGTGTATAAATGCACGCCGCCAGAACTTGCAGTGATCACGTCTAAACGGCTATCACCATTTAAGTCAGCGACAAAAAGCGCCTCTGCACGGTTGAAGCCTGAAGATTGGTTAACATAAACCGCCGGTGTTGCACCGTCATTCATATAAATAGTCGTTGCAGACGAAGTGCCAGCAACGATATCTAAATGGGTATCACCATCCATATCAGCCACCCAAACCACATCAGCACTATCGGTACTGAGAACTTCTTCGGTAAAGGTTGGAGCCGCATCACCATTGTTACGAAGTAAAACAATCTGTGAGCCAGCAGAAACCACATCAATATCGCCATCCGCATCAATGTCTACATCAAATAGGAATGTTGCGCTGGTAATATTCTCAGCAATCAGGCTCCCTACAGGTGGCTCATCTTCGTTTGTTAGCCAGCCAGGACCTACAAGGCTGTCCAAAGATGCCGGAGCGTTATCTTCATAATCTAAGTTACCGTCACCATCATCATCATCATCAGCATTGTTACCGATACCATCACCATCAGAATCAAACTGCTCATAGGGATCAAGTGGATAGGCATCATTGCTATCATCCACACCATCGTTATCATCATCATTATCGTCAACATAGACAGTGACCGCAACAGTCCTTTCGATCACAGAGAAGCCATCAGTTGCGGAAAGAGTTAATTCATAGAGGTTATCGCCATTGCTGTCACTAGGTGCAGAAACTAGCGGCGCGCTTACAAAACTTAACTCACCAGTAGCCGTGTTAATGGTAAATAATAATGCGTCTAGGCCTCCCACAATAGCGTAGGTAGGTATATTGCCGTCCTCATCACTCGCTGTTTCTGTTAATACACTTAGAGTGTTTTCCAGATGAAAAATATTGCGTTCAGCAATACCACTGAGTTCATTGGTATCTACATCCCATACGGGTATTGAATAACTTGTGGCATCAAGAGGCGCGTTGTCCAGTGTATCTAATGTACCATCGCCATCATCATCGGTATCGGCATTATCGCCGATGTTGTCACCATCGGTATCGACTGTTTCTCTAGGATCCAATGGGAAGGCATCATCGGCATCAGGGACACCATCATCATCATCATCGTCATCATTGACAACAACAGTTATCCTCACAATACGATTAATAGTAGAAAAAATATCACTTACCGATATGATGACCTCGTAAATACCATCACTATTGGCATCATTTGGCGTAGCAAATGTTGGCGTATCGATGAAATTCAGTTCGGCTGTTGATGTGTTAATAGTGAACAAGGCTTGATCCGCTCCACCGTTAATCGCATAGCTAAGAGCTAGACTTTCTGGGCTACTGGCGGTGTCTGTCAAAACCAGTGAACTATTTTCTATATGCCAAATCGAACGTTGAGTTATGGGAAACCACATAACAGCATTATTTTTAATTCTAAGTAGTTCTTGTAAACCGTTATTATTAATATCACCCGTAAATATTGACGCTACATCTGCTGAAGAGTTGTGTTGTCTAAAACCAGGTTTTTCTGAACCATCGTTTTCGTACCAACTCACTACGCTGGTTTCAGTCGCAATGACTATATCGAAATCGCCGTCAGCATCCATATCTTTTGCGATAATATCATTGACATCATTTCTACGGTCAAGAATTTCACGTGCTTTAAAGGTTGGTTCACTGGCACCATCATTTTCAACCCAAGTTACTTTACCGTTAAAAGCTGAGCCAGCGATCAGATCTTGATCACCATCACCATCCATATCTGCACCGCTTATATCTCCCACCCAGGTGAGTGAAGGGTTGATAGTTTGTTGTGTAAATACAGGTGTTGACGCACCATTGTTTTCGTACCAATTGATCGTGTTTACAGACCATCTTGAACCAAACACATCGAGATCCAGATCGCCATCTATATCAGCGACATATAAGTCGTCTGTACTAGCGGTTCCAATAGTCGTTTCACTAAAAATGGGGGTTAAAGTGCCATCATTTGTGTATAAATGTACACCACTAACACTCGCGGTGATCACGTCTAAACTGCTATCACCGTTTATATCAGCAACAAAAAGAGCCCCTGCACGTCTAAAGTCCGTAGACTCTCTTACATAAACCGCTGGCGTTTCACCATTATTCATATAAATAGTCGTTGCAGACGAGTTGCCAGCAATAAGATCTAAATCGGTATCACCATCCATATCCGCCACCCAAAGTACATCAGCTCTATCCGTGCTGAGAACTTCTTCGGTAAATGTTGGAGTCGTTTCACCATTGTTACGATGTAATAGAATGGATGAACCAGTGGCGGAAAGAACATCCACATCGCCATCTCCGTCTATATCCACGTTAAATAGATAACTTGCGTTAGTTACGCCTTCTGCGATCAAATTACCGGCAAGCGGTAGATCTTCTGCTACATCCCAATTAGGTGCGGCGTTAACCGGTGTGGTAATGGAAGTGAATTCACCATCAATTCCACCAATGGTTAAGGTTGTTAGTGAGGTAGCTTCTAATTCAAGCGGTGTGGAGTGTCTTACGCTGATACTTTGGCCACGATTAATGGTACCTGCAGTCGTGACAAATTCACCATCATCAATGCTGTATTCACCACCGACCACACTAACGTTCACCGCTACGTTAATACTATTCATAGTTAAAGCATTTGAAGTGATTACGCTACTCATTGGTACATTTGTTTGAGTCGTAAAGCTGAATGCATCCGGAGTTGAATCCATTGGCCAAGTTTCAACATTAAAATCATCAGACACTCCACCAATCGTTAAAGTCGCGGTTGTTGTTGTTTCAAATTCAGTCGAACTAGTCAGTCGTACAACGACTGTTTGATCTGAAATAACTGTACCAGCATCACTGGTAAAACTACCTTCATCTATAGCGTACTCCCCGCCTGTGATAGAAATATCTGAAGCGGTATTGATGTCCAAAACAGTAATTGCATTGGAGGTAACTGCTATATTTTGTTCGACACCAGTTTGAGGCTCAAAACTAAAGGGGCTTGGTTCAGAATCAAGCATTACCCCAGTTACAACACTAAAATCGCCGGACACTCCACCAATCGTTAAAGTCGCGGTTGTTGTTGTTTCGAAGTCACTGGAACTTGTTAGTCTCAACGTGACAGTTTGGCCATTTGTCACGGTGCCAGCATTACTCGTATAATCCCCAGTATCAATAGAATACTCTCCGCCGGTAATACTTATAGGAGCCGCAGCATCAATCCCGGTAACGGTAATTTCATCCGAGACGATATCAAGATTAACTCCAACTCCTGTCTGAGTCGTAAAAGCAAATGCGTTAGGAGTAGTATCGCTTGCTATTGGGGTCACACCGCCTCCGCCGCCTCCGCCACCTCCGCCGCATGCGACCACAAGCATAAATATGGTAATACACAAAAGGCATTGAAATAGGTTGCGTAAAGAGTTAACGGTTGTTGAGTACATCATTGAAATAATTCCTTCAGTGTTAAAAAGTTAAAACGAGCTTAAACTACTCGATTTATCCATTAATAGTATAAAATGGCATTACCAAAACGTTCATGTAAATAGTGGGAGAGTGTTGTTAGGATCAAAGAACAAAACCAAGATAGATCTACGTAATCACACAAAACATAACTTTTATCTATTGTTAGTTCATTACATAGACAACTACTTACCCAAATTGAAAAAAATAATTACTGGAGCCTACCAGTGAAATAAGCGTGTATTTATGCAGGCACTATACCTGAGCCCCCCTCACGAGTCGAGAAGCTGTTATGAGAATCTGCTGTGAAATAAAACTGTGTCACATTTCTCTTCAACAATATCATCAGGAGAAGAATTACTTACTGCAATCACCAGCAAGAACAAAGTAAAAAATCATTTTTCAATGAATGACTTTGATTGCGTTTTAAACATCTTCCAAGTTTAGACCGTTTTTTCGAAAGTACACTGATGTTTTTAGCTTTTTTGTTATAATGGGCAGAATAACAATCTACTAGGCTATTTCCGTGTCAAATCTGATTTTTAAATTAAATAGCGTTCCAGACGATGAAGCTGAAGAAATTCGTCAGTTGCTTGAAAATGCGGAGATCCCTTTTTATGAAACAGATTCTGGGCGATGGGGGCTAGGTTTTGCCGCAATTTGGATAAAAGAAAAGGAATTTTTAGACCAAGCTAAACAAATCATCAATGATTATCAACAAGAACGCTATCAAAGAATAACCAGCGAACACAAAGCTCAAGAAGAAGCCGGTGAAAAAATATCAAGAATTGAATTTTTTATGCAAACACCAATTAAGTTTTCTTTGTTAATTATTTTTGCGGTTTTATTGGCCTACTTTACCGTTGCGCCATTTTTCTAAATCAACCCTTTAATTAATCTCAATGCAGAGCGATCCTAAAAAACTCATTACCAGCCATAAACAACTGATTCACTCTGAAAATAAAAAAGTGATGTCTCATACACAACGAGAAAAAGGCGACTGGTTTATCAATTCAATAATGATAGAAGACTGCGACGTCCCTTTTAAGTACAAAAGGAAATCTAAGTATAAGCAGTTGAATAAAGGCCAAAGAATCAATTTGACCTATTATCCAAAAAAAGAAATCGTTGCTGGACTAGAATTTGAAACTATGAAAGTAGTTCGAATTAAAATTTCATGAACCCTATTTCCGTCAACGACTAACCTGATATTTTAGTAACTTTGCTATCATCAGAATCAGAGCTAGAACTCAAATCGACGTCAGCTTCGATGGGATTTTCTAATAAAATCTCAGATTTTCCTTTAATCGCTTTTGCTAAATTATCTTTATTTTCGGCGATTAATAATCCGATACTTTCAATTTGTGCTTCTGATAACCCTTCAATCGATTTTTCCATCCAAATGCTAACATTTTCAGCCAATTCCAACATTTTATCGTAATTGTCAGCTGATTTTTTATCGGTAAAGGTTGTGCTAGAATCGCGATCTGACATAAATAAACTCACCACTGCCATAGGAGTGCTCCCGTTAATTAAATAGTTAAAATAATCGGCTTTGTTTATTACATCTAAAGAGATGGAGGATAAGAAGCCATTAAACTAGGCGTTACATCGCAACGCCCAACCAATACTACCTGTATAAGTAGTATTTCGCAATGGCTATTTTTCGATAAACTCTGTTAAATAACATTTATTTGGAAATAAAAAGGCTATGCTACGATTTCTAATAACTCAATATCAAAAATTAATGTTTCACACGGGCCGATTGAACCACCTGCACCCTGTTCACCGTATGCTAATCCATAAGGAATGGTTAATTTCCATTTAGAGCCGACAGGCATTAATTGCAAAGCCTCTGTCCAACCTGCAATTACACCATTTACAGGAAACTCTGCTGGTTCACCGCGATCATAAGAACTATCAAAAACAGTACCATCAATTAGGGTGCCGTGATAATGGGTTTTAACTTTTGATGTCAAACCAGGCTTGTCCCCAGTACCTAAGTTAATAATTTCGTATTGCAAACCAGATTCTGTCTCAGTAACAGCTTCTTTACCTGCATTGTCCTTAAGATAATTTTGACCGGCTTCTAAAGCACCTTTTGATAATTCAGCTTGTTTTTGCTGCATTAGCTTAGTCACGTGATCAAAACCTGCTTGTATTTCTTCTCTAGAAATCGCATGTTCAACTTTGGCAAAAGCATCTTTCACGCCCTCAGCAACAGCAGCTATGTCTAATCCATCAAAAGACTGACCTAATAATTGGTTACCCATGTTTAGACCAACGCCATAACTCGCTTTTTGTTCAAGTGATTCGTATTTATTACTCATATTTATTACCATCTATATTTTGTTTTTTGAAAAGTCTATATTTTAAAACGCGATCATACGCTATTTAGATCTCTATGTAATCATTTCGCTTTTTTGCATCCATTGGTAGCAATCAGTTAACATTCGCTTAAGGCTTATGTCGACTTTATAGTCGAGCTCTCTTTGAGCCTTTGCGCTTGAAACCCTCAATCTTTCACTAACAATTAATACTTTTTCCGGTGTCATATTTGGTTCTTTGTTGGTGAAAGCGGCAATAAACGCAGAGACCAAACTGATAATTTTTAAAACCCAGTAAGGGGTTGCTTTATTGGGTACTTTTTTACCGAGTAACACACCTATCTCAGAAACTAATTCTACAAAAGAAGCATCGACACCCGATAGAATATAATTTTCTCCAGTGCGACCTTTTTTAGCTGCCGATATATGTGCCTTAGCCACTTCTTTAATATGGCAAAAACTACCGTAACCTGGTGGCACTCCTGGTAGAGAATCATTTGCTACCATGGTTAGCATTTGTGACCAATTATGATAATCCCAAGAGCCAACTAAATGGCAAGGATTAAGAATCACGGCATCCAAATTATCATTGGCAACCGCTAACTTGACCAACTTTTCAGATTGAAGTTTAGTTTTATAATAATTGGCAAAGCATTGCTCTCCTAACTGTTCACTCGATTCCGTAATAACCGATTGATGAATTCCATAGGCAGCAATACTTGAAGTATGAATAAAGCGTTTGGCTTTTTTGGTAAGAGCCACTTCAATCATATTTGAAGTTCCCTGCAGATTAATTTTTGTTTGTTGATCATTATTTTTCGACCACATATTAGTATCAGCGGCTACATGGAAAATATAATCGATATTCTCTGGGCAAGCATTCATTAACGAATCAAGATCAAGCACATCCGCTTCAAACCAGTTAATTGACATATTTTCAAAGGCATCAATATTAGAGGTCGGTCGCTTAATCGCGTAAATATCAGCCTGTTGCTCCACCAAAAGATGAACTAAGTTCGTTCCTAAAAACCCGGTTGCGCCAGTGATAAATACTTTCATTTTTTTTCCACGATTAATTTGACTCTTTTAGTCATTTACTTTTGTTTGGCGTCTAGCATTAAATGCTGCCATTTGTTCTTCCGATGCTTCGGTCTGGTGGTTTTGTTTCCATTCAGAATAAGGCATTCCGTAAATAATTTCTCTAGCAGATTCGTTGTTGATGTTTTCACCAAGCTCTTCAGCCGCTGTAACATACCATTTGGATAAACAATTTCTGCAAAAATCTGCCAAGATCATCAGATCAATATTTTGAACCTCTTTATGTTCGTCAAGGTGCTTTAAAAATCGTCTAAAAACAGCCGCTTCAATTTTCGTTTGAGTTTCATTATTCATTAAGATTTCCAAATTTAAAAATAGATTAATCGTTTAATCAATGTTGTGGGGATTTTTGTTTGCCAAACCTCATCAGTCGAACTATCCAAAAAAATAGCTTTTTTATTTTTCCCGGAGCATCCTCAACTAGGGCGATCGTAGCAGGCAAAAACAAAGTAGTTAATAAAGTAGAGAATAACAAACCACCAATAATCACATAAGCCATCGAATAATAATAAATCCCCCCAAGTGAAGGTTTTTGAACAATAATTGGGATCAGTCCAACAAGGGTTGTTAGAGCAGTCATTAAAATAGGGCGGAGTCGCTCTTTACCCCCTTGAATCATCGCTTTAGAACGTTCCCAACCATCTCTGCGATAAAGGTTAATATGTTCAACCATGACAATTCCGTTGTTAACGACTATCCCCAGTAGTAACAAGATTGCCACTGAAGCGGGTTGATCAAAATCAACCCCCGCTAGATATAAAGTCCAAAAAGCTCCAGCAAGTGCAAAAGGTAGCGAGATCATCAAAGCAATTGCCTGCCTAACCGATTCAAATAAACTTGCCATCACTCCAAAAATAAGTCCAAGTGCTAATAATAAACTAAGAAGAAACTCTGTCTGACTTTCTTCCGCTCCCCGCCATCGGTTATTAGTCTGCCAACGATAACCTTCTGGTAATGCCATGGGCTTAAGTAGGTCTACCAATTTTTTTTGTAATTCTGTTCGCTTTCCTTTATCAAACCTTGCACCAACCCAAATACTTGATACCTTATTTTGTCTTTGAATCCGACTCGGTCCTTTTTGAGTTGAAAAACTAGCGACACTATCCATGGTAATAATCGAACCATCTTGCTTCATTAAATTCAAATTTTTAATATCATCAACACTCGTATTCTCCGTGTCACCAAGAATCAACTGCATTTCCACTTCACCATCTTCACCTTTGAACCTTGGCAACTGTCGCCCTCTAAAGGTCATCTCAACTAAGCTAGGTGGCTCGTTACTTGCTATACCATAAGCAGACATACGATCGCGATCTAAGTTGGCTTGTAATTCAAGACGACCACCTTCGGAGGTTGAGTAAAAATCAAAAAACTCCGGTTCATTTTCGATTAAGGTTAAGGCTTTTTCAGCTAGAACACCTAGCGTCTCAGAATCAGGTCCTTCAAGTTGAACCGCTACTCGTTTGCCACTGTTTCTTCGCCAAAAAGGTCCGTTATCTTGTACTTGAATTTTCACGCCAGCAATTTTTGGCAATAGAGGCCTTATTTGTTTTCTGACTTTATTCATTGCCTCTTCATTTTGAAAACCCGGCTTCATATACAGCCTAACAATTGAATGTCTTTCACTCCACCAAGCGTAAATTGATTGAACATTAAAACGTTCTTTATATGGTTCTAATGATTTCTCAATGATAATAATTTGCTTTTGTTTTTCGCTAAGAGAAATCGATTCACTAAATTGTACTCTTAATCCGATAAACATTTCTGTCGGTGCAGCATCAAAATTAAAGTTCATATTAGTCACGGGATAAACAGTCGAAGCTAATAGTCCAACTCCCACTACCACAGAAATCCAGCGATGTTTGAGTGTATAGCCTAGAACTTTTTCGTATCTTGCTTGCAAACTATCCATGATTGGCGTTTTAGCGGGCTTAGTTGGTCTTTTCAATAAGCGCGTAGATGCTAAAGGAATGAGTGTTTGACTAATTAATAATGACGCAAGTAAGGTGATCACAATCGTTACCCCTAATTCTTGCAACACGATATTCATTTCTGTCGGTTTAGTAAAAATCATAGGTAAAAAAACAATGATTGACGTTAAGGTCGCGGTCATTACCGCAATCGAGACTTCCTTAGCACCTAAGATTGCAGCAACACGTCCGCCATAACCTTTCTTTTGAAAGCGATCGATATTTTCCATAATCACAACCGCGTTATCGACCAACATTCCTAGCCCGACAATTAATCCTAGTAATGAAATTGTATTGAGCGACTTTCCTTGCAACCAGATAATTCCACAGGTCACGATTAACGAAAATGGAATACAAAATACTGCGACTAATGTCGTGGTCACTTTTCGTAGGAAAACAAACAATACCAAACTCGCGAATATCGCTCCAAAAAAACCTGTTTGCTTTAAATCATCCAAGGTGTTTTTTATCTCTTTCCCTTGATCTTGCCAAACAAGAAAACTAATTCCGTCTAGTTCTGGGTCATCTTGCATAGCGGCTATCCGCTTACGAACTTCGTCAGTAATTTTAATCGTATTAGCAGTGGATTCTTTGGCGACGTTTAATCCAATTGCAAAATTTCCATCTAAATGTCGTCCATATTCTAACGGCGGTTCAACATAGGTAATTTGGGCAATATCTTGTAATTTTAATTGGGAGTTGGCAATTGGTAGATGCTTAACTTCTTCTAGATCGGATAACGCTCCAACAGCTCGAAAGGAAATTTTTGTCTGATCATTACGAAGCAATCCGAGCGCGCTATTTTGATTGTTTCTAGCAATACTTTGCCAAACAACTCTTGGATCAATTCGGTGTCTTTTTAATTTATCCAAATCGAGATTAACTCTCACTTCTCTTGGATTAACACCATCCAAAGAAACCACTGCGACACCGGGAATTCGTTCAATCGGTCTAACAATTTTCCGTTCTAATAATTCATAACTTTTACTAAGATCTCGACCAGATGCGATCCGAGCTTCTAAAATTGTTTCACCGGTTTCTCGCGGATTCCAGTTTTCAGATAAAATAATTCTGTCGACATCATCAGGTAACTCATCTCGCGTTCGATCTATTCGCTCTCGAATTTCTGCTCGAACCAAATCCATATTGGTATCAAAATCAAAATTCATATTAACTCGAGCACCTCGATGATCACTGTTTGACCACATGTGAGACATGCCATTTATTGAGGCGAGAGATTCTTCCAACGGTCGTACGATCATTCTTTCAATCGCTTTGGGCGAGGCATTAGGATAATTGACTACCACGAAGAGTCTTTTTTGTTCAGCTTCTGGCATAAACGCCAGCTCTAGGCGCATCAATGCAATAGTGCCAAGAACCAACAGGCTCAACAACATCATGAGGGTTGCAATAGGTCTTTTAACAGCGATTTCAGGTAAAGTCATAAACTATCTCTTCGCTTGAATTTAGCTAACGGGATTGTCCGCAATTTTCTCATCTATATCATGATGGCTTTCTATTTCTTCAGCTTCTTCCAATCTTTGGTTTAGTTTAACAAGTTCTTCATCGGTTGTTACCTTAGAAGGCATAATCAAATAGGTGACCGGAATAATAAATAAAGTTAAGCTGGTTGCCACAACTAAACCAAATGAAACAACGACTGCTAATGGTGCTCTTAATTCGGCGCCTTCACCAAAACCAATAGCCATAGGCAATAATCCAAGAACCGTTGTAAAGGTGGTCATTAAAATCGGTCTAAGACGAGACTTACCAGCTTGAACAATCGCCTCTAATTTTTCAAGCCCTCGACGGCGAGCGATGTTAATGGCATCCACCAATACAATGGCATTGTTTACCACTACTCCGACTAAGAAAACCGCTCCAATCATTGAAATAACGCTAATACCATAACCACTAAAAAGTAAACCTAAAATAACCCCAACTAATGCTAATGGAATGGTAAATAAAATAACAAAAGGATGGCCTAAATGTTCAAAAGTGGCAGCCATCACTAAATAAACCAAAAAGATAGCCAATCCAATCGCGAAGTACATGCTGTTAAACGATTGCTGCATTTCTTTATTTTGCCCACCAAATTCAAAACTTAATTCCGCAAGCGGTGGGTTATCAATCAGAAGTTGTTGAATATCTTCAGTCACTTGTTTCAGACTTCGATCTTTTAAGTTACCAGCAATAATGGCAACTCTCGATTGCTGAATTCGATCAATCGCCGCCGGCCCTTGAAGCGATTCAATTTTTGCAACAGCTCTTAGTGTCACTGGGCGACCATCAACCTCACCAATAACAATATTCTCCATGTCATTGACACTGTCTCGATCCACTTCACGATTTCTTAATCGAATATCAATTTGCCTATCCGGCAGTTGGAATCTCGATACGATACTACCGCTAACTCGTCGACTTAAAGTTTCCGAAACTGAGTTAATGTCAAAACCAAGACGAGCGAGTTGTTCACGATCGAATTTAACCACTAGTTCAGGGTTTCCAGTTTCTAACGAAGCTCTCACATCTATTAAACCTTCAATTTTACTTATTTTAGGCAAAAGTGCTAGGGTATAGTCTCGCATTGCTTCGAGATCTTCGCCAAAAAATAATAGTTCCATTGGTGTTTTTAAACTAAAAAAAGAAGGTCTACCAAATTGAGCATCAGCTTGAGGAATTTGACTGTAAGCTGTTCTGAGCTGTTCAATAACGCGTTCTTCCATCTCACTATCGCTTCTATCTTTAATTACGATATTTATCTGGGCGAGGTTTTCATCTTTTGTTTTTAACGACAAACCTCCACTAACATTTCGACTACCAACTGAAACATATACCGAATCAACATCTGAGTTTTGCAGCGCGATAATTTCCATTTTTTCTAACAATTTATTAGTGGTTGGTAAAGCAGTACCCTCAGGTAAACTAACATCAAAATAAAATTCACCTTCACTTAATTGAGGAATTAATTCAGTGGGAAGTCTAGGAACTAATAACAATGTTAAAAAGAAAACTGAAAATGCACTAGCAACCACCACCCACTTAAAACCTAAAGCTAGTCGGAGAAGCTTTTCATATTTAGTCGAAAACCAGCCTAATGAGTTAGTGTTATCTTTTAAAGAATTCTGTTCCTCTTTACTCAAAGGCTTTACATCTTTTTGTTTTCCAAAAGAGGCAAGCATAGGAATCAAGGTGAAGGAAACAATCAAAGACATCAGCAAACTAAATGTTACCGTTAAAGCTTGATCTCGAAATAGTTGTCCGGCTATACCTTCAACAAAAATAATCGGAATAAAAACCGCAATAGTGGTAAGAACCGAAGCTGTAACAGCGCCACCAACTTCTGATGTTCCTTCTATCGCTGCTTGAAAAACTGACAAACCTTTTTCTCTTTGCCGGTGAATTGATTCCAACACTACGATGGCTGAATCCACCAGCATCCCAACACCTAAGGTTAATCCACCTAAGGACATAATGTTGAGCGATACATCAAACCGATACATAAAAATAAATGCCGCAATAACCGATAAAGGGATCGCCGTAGTGATAATCGCGGTTAGCCGAGCATTTCTTAAAAACAGCCACAAAACACAGATAGCCAAAAGTCCACCATAAAGCAATGATTGTTTGACTTCATTAATTGACTGTTCAATAAAACGAGACTGATCAAATTGAACCCCAACCTTAATATTTTTTGGTAAACTTCTTTGCAAACTAGCGATCTTTTCTTTAACTGCTGTTGCCACTTCAACAGTATTTGCATCGCCCTCTTTATATAGAGAAACTAAAATACCTTCACTGCCGTCAAAGCGTGCAATTTCTTCTTTCTCCTTTGAAGTCCATAAAATTTCAGCCACATCGCCAAGTCTTACCGACGGTTGATTGGGAGGCGTAATACGTAGGTCTCTCATTTCCTGTAGGTTGTCATATTCATTCAGAGTTCTAACAAGTAGCTGAGTTTGCTCGTTTTTAAGAGAACCACCGGGGCGATTAATATTTGAATTGCGCAAAAGGTCGCTGAGCGTTTGAGGATTGATTCCCATAGCTGCAACCTTTCCCTGATTAATATTAATATGAATTTCTTCTTCTTCGCCGCCTTGAATTTTTGCGGAGGCAACACCCTCAATTCTTTCTAGGGTTTCTTTAACGGTTTTATCACCCAGTAAACGTAATCGAGTCAAAGGCATATCACCACTCAAACTTAATTTCATAATCGGATCTAATGCAGGGTCATAACGTAAAACAATGGGAGTCTCAGCTTCAAGGGGCAACTCTAAACGATCCAATTTTTCTCTAATATCCATTGCTAAGTTTGTCATGTTGGCTTCCCAGCCAAATTCTAATGTTACCTCTGATACGCCAGAACGAGACACTGAATGAATTTGCTTTAGACCTTTTAATACACCAACAACTTCTTCGACAGGACGGGTAATCAATTGCTCAACTTCGGCCGGAGCAGCATTTTCAAATTCAGTTTGGACAGTAAGTGAAGGATAACTAAGTGACGGTAACAGATTGATAGGAAGTCTTGAAAATCCAACTATGCCGAAAGCCAATACAGCTAAAGAAACCATGAAAATAGTGACTCTGCGGCTAACGGAAAATTCGACAGCCTGACGGATCATGGTTGAGCCCGCTTGTTCTTATTAGATCTTTCCTTTTTATTTTTAATTGCAGCACTAGGTGTACTTGAAGGGTCCGATTTTTCTTTTTGCTCAGAAAGTATTTCTACCAGCACCTCATCATTTAAATTTCTTTGGCCTTTGATTACCACTTTATCTGACTGACTAATACCTTCTACAATTTCTGTGGTATTGGTCATAGTAAACCCGACCTTTATTGCCCTTCGAATCGCTTTATTTTTTTCCACCAGATAAACATAATGTTCACCTCGCTCTTCTATAATTGCGACGCTTGGAATAAGTAAAGCATTATCATGTTTATCGGTTACCATATGAACTTCTGAAAAATCACCCGGCCGAACACTGCTTGGATATTGATCAATCCTTAAAGTAATTTTTATGGTACCGGTCGTTGGATCAACTATTGGGCTAATTAGTTCAACATTGGCAATCAAAGGTGTTGAAATACTATCAACTTTCAATTCTACAGATTGCCCTTTTGCGACTCCACCTAAACGATTAGCTGGGATATGGACTCTGACTAGCAAGGGACTAATAGACATCATTCTAAACAACAGTTCTCCCTGACCAACATGAGCCCCCAAGTCAACATCACGCCAGACAACTCGTCCATTAAATGGAGCAGCCACTCGGGTATAGGACAAGGCTAGTTCAGCGAGTTTTTTATCGGTTTCTGAGGTTCTAAAATTGTTTTCAGCGATTTCCCATTCGGTCGGCGAAACTACACCCGCTTTTTTCATTTTGCTTAATCGCTTAAATTCCCGTGATGCACTCTCAAATTTTTGCTCAGCTTGTTTTAATCTTAATCGTTGATCATCATCATCTAAGATCAACAAGATATCACCGCTTTTTACATCATCACCTTCCTCATGCAATATTTGCTGAACCACACCTGACGTTCTGGAATTGATCTTGGCATCGCTACTTGGTTCAATCGTTGCGGTTGTTACGTAATAAGAAGCCGCCAGACCGATTTCTGGATACGCCACTTCTATCGGAATTGCCTTAGCTGCTCGTTTGCCTTTTGGTCCAGCGGCTCCGGGCTTTCCTCCAAGCTTGGAGGCATCATCACTACATGAGAATAGGAAGAGCGACAAAACAAATGACAGTATAATCCTAGGTGTATTTTTATTAATATTTTTATTCATGAATATTGGGCATCTTTAGGAGTTCAATTAGCAACTGCTAATAATACGCTACTTTGGGCGTATTTTGAGCGAATCGATGCTTTGAACAGCGGTATAATTGGGTTAGGAAGTGTAAGAAAGTATGTAAAATTAGCCAGTTTAACTAATTGAACGCAGATTATCGATCCGCTAATCGACTTATCAGCACTGCTGCACGCTTAGTTTGGCTCGAAGACTCCACTAAAAATGGGTAGTGAAAAACGATTCAAATAATCTGCTTGATTGGGTTGTTTTGAGCAAGTTTAAATCAAAACCATAGCTAGAATCTATAACTCATCTTTATCTCTTTTCTCGCCTCCACTTTCTGGTATTATCACTTCAACACAATTAGATAGATTAATTAAAGAGCGTATAATGTTAACAGTTATTTCTCCGGCTAAAAGTTTAGATTTTGAAACAGCGACCCCATCCTGTAAAACGACTAAACCTCGTTTTTTAAAACAATCTCAGCAACTAATCGATCAAATCAAAAAGTTGGCTCCTCAAGATATTGCCAGTTTAATGAAATTAAGTGATAAATTAGCCGTATTAAATTTTGACCGTTTTCAGGCATTCAAAACCCCTTTTACTAAAGCGAATGCAAGACCTTCAGTTTTTGCGTTTAAGGGCGATGTTTACCAAGGACTGGATGCCTATTCTCTTTCATCTGACGAACTAATTTTCGCTCAAGATCATTTAAGAATCTTATCTGGATTATATGGCGTACTAAGACCGTTGGATTTAATACAAGCCTACCGTTTAGAAATGGGAACGAAATTTGAGAATACCACAGGCAAAAACTTATATGAGTTTTGGGGAGATATTTTAAATCAATCGATTAAAAAAGAACTCGATAAAAGTGATTCCCAAGTTTTAGTTAATTTGGCTTCTAACGAATACTTTAAAGCTGTCAAAGCAAAAGAACTATCTCACCAAATTATCACCCCCATCTTTAAAGATTATAAAAATGGTCAATATAAAATCATTAGTTTTTATGCTAAGAAAGCACGTGGCTTAATGAGTCGATATATTATTCAAAATAAAATTGATCAGCCAGAAGGGTTAAAAAGATTTGATTTGGCGGGTTATCAATTAGATAAAAAATTGAGTGGCGATACTGAGCTTGTTTTTACTCGGAAAGAAGTTTGATTGGTAAGGGTTAACCTTATGCACTATTCCAATGACCTAGAACAGAAAGAACGACAAATATAGCAAAAGTAATTAGAGAACATATAAAGAATGCTTTCACCCTGTATAGACCGGAGACATAGGTAACAGCGTTCGGAGACATAGGTAACAATTTACTATACTAGATATAACAATCAAATTGGAGATTAGTTATGTCTTGGAAAGTGGAGTCAATTATGTCTCAAAGAG